>Ga0115554_1002105_pt1 | contig 13896 bp, 8 predicted proteins | sample COGITO_mtgs_1104_3_FD_87283 | JGI IMG/M metagenome (GOLD analysis project Ga0115554, IMG submission 87283) | Pelagic marine microbial communities from North Sea - COGITO_mtgs_110404 | ecosystem: Environmental > Aquatic > Marine > Epipelagic | place: Germany:Helgoland, sampling site Kabeltonne... | reverse complement strand
TCACAAAAAAAATCCCAATGCTGTAGGAGTTGGTTGGGATTTTGGGTTTTTTTCTGTTGCGACTTTTGCGACGAGCGAGAGTGACGCCTTTCAACGAAACGCGCCATTCGCTCCTCGCCTCCAAAAGAAAAGATAACATTAGAATTTACCAACGACCGAACCTACAGGGCGCACTGCCATACAACTCAATTTTGTACGTAGCACTAAACCTAACTCGCTGCAAAGAGAGATGTTTTAGTTTTAGTAAGTTACACACACAGAGAACAGAGAACAGTGAACAGAGAACGGCCAACAAAAATAAGAACTATGCGACAGATTCTAGCAATTAAATTGGCGATCCATTTTCAATTTTCAAATTTTTTTATCATTCAGAGAGTTTTTTCTCCAAGTTAAGAACAGCACTGACACTAAGGACGAGAAACCTTGACTTCAAGGCTTCGAGAGCCCCAAAGCTCCCGGCAGGGATGACAGTAACATTTGGCAGATTGCGCACGCTCAGCCTGAAAAATCGATCGACATCAGTGTCCCCAGTAACAAACAGAGCGGAGGTGTAATCATCGTATCCATAAGGAGACAACTTCTCGACGAGCTTGTTTTTGGCGGACTTGGTTTGGATGGAGGAAGCCCTGAAGTCATCCACGATGACAAGGTTCCCTTCGCGCAGCTTCTGGCTCAAGACGACCCTCGCTCCGAGTCGTCTCACGCGTTTGTCGAGCTTTTTGCGATAGTTTTGTATGGAACCCTTTGGCCCGTGCGCTTTGGCCCCCCCACGGTGGTGAGCAGCCCGCTTGTGACCTATCCGCGCCATGCCGGATCCCTTCTGAGCGCGCATCTTTTTTCCTGAACCGCTCACCTCGCTGACTGTCTTTGTTCTGGCCGCGGGGTTGCGGTACCCCCTGTGCTTGGAGCGCGAGTAGGTGGTGTGAAGAGTCAAAATGTCCAATCTCAGTGGCTGTGAAAAGAGGAGAGGGGAGAGGTGTAGGTCAGGCAGCGGCTCCTCCTCGTCGCCATCGTACTGCTCTGCGCCCTCTCCCTCCGCGCCCTCTCCCTCCGGACCGCAGTCTCCCAGGCGGACTACTGGGAATGATGTGTGCTCGTGAATCAACCGCGTAGCGCGGTCAATGTACTTTGGCTCCTCCTCCAGAGTTGGTAAGTGACCGTGGATGTTCGATGGCATCGAGGAAAATAGACGAGTTGAGGTGAGCAGCCTGGGGGGGAACATGGCGTGGTCTCCGTCGATTGGTCTCGAGAGAACACCAGAAAGGAGTGAGTATTTGGATTTCAATGTCGCTGCCACTGGCACTGTCTCTGTGGTGGTTGTTGGGCTAGCCTTTGGGCGCGTGGAGGTCGATATTCCAGCGCCAATGCGAGTTGTTATCGTTGTTCTATGGGGACCTGGAGCAACGCCCCTGGAGGTCGACCCCATTGCATGCTGTAAATAGGTGAAGAGCCCACACGGCAGGCGAGAGGTCGCTCGAGACAGGCCTGTCATGCCCCTTTTTTCTCGAATTTAAAGTTCAGCCGTGCCTTTTGTGAATCTATTCGGAGGTCGTGGGGTTTTTATCCAATCAATAGAGTTTCTTTTTTAATTTGAAGTTTGCACATTTTCGATGAGTTTTCACTTTTCACTTTTCACCAAAAAATCTGCAAAAAATGTTCCCCAACATTTCCCCATAAAACGTCAAACTTCTTGTCAAGTTCTGTCACGAACGGAAATAAACGTGTTTAAATAGCATGGAATTTGTGAACGACCAGATGGATGCAGATGTGGGCTCTAGTGTTAACGAAGTGATTTTACAGCCTGGCTCTGCCCATCCTCAAACTCTGTCACGACCTGATGCAAGTGGGGTGTCTGGCAATGCTGGTAATGTTTTGGGGGGACAAAATGCAAGTGACAGTGGCTATATGTTAAGCGTCCCTCCTGTAGATAATGGCAATATTTTTGGTGGGCAGGTGGGATCTGGATCTAGCGGCTCACTTGACAGGCAGTCAAACAATAAGCAATATGAGCAAGAGCAAGAACTGTCACAGCAACAAATGCTTTTAGACGGAGGGAATCAACAGGATCAATCGCCCTCGCAGCCTGTGGTGATTGACTGGCCAGCGGCGCTGGAACAGTGTGGGGGTGATCAAGAATTTTTGATTGAACTACTTGATGATTTTTGGGCTGAGATTAGCTCTCAACTATCGACTCTCAAGAGAATGGTGAGTGGTTTTTTGTGTGTTATATTAGTCGTGCGCGATCACACGCACATTTTTAAAATCACAAAATCACTAACGTTTGCCCATTTGTCGCTTACTACCTACTACGACCAAACCCTACGAGCAGCTTGGGGAAGTGACCTTTGAATCAGGATTGCCTAAGATCAGTCCTCCTGCTATACTTGATTTCGTGCGGATAAAGCAGGTATGCCATAGCATAAAGGGTGCAGCCGCAAATCTAATGTGTCCCATGATTCGTGAGAAGGCTTTCACTCTTGAAAAATTCAGGTACGTCAGTCAGTCAGTCAGTGGGTCAGTCAGTCAGTCAGTCGGTCAGTCAGTCAGTCTGTCAACAACAACATTCTCTGCCACTCTGATTTTTCTTTCCACCATTGTCAAATTCTGCGCCTAATTATTATTTTTCAAGACGAAGATTACAATAATTTACTAACAAGAAACGAAAAAAATGTAGTTCGGATGTCGTTGCGAGCGGTGGATCATTAAGCAATCTTGAACGAGTATCATTACTCTTTGCAGAGCTCATTGAGAGCATGAATAAGTTCAAGGCAATGATTGATACAAACGATTTTGGCAACTAGTGAACCTAGGGTTATAGCCCTAAACTTTCTCCGCGAAGAGATAGCGCTGAGTTTAATTAAATTTTGTGTCAAATGGAACAATTGGATATTTTTGTAGGGTAATGGAAAGTTAAGTAACCTACAAAAACTACAAAAATATTAAGCAAAGGTATTTCTTCTCCTTTTTTTTTACGTTGTTCTATTATTTTACAATTGCAACAACAACAACAACAACAACAACAACACATGACCAATCCATCCTGCCTGATCATCAACGAACGAGAAGCTAGCTGCCTGAAGTCACTGAATCAATCCACTAGAATGCTCAGGAAGGTACAGGAAAGCCTTGCTCGAGTGTCTCCTGGGAAACATTGAGGAGATCTTTGAGATCGTCCCTGCCACCTCCTGTCCCCCCCACATTATGCGTACTGATATTGCCGCCTCCTCCACCACCACTATCTGGGAATATTCTATCGTACAAGAAGCTGAGCACGTCGTCCCTAGCCAAAAGCTCTTCTACTACGCGAACTCTGTCACAGGCCATGAAATCGTGCAGCTCTATTGGTTTTGCTAGAAGTTGCTCCTGGACCTCTGTGATAGTGCCTCCATTTCGTGCGGCCCTCTGCCTACGTCTCAAAATTTGTTTCTTCACATCAGCGATACAGTCTGTGCATCCGATGCAAGAAAGGTTTGGAAAAAGTACGAGTTAGTACGAGTGTTTGGTTAGTTATTTAGTTAGCGCATTCAATCGTGGGGGGCGTTCGGCAATGTAAGCTCGTCCCCCTCCCCCAACCTCCCCCAAGTCAACTGACTCAAGTAAATTAAATTAAGTCAACTTGACTCAATTCGCCTGAAACTCAACTCCCCTCCCTAACTTACCTACAAAGAATTCCTCGAATTCTCTTTTTGAGGACTGAGTGGAAATCATCTGGGCCCGAAGGTTGTTGTTGGCCTTCTTTTCAAGGGTATTTTGGTGTTTGAGGAGCTTAAGAGTTTTCAGCATTTGTGTGACCTGAGAGTCGTTCTTGTCCGCGGCATGGTGGTTCACAGTTTTGCTCTTCATTGTCGTTTTGTTGCTTTGGTTGCTACCACCACCCCCCAAAAATGATGACTTGCTTCGAGTACCCATGGTTTTGTTGTTGCCGGAGCTGCCTGGCCGTCCTACCTGAGGGAGGCTTTCCGAGCGATTCAAGAACTGGCTGTTGTTAGTATCAACGCCGCTGTTCTCCGCAAACATGTTTTCATTAGCGTCAGTCCCCTCCCTTAGCTGCAGCTCAATTTCAGCCCTCAACAGCTTGTTCTGCTTCTTGGCCAGCTTGAGTTGACCAGCCATCCAGTTTCTATCGTCTTCGAGCATCTGCATCTTTTCTTTCATGAACCGCTCGTGCTTCTTGCTTTGTGTGAGGATACTGTCGAGCCGCAGGCTCTCCCTTCTGTACCACTCACACTCCTCCTCAAGCTTTTTCATCTGCTCATTGTTGGCCAACGCATTCTCCTTTTCGACCAGCTCCGCCCGTAAAGCTTGCAATTCTTTTTGCACGTTGTACATATGAGCCCGGTATGCTCCCAAGAATTCGTTCTCCTGCTTTGCTAACACTCCCGAGACCTTATTTCCAATCTGATTGATTACATCGTGAACTTTGCCATAGGAGTCGTGCACACGCTTCATGGACTGGGGGTCTGCAATAGAGGAGGTTTGCGCTCCAGCAGGTGGCTCCGTGAGGAAAGCCATCGGGGAGGAGGATGTCATGAATAAAGGGGACCTCAGTTGGGCAAAATTGCTCTGTCTCGGACTCTGCCAAAAACTTCACGTAAGTTGAGAACGAAGATCTGGCAGCAAGTTCTTTTTTTTGTTATCACTGAGATTAGGCGGTCACAGGGTTAAGTGACTTGATCTAGGTGCGTTTAATTGTTCGTAGTTTGGAGATTTTGTCATCAACTGTCCTCAACACTGTAAACACTCGTACAGGCACTCTGCTCAAATCTCAATTTCAATTTGACCACTTTTAGATACGGAAACAAGGAGCCCACTCGCTTTGCGATGATCTTGTGAGCTGTAACTCGAGTTTTTCCCGTCTCGTTCTACGTACCCTCCTCCTCTTCTTCTCTTTGCAATTGATTTGTCTTTTGTCTTTCTCTTCTTCTCTGTGAAGGTTACCTCCCTCCTGTGACTTCCCCCGGGTGCCCGGCGCACACCGCCCGTTGCTGAGAAGCAGCACTGAAACGTTTGCCATTGGCTATAATTTAAGTCAGGTGGTGGAAGAAACTCGTTTCATTGCTTGTGTGTGACCTGCCTGTGCCTGTGCCGGAGCCGGAGTGAGTGTGTGCAAGGTGACAGCAAAGAGCAAACAGCAAACAGCAACGACAAAATCATCGATATTGTATTGACGGAAATTTTATCACACCACAATAATGATAACAATGCGTTCGTCAGCTACCCCCCCCATGCAGTTGCTCCTTCTTCTCCTCGCCCTTCTTCTTAATCATCTGGAATCATCTGTTGTGATGAAGGAGGGCTACGATACTGTGGGGCACATTGGGCATGAACAATCAATAAGGCTACGACATCCCACTCCAATCCCCCAAAAGTCGACATTACATCTTCCCATCTCAATTGTTCCTCCCTTGTATACTATCAGTGGATCAGGGCCTCCAAAAGTCACGTCTGTGTCCTCCTCTACAGGGAACTCGAGCCCTTCCTTTGGGGTCGGTGAGGAGGTTTCTATCCATGTAAAATTTACATCCCCGGTGGTTGTGGAGGGAGATGTCGGAGTTTTGGTCAGTACCGGCTGTGGGGGGAGGGATAGCTGCCGAGTGAAGGAGGTGCAACAGTTTACTTGTTTGGCCGATGAGGGAAAGGTGAGTCTCTTGCCGATGTTGCTGATCGAATCGTTGCGTTGGTTGATCCATCCTTCGTCACCACCCTGTTGCGAGACAACAGCAACGCTTCCACTTCTACCATTTTTACGCTTCCACGAAGCGAACCTAACGCCACTTTTTTGCTTGTCGTCGTCCTCTGCCGATATTACGCTAACCCCAAAAACTGACTGCCGGACCGGACCCCCTTATTTAGTTTGCTCTCCACTTTCGACACAACAACTCTGTTGCTGACGAAGCTCGGTCATATATCATCAATATTCCCGCCTCCGCTTCCCGCGAGATACTGAAGCAGATGCTGGAAACAATTGAGGGAATCAACGAAGTGACTGTGCAATACGATGATTCAGATGACCGAGAATACTCTGGAGGCGACCGAGCGTGCACTTCTCGAGGGAACTTAGTAACCGTAACCTTTGAAGATGTCTCCTCTGAGTTTGTGGGAGACGACGGTGACCTTCCGCCCATGCAACTCGACGCCCTCAACGCCCCCCTCGATCCTCGTACCTATATTCCCTCTGGTGATGGAACTTTTCTGACTGCGTCTCTCTCAAAATCGACCGTGTCGCTGACTCCTACGGCGATAGAGCACACAAAAGGAGTAGACTATGCGGACCGTGTTGCCAAATATGTGAACGGTTCTGGCACTGACACACTTACCTTCGCTTATACGGTGCAACAGGGGGACGAATCTGGTGACCTTGAGGCCCTCGAAATTCTCGACCATCCAAAACAGTACAAAGGGAAGCAATTTGGGAAAGTTTACAGGATGCCGTCCACATTTACGAGCAGGAACGCCACGGTGAACCCCTATACTCATCCTGATGCCGAGGATGTTAAGGCTTCTGTCCTTGCTAATACACTTTCCTTTCCCACCAATGGCCAAAGAGCACGCTATATGGAGTCGAAGGGGTCGTCTCTCTCGTATAATAATGAGATAGTGATCGATACGAGAGCTCCCACTATAGTCACGGTCCAGCCAACCCCTGGTGTACAATCTAGTCAAGGAACCTTTGGAGTTGGAGAGGTGAGAAGTTGTGCGGGCTGGAAAATGCGTCGCGTCTGTTCCGTTCCTTTATCGGCTGCTATAGCAGCCTACGTGGAGCTAGTCTCCGCACTATCATTGCTACGCATTTCAAATTAGCTAACATCAATCTTCTCGCGACTCGCTTCGCTCGCTCGCCGCAGGAGATTTTTATCTCTGTCGTTTTCTCCCATGATGTCCACGTTGACACGAACAACGGAGCTGCGCTCCCTTACCTCCTCCTTTCTACGGGAAATATTGACCGCAAGGCTTACTTCAACTCCACATCAGGCAGCTACTCAATCGGCAGCTCTGTGACTTTCAAATACACTGTTCAGAATGGCGATCAGTCCCCTGACTTGGACTATAAGAGCGTAGACTCTCTCGTCCTTCCCTCCGGTTCCCACATACGCCGCCATTCTACCACCCCCACAACACCCGCTATAACAACTCTGGTAGATCCAGGAGCCACTGGGTCCTTGGCCGACTCAGCAGGACTTGTCATTGACACGACCACCCCCAGGGTGTTATCGGTTGCCGCCACGCCCTCGCCAACAAACCCTACTACCACACTCAACGGCTTTACACCGCTAGCTGCGGGCGACGAGCTTTTCATCGATGTGACTTATAATACTCCTGTCACTGTGTCCGGCACCCCCAAGATTTACGTAAATACGGCAGCTTCGAACCCTTCCATCCTTGAGTACGTCATTGCGGTCCCAGAAGATGTCACCTACAGTCACGATGCTACCATGGCCCGCTCCTCAGAGGCAGTCTTTGTGGTTGTCGATTTTGAGTTCACCTCTACTCTGGCGATTAATGAATACGTGCAGGTCAAGCTCCCTTCCTTTGGACAGAGAAAGCCTTCTGATGTTGCGTCTCTGTCCATCAATGCCACCCACCCCCAGTCTTCCAAAGGTCTCCCCATGACGGCGTCTTGGGATGTAGCCAGCACTACCGTGACCCTTACTGCCACCAAGGCGATTACGCCCACAATGGCGCCTTCGACCGACCCCGTAACTTACCCGGGTGGCATTGCCGTCCGCTTGAGAATCGACGCGTCCAACTTCCTTACTGCTCCCTCCACCGGCGTTCGCAAGGGTGCTAGTGGTGAGGCAGGAATATTTCTCACCACCAACGCAGCGAGCGGGCCCGTCACCTCCACCTCGACCTACAATCTCCCCTCCACCGTGTTGACAGGGATTGGAATTTCCGAGGCAAGGATTACACAGTTCCAACCTGCTATCGCGGGATATGCCACTGAAGCGAGAATCAACTTTGCGGTGTCGGAGGCGCTGACAAGGGAAGACAAAATCTTGCTTACCCTTCCCGACTTTTACCGCAATACGAGGTGAGAGCTTGTGAGGAGCGAAGCGACGGGCTGGAATGGAAATGCGTCTGTTCCGTTCCTTTATCGGCTGCTATCGCAGCCTACGCTGAGCAAGTCTCCGCACTATCATTGCTACGCATCTCAAATTAGCTAACGTCAATCTTCTCGCGATTCGCTTCGCTCGCTCGCCGCCGTCCACCCGCAGCCACCACAAGGTGAACGTGAGTGACTACACACTAACACATGGCTACACCGAGCTTCAATTCTACGGCTATTGGTCAGATTCGAACAACACCCTCCAAATAACCCCAAGTGACGATTTCCCTGCTGGGACGCTCCACAATCTTACCGTGAGCGGACTCGCTATACCGTCAAGTGGCATCCTTAAAAATGCCGGAGCCGGAATTACAATTTACCTTGAGACTAGTACGAGCGATATTAACCAGGCCGCAGCGGCTCCATCTACCATTAATTTTGTCCCTGCGGTTGGTACCTTCACCTCTCCTAACTTGGCTTTTGGGGGTACTGCGGCGCCGTCAACTGCTGGCGACATAACTTTCACGACCACTCTCGGCCCCGGTGGATTCGCCGTTGGAGACGAAATAACAATACACCTGCCTGCTGGTTTCACGCATTCTACGTTGGCCTCCTCTGCCGTGTCTGTGGCTGTCTATGACACCGAAGCGGCGTATAATGCCGCTTCCCCTTCTGTATCGACCATTTGGTCTGCGAGTTTCTCTGCCATCTCCAATACCCTTTCCTACACATGTCTAATTACGCAGACTACGACCTTTTCCGTCTCGACCTTCATCCCGGCTTCTTCCGGAGTCGTACTTCCCTCTTCTCCAATCGATGCCGACGAGGACTTTTACTTGACGGCCGCTTCCGCAGAATCCCCTGTGGCTCACAAATTGCGAATGCCGGATTCAACCCACGGGTCGGTTGGTGGCTTCACCTCGGGTTACCCAACTCTCAGCTACAGCCCGGCGTTGCTGGAAGATACTTCTGCATACACCATTTCCGTGGTCGTCAAGGCGGAGACGGACATTGCCCAGAACGATGTGATTTACCTTGTCCTGCCTTATTTTACCGGTTCATCATTCACGAATTCTGCGCAGACTTACAATGCGAATGGCCTGGCCCACGCGCTGACCTACACATGGATGGAGAATGGTGCGACGGCGAGCTCTGGAGGGATCACATACTCCTGCGATTCTGCTGCCACGCCGTGTCTGAAAGTTGTTGTCAACGCAATGACTATCCCAAGTGGGACAGAATTTACAATTAGCGTACCCAACTCGTTGGGAATCTCTGTGCCATCGGAGGGGGTGCCATCTGCAACCCACGGGGCTGTGGCATTCGCGCAGCTCGCAAAGGGGAATATCAACGTACCCAAGGCAATCAGCAGTACCATTTGCTCCGGTTTCTGTACCTCGTCGATAAGCTATTCGGCACTGTCAACTAGCTCTCCGTCGACCGGCGTCACTTCTGGGGTGACTATTTCTTTCAGCCTCGGTGTTAACCTTGCTATTGGGGAGTATGTGGAAGTTACTCTCCCTTCATTCACGGGATCAAACAACGGTGCTTTGACTTTAACCTCGGACTATGGATCTTTTACAGGCGCTTGGACCCTCGGCACGACGAAACTCCGTCTAACGGCAGGTTCTGTTGTCAATGCCAATACAGTTGTTAGTGTCGTTGTCGGTGACGGACAGATCACGCTACCAACTACGGCCCTGTCAGGAGATTGCGCATCCGACGGCATCACAATTGCCACTGACGCACAAACTTTCGCGGCATCCTCGGGATCCACCGTTCTCACGTCTGATGCCATCTCTTGTGAGGAGCTGCAGGTACTGGGCACCATCAGTGACACGTCTTTTGAGTTTTTCCCTACCGTAGTTGGAGAGGAAGCGTCCATCTATTTGAACTTTACCTTGGACAATGCCGAGTTGAACGCGGGCGACAAGTTCACCGTCACATACTCCGGGTCGGCTCTCGACTGGTACCAGCCTGTGAAAACCAACCTCACTATCAGTGGGTATCACGAGAATGACCTGAATGCAACGCTGTCGGACGGCGGGACTTTCTTCTTTCAAGTGAGGCCAGGCCGCACCATTCCGGCTGGCACAAATGTCAAGATCATTCTGCGCGAGGAAGACAATCATATCAAGGTGCCCTCGATAGGAATCTCCCAAACATCCACCTCGTTTACTATCACCGCCACGACGCATGACCGCTACTTTGCCCCATCGACGACGATGACCCAGATCTCTGCGATTCCGACATTCACCTCGACTTCGATTTTGTCCTATGACACAACATCAAGTGTCTTGCCCGGATCGGGGGTCACGAATGTGACGGTACAGTTTGCGACTCGGAACACCGTCCTCCAGGCCGGAGATAACATCACACTTACCTTCGAGGGGTTCAGTTATGCTGAGCAGTTGGATAAGGTGAACGCAACGTGTGCGATATGGCACACTCCGACCTGCAAGAGCTACCGCCCTTCATGGGACGCCGCCACCTCGTCCCTGCATCTGACAGCCCGAGAGACTGTTAACAGCGTCGCCTTGCAGACCCACGTGATTAAGTTTCCGGGAGCTGGCCTCATCATACCGAGCAGCGGGCTCGTAGACAATGACCCAAGGGTGAAGATTTCGATGAGCTTTGAGGACACGTCGACGTCCATCGGAGGATCTTCGTACGCCGATTACCCTGCTTTCAAAAAAATGCCTGTGGGTTCTTCTCCTTGCGTCGGTCTGTGCTCCGCGGCCGTCTCCTTCGATGTTCCGAAGGCCGGTGCTGTTGTGGGTATGAATATCAACCTCAAAACCTCCATGCCCCTTAGAACTGGGGATCGAGTCTCGATGAACCTGACAGAGATCGTCCAGGGACCTCTGGATCAGACTCTTGTGCTTGAGGGTAGCGATGGCGCCAATTTCACTGGGGTCTTCACGGGCACGAGTAATGGAATGGCACCTACAGGGACGGGAATTTTAGTGCTCACTTGTACTTCCCACATAAAGAAAACTGAAGTCGCACTTATCGTTTCCAGGTTGAATGAGCTGAACATTCCCGCTGGGGGCATTCCTTCTGGACACAAGTTCAACGTAAATGCCACCGCTCCGAATTCTTTTGGCTCCACTGTCAAGACGACCGCGCCATCCTCTGTCACCCCTGTTGGCTCCCTGACAAGTTCCCGGCTTCGATTTGATATGGATTACCTTCACGGGACTGACTACACCACATTGTCCAACACGCCGTCCACCCTCCAGTTTAATCTGGCCTTTAGCTCTACACTTCTCCCCAAAGAGCAAATCTACATCTACCTGCCCGGCTTCACTTCTTCTGCGACATCGTTGACGATGAAATCGGGAGACTTTCCGCTCACAGAATCGGACGATTTCAGCGCCTCCTGGAGCCCTTCGGCATCTACCATAACCCTCATCTTGAATCCTCTCTCCCCCCCCATCTTCCCGTACACGGACGTCAACTTTACCATCGCTGGATCTCAAATCACATTGCCTTCCACTGGCATATTGAGGAATGAGACCAGTCTCCTTGTGTCTACCAATGCTTTGGATGGACCAGTTGCCAGTGCTGCAATCGTAGACACACCGGCCGTTGGGGCCGTCACCAGGGCTGAGATAAGCTTTTACCGGGGAAGGAACCAGACGAAAATGGGTCAGCTGCACTCGTCAGCGGTTGGAGATATTGTGAGCCCCGGGAATCCTACGGGCATCCGCCTGAAATTGGCCTTCAACGGGAAGCTTGCCAATGCGGATGTGGTGCGCGTAACCCTCCCTGGCTTCATCCATCCTGACGAAACGTCTTTATCAGTCATAACGTACATGCACACGCAAGCAGACGAGCTGAACCACGATGACACTGCTTTTTCCGGTTCCTGGGACTCCTCTACGAAGCTGCTGTCGTTGACCTGCGCCTCTGCCACTGGCTGCTCTTCCAACAACACCCACCCATTGACGATTGACGTGACCGAACCCAACAATTTTATCTCCCCCAAAGATGGTGCACTATATGGGCACGACGATGGGGTGAAAGTCGCGACGGAATCCGACGAAGTCCCTGTCTCTTCGACCACCATAACGGACGTAGCCGGTGTTGGCTTCCACAGCTTTCAGCTTGGTTACAGTCCTGCGACGCTACCGGGGTCGCCAACAAGTACCTACGTGGCTGCTGGGGATCCAGCTACCATCGACATCGTCTTTCGGATGTCATACAACATGAAACTATCCCCCGGGGACAACATGACGTGTGTGTTGCCCTCCTTCACTATTGCTGAGGACGATGCCCTTACAAAGTCAGTCATTGCAACTCATGGCGATCCCAACTTTGACTTCACTCGCTCGCACTTTGATGAGGCTACATCTACGCTTTCCGTTAAGGTAAACGGCACGATAAGCTACGGCGATGGTGACATCCCCTTGAAAGTGACAGGCTTGAATCTCCCCACTGCGGGGATTTCGACTGCGCAGTCCTCCGCAATTTCTTGTGGAGCGACCCACAGCTCCTATGACCCGGCCAACCCAGATCCCAGTGACTTTGCGTTCAATTTTTCTACCCCCTTGGGTGCGGCACACAGCCAGACGGTGGGCTACTTCTCTTCCACTTCCCTTTCTTTCAACCCTAGGGTCGCGGGAGAGGACACTTCCGTCACCTTGAGCTTCCAGTTGAACTCGCCCCTCGCCGCCAGCGACTCTCTCTCCCTTTACCTCCCCGGATTTGCGCTGTCGAGCACTGTGGCTCTCTCCAGCCCGACCTCCTCCCCAGTGGCATTTTCTCCCGCGTTTAGTGGCGGTGCCTCGTCCACTTTGACTTTAACCCCCAGTACTGCCATTTTGAACCCTTCCACTGTAATTAGCATCACTGTGGACGGTCTGACGCTGCCCACGAACGGCATCTCCCCTACCCAGTCTTCCATCGCCATGACTACTACGGCGGCGCAGGGGGCGGTGGTTAAGCCCACGGCCCCCGCCACCATCACCGGAGTAGGATATTTCCCCGTTAACAAAGTGAGCTTCCTCCCTGCCACTCTGGAGTCCACCAAGGTTTTCGGTGGAACTACAAATCGCTTCAAGCTGCGACGGGGTCACAGCTTGCACGCTGAGGACTTTGTGAACGAGGTAATTTTTGTTGGCACTTCTTACTCTAGCGGACAGTTCCTCACGGTTGAGAAGGTTGAGGGTGACGTGCTCGTCACCACAACCCCTTACACGGGTCCAAGGGTGACCGAGAAGATTCCTTCTCTGACGTCTGCGTCTCTGCCCGCGACTCAGGTCTATCTGCCTGGCTACCGGCCCGCTACTTTTGCCTACGGTAGCGGCAATACTGACGGCAAACTAACCTTCAAGTACACCGTGCAGCCCGGTGACGTGTCCTCTGACGTTGCCTTGCGCAACGCGACGCGGAATGTTGAGATTTCGGGGTCCGACTGGATCCGACGCACGTCCACCAACCCGACCACGGAGGCTTCTCTTGCCTTGCCTGGTCCGAACTCGGCTTTCAGCGTATCGCACAGTGCCGCTGTCGAGATCGATACCACAGAGCCCACTGTTGTCAATGTCACCACGACCAAGAGAAACGGGAACTATGGACAAGCAGGCACTCAGATTGAGATCACCGTGGCATTTACTCGCCCCGTCTCTATCTACTATCCTTCGGCCCCGAAGTATAGCATGCCCATCCTTGCTTTGAATGTCATCACCAATGACAATACCACCCGCTATGCCTACTATCATAGTGGTGACAAAACAAAGGAGATCACTTTCATGTACACCGTACAGCCCGGCGACTTGACCAGAGGGGAGCTCTTCTACAAGGACACGCGCAATCTTGAAGGGGGCGATTTGGTGTCGGCAATA
>Ga0115554_1002096_pt1 | contig 13934 bp, 15 predicted proteins | sample COGITO_mtgs_1104_3_FD_87283 | JGI IMG/M metagenome (GOLD analysis project Ga0115554, IMG submission 87283) | Pelagic marine microbial communities from North Sea - COGITO_mtgs_110404 | ecosystem: Environmental > Aquatic > Marine > Epipelagic | place: Germany:Helgoland, sampling site Kabeltonne... | reverse complement strand
GATTATACGTACATTTGGATAGCTAACCATATCTAATTTATTGAAATCGTTGTGGTTTTTAATTATAGTATCCAATCTTTTTCCAATAATTTCCAAAGGAACACTTTGGAATACAAAGTCAAATATACCAAGAGCCAAAGACTTAGTGAAAGTATTAACAAGTGGTTGTTTTACAAAAATTACCAAGTCAGTTTTTTTTAGTGCTTCATCACTAAGATTAATATATTTACACGTAGAAATATAGTTTTGCGTTGGATTATTTTCATTTTCGCAAATTATATATTTATTCCGAGGATAATAGTTTTTGATTTTATTTGCTATTTGTTTTTTTCCAGTATAACCAGAAATATCACAAATAGTAATAATTTTCATTTGTGGTGTAATTTTAATGTAAATGCGAAGGCATCTATTTATAATATTTATAATGTAAAGGCTTATTATGGTAAAGAACATAAAGGCCTGAAAATACGTATCGAATCGTAAGTAATACATGATTGATTTTGAAATTGTAATTAATAATAGTTATAACAGAAAAATAGTTTCAATTTTTATAAAATTCTGTCTGTATATTCTACTATATATTATATATATATATGTGCTTTAGTTTCGAAGTTAGTTTAGGAACAGGGTTTATGTCCTGGATAATAGCATTTTATTTACTAAAAACTAAAAATTTATCATTATTACAAAAACAACAACTAGTATTTCTACTAATATTTAGTTCTATGCAATTTGCTGATGCTATATTATGGTATATAAAGATGGAAAAAAATAATGTTAACTATATTGTTACATCGATAATTATACCACTTATACTTTCATTACAACTAATATATAAGGCATATTTCGTAAATAAAATAAATAGCATATATTTGAATTTGTTTATAGCATTATTTATTGTATATTGGTTTTGGAAATTAAATGGCTATAGCGTGTCTTGTTGTAAAAAAAAAATGGTGTCTCCAATCTGGGGTAATAAGGAAATTACATTAATTGAATTAATACTTTTTACAGCTATTATAGCATATCCTAATTTATGTTTTGCGTTTATAGTTCCATTATTAGTATTATTAGTAGGTGGTGGATATGGTTCAATGTATTGTACCTTAGCAAATATTATGGCATTTTACTATTTATTTACGTTTTAGTTTTATTTTGATTTTGATTTTATCTTTCCTTTTTGGAATAGTGAATTTAATAGATTCATTCAATATATTTTTGGATTTCTCATAACATTTATAATAACTTTGAAATAAATCTGGATCTATTATCTCTTTTATGTATTTATTAACCTTCAAATATAATAAGATTCTTTTATAGTTGGGACAATTATACGATAACGATTTCTCCAATAATGATTTATTTAGTGATGATTTACTTTGAATATATTCAATAATAGTTTTAGCTTCTTTGAGTGTATCAATATATGTAATTCCTGCGTGTAGTGTCGCATTTCTACAATTCCTACATTTATCACCACAAAAAGAAATTGGGTCGATTGTTTTGGAGAATTCCTCTCCTAAATATGAACAAATTAAATAGTGAAAACATTCAACATTGTTTTTAATTAAATTATCTATATCGTAAATGTTAGACATTTTATTATTTTTTAGATTTCTATAGACTACCAAATCTTGTATATTATAAAACAATATACAATCCGACATATTTCCATCTCTACCTGCTCGTCCTATTTCTTGGTAGTAACCTTCGATTGAAGTAGGCATATTATAGTGAAATACAAACCGAACATCCGGTTTATCTATACCCATTCCAAACGCAATAGTGGCAACAATTACTTTTTTAGTGTTATCGAGCCATTCCTTTTGTATTCTTTCGCGATTTTTTTTAGATAAACCAGCGTGATAGAATTCACTTGCTATATTTGCTTCTATTAATTTTTGGTTCACTTTTTCACACGTTTTCCGACTGTAACAATAGATTATACCAGTATTATTCGTATATGTTTTATTAATGAGTTCTATTATTTCATCTAGAGTGTCCCTTTCAGTATGTTTAGGTTTTATAATAATATTCAAATTATTTCTGTAGAAACTATTCTTAAAAAGTCTAGGCTTATTTAGATTTAATATTGAACTAACATTCATCAATACTTTGGGTGTAGCAGTAGCTGTCAAAGCCATCATAGGCACATTCTTGAAATCACCTCTAAGTGTTCTCAGTTGTAAGTATTTCGGGCGAAAATCGTGTCCCCAAGTAGAAACACAATGTGCTTCATCAACTATAAATCTATTCAGAAGTCCATCTTCATTTAATTTCTTTAATTCTTTATGAAGTGAATAATTTGTTAATAGAGTTTCTGGTGTAGTATATACTAATTTATAGTTAATAAGATTTTCAATGATATATTGTTTCATATCTTCTTTTGTATCTCCAGAAAACACACACGCTTCTATATTCTTATTTTTCAGTGCTTCTACTTGATCAAATAATAATGATTTTAAAGGGCATATAACAATTGTAATTCCATCGTAATAAAGGGCAGGTAATTGAAAACATAGTGATTTACCACTACTTGTTGGAGAAAGTATAAATATATCATTTTTAGGGTTTTCTAAAATATAGTTAATAACTTTTTGTTGAAATGGACGTAAACACGGTAATTTGAATTTTGTTTGAAGTAAAGTATCCATGATATTCTATGATTATATGGTATATAAACTGTGATATATATATATAAATTGTTTCAATCAAATTTAATTAATTTATTTCATTCTTGACGAACAATTTGTCATAGTCATAATAGTATTTATCTTTAAAAATATAATTATGGTTCCATTCATCGGGACCTATAAGTGAAAAAAAAGGTTCATGGTTTTTAATATATAAATAATAGTAATTTCCACTGACTTTTTTACAATTACACGCAACATTTTGTAAGTATGTTTGATCTTCGCTATCGTTAATTATTTCTAATGCTTGATTTTTAAGATATTCCATTTGATTATAGATTAATTTTAATTTGGCGTAATTGACTTGGTCGCTTTTAAGATTTTCTATAATATTATGGTTGATATTTAAATCATTTGATTGTTTCATCAATTCATTCAAATGGGTTTTTGAGATATTTGATAAAGACATACAGAAATAAAAAGTTATTTAAATTATTTAATTTTATTCTATTTAAAATTAAAATCAAACCATTTAGATATGGAATTCCTTCAATATGATATTTTTAAAGATGAAACAATTGATTTTTCCAAAGATATGATTTATACAGATAAATTAAAAATTAACACCCAATTGTTTACTAATAACTATAGAAATATTAATATTAATCATCGAAAATCAATAGAAGATTTTTTTATAAATAAAAAAACAAACTATACTAGGGTCTATTATGGTAAGAAATACGATATTAACGAACCAAATAGTATGTTAAAAAAAATGCTATATTGTTTCAGATTGAATAAAGATATAAATAAAAGTATAGTAATATGTATTTTTAGATTAAAAAATGGACTATATGCTATTGTTACCTATAATGTTAATCTAATACCAAGTCCTATCAATACATATATATGCTATACTAAATATTATATGGAAGTATTGATGTACATATTTAAATTAGAAAGTGAATTAAAAATGGATACAAAACATTCACAAGTTATTAAATATCCCAAATGTTTTTTTAAAAATTTCAATTATATTTATAATTATTTTAATTGGCATAAGCAAGTTGACCTAATCCACTCATAATTCGGAGGATGTTATAGCTTACCGCATATGTTTTCATTTCTGATGTTCTACTTGAAGTATTCAATGTGCTATCTAGCGTTACTTCAATAGAAGAATTATCTATTCTAGAGAAATTACAAGAACCTGATGGTTGATGGTCTTCTGGGTCAAAGGCGAAACTATATACGTTAATGCCTGGTGCTGGACACGATGTATGGTGATTATATGGTTGAATAACATTGAAATAGAATCCATCTCTTTCACTAATACGATCTGTACCATTCAATACAATCTTAGCTAAAGAAACCGGGTTTTTCCCTTGATCGAGCAATCGTGTATTATTGCCACTGGCACCCCAATTACCATAATACGGAGATGCTATAGTTAATCCTGTAGCTACGTCAGTTGTATAAGAATTATGTTGTAATGTGGATGTGGGTCCAATAAATCTATCCAGTGATTTAGATGTATATGGATCGGTGGAGCCATCTGAAGTTGAAGTGTCAACATGATATGTTTTTATTCTATCATAACCTAGAATTTTCTTATTTGCGGCTGTTATTGATGATTTTACAATAGAAATATTGGCAGAATTTTGAGCGCCAGAATACCATTTAGATGATGCTGCATTTCCCAATTCACTTAAATCGGGTTCATATTCATTTTCTATATATGGTAGTGAAATGCCCGATAATCCATTCCATAAATTTTGAGGACGTCTTCCACCAGCCATTCCTGTTCCGGTATATGGTTCTGGCGTTCCTGTAAATCCCGTATAATCATATTCGGTAGTATAATTATAATATTGACTACCTGCTCTAGATTGGGTATAGTCTTGAGAAATAAAGTCTTTTTGTCTAATAACCCATACAAGTTCTTTTACTGGGTGTGTAAAATTCATAGTATAATTTATTTTGGAAGCGCCACTGGAAGAAGTGACTGAACCGATTTGAACTTTTTCAATGAGATATTCGTGGGCACTTTGAGCGAAACGTTTTCTTTCGTCTGTATCTAAATAAACGTAATCGGCGTATAATACTGTTTCTGTAAATTGTGGAATGGAACCGGCACTAAATATACTTGTGCCGATTTGTTGTCTATAATTGTTGGACGATTCGTGTGATCCCCAAATAACATTATTGAGATCTTCAAAATCAATTTCGACAGTCATATCTGCGTGGTTTAAAGCAATTAGTGGTAATGCTAATCCAGGTGTTTTGGTGAACCAGAATTCTAATGGTATATATAATTTGAAAGTATGTGAATTAGATGTTCCATCAAAAATATTGTAATCGCTAGATGCTACTTTGTTTGTAGTATGAATGTGAGTCAAGTTAGGTGTATTTCCCATCATTTCAGCATAAGCTTCTGCTTTTTCGCCTTTTTGTTTTAATTCGTTAAGTAAATGATACCATTCACCATCGTGTTTATCTATTTCTGAGCCACTAATATTAAATGATACTTTTTTTAATAGTATATGACCTAGCCAATTTAACCAACGGAATGCTTTGAAGTCTCCAGATGAACAATTCATTTTTCCTGAATCAATAGTTATTTCTAAATAAAGTTTGTGTAAAAGGTCAGGTCCTTTTAATATATTACATACACTGGAACTTCCAAAGTTAGGTGTGCCATTAAAAGTTAATTTCCGCGATTCAATGGCGAAATTGGTATGACGACGATAAACTACTTTAAAAAAGGTAATTTGTGGGTTTCCAGTCAAATATAAATCCTGGGCGCCATACGCAACTAATTGTAGTAAACCTCCTCCCATTTATATAAATTGAATATTTTATTTCTTTAAGTTATACACTTAAAGATAAAAAAAAAGGAATAATATATTAAGTTTTTTTAAAAAAATTATGGCTTCATTTAAAACTAAAAATAAAAAAAAAATTACATATGATAAGAGAATAACCTTGGAAGCAAAACATAATGAAATTATTAATAATCTTGCAGAAGAAACTGAAAATTATGAGAATAATTCTAATACTTTAGCTATATTGAACCTAAAATTAAAAGAACTCAATAAAGACAAAAAGAAAAACATAAGTGAGATTTTGTCTATAAAAGATAAAATACTAGAAATAAATGAAATAATACAAAAAACTAAATCTCAGGAAATCGATTATTTTTTAGATAATGGCAAATTACTTTTTGATTATTATGAAACGAAAGAAAATGTTTCTAATAAAACAAAAACGATCAATAATATAAAAAATGAATGTGAAACTAAATCTAAATCTAAATCTGTTATGGACTATTTTGGTACTAAAAAATCCAATGAAGAAGTAATTAACAATACAAAGGATAATATTGTTAACGAGTATTTTTTTAATACAGATACGAATTTCGTTAAAACTATTAAAAATGTAAATGTAGATTTTTGTGAAAAATGTCAACTAGAAAAAATATTATATTTATCAGAAGGGAAGGTTATTTGTAAAGGGTGTGGTGATGAAACGCTAATACTTATAGATAGTGATAAACCTAGTTATAAAGATCCACCAAGAGAAGTTACTTATTTTTCGTATCAACGTATAAATCATTTTAATGAATGTTTAGCTCAATTTCAGGCTAAAGAAACTACCGATATTCCACAAGAAGTATACGATAAGATTATATTAGAGTTGAAAAAGGAACGCATTAAAGACATGACTAAACTAAATTCAATAAAGATTAGAGATATATTGAAAAAACTGAAAAAAAATAAATATTATGAACATATTCCACATATTATCAATAAACTTAATGGTGTAGCTCCACCGGTTATGTCACGAGAAACCGAGGAAATATTGCGTCGTATGTTTAAGGAAATCCAAATACCATTTCATAAATTTTGTCCTAAAGATAGAAGTAATTTTTTGTCATATGCTTATGTATTAAGAAAATTCGTAGAATTGCTAGAACTAGATGAATTTATAGAATGTTTTAGTTTATTAAAAGATAGAGAAAAGCTATACGAACAAGATAAAATTTGGAAAGATATTTGTAAATATTTAGATTGGGAATTTATTCCGAGCGTTTAATTTCTATAGATGGTGTTAAGGTTTCTAGGATTACATATGTAATTGCTACTATTGAAACTACCATTAATATATCATTTAAATTTAGTTTATTTGTATTCATTAGAGACATCAATGTTATTGATAGTAACAATAAAACCTTGACTAATCTTCTTATAAATTCACGAGGGTTAATCATTATTAATATTATAAAATAAAATAAATCACTTGATTATTTAATAATAATATGTTTTTTCATTAAATATATTTAAAGATTTATAGGAATTTTTCTATTACAACAATGACTGAACCAGTTGAAGATTTTCTTGATAGTGATCCAGCAATTTTAGGACAAAATTATGTTTGTTTATCGTTTGTGTCTCCCGAAAAATTTTTGAAGCAAAAGGAAATGTTTTTGTTTCACAAGTATATGCTTGATAAATTTAGAGATTACTCGCAAGTAATTGATGTATTATCAAAAAAACATCTTAAGATGGATGCTGATGAATTGGAAAAATTGTCAGAAGAAGAATTATCGGTGGATGTCAATAAAAAATTAGTAAAAGAACTTCGCGAAAAAGCGAAACTCGAATATGAATATACTTATGACCAATTTAAAACAAACTATGGAGACTTTATGTATAGATGTGGAGAAAGACACATAGAAGCATTTGATAAATCGAATGATTATAAAACATCTACACGAGCATTAAAAATTCGTGGTGTCTATGAAACATATAAAGAAGCCGAAGTTCGTGCGAAATCATTACAACGTCGCGACCAGAGTTTCCACGTATTTGTTGGGACGGTTGGTGCTTGGTTGCCTTGGGATCCAGAAGCAGATAAGGTTCAAAACGAAGAATACTTAAATGAAGAACTCAATACACTCATTAAGGAATACAAGAAGAACCAGGTTCATAAGGATATGCTTTACGAACAAGAAAAGGAAGACCGTCGCAAAGACCAAATGAAAAAGAAAATTGCTGAAGAGGAATTAGAGAAACAAGAAAAGGATAACGCGAAACACATGTCTGCTATTGAAAATAATTTGGAAATGGATGATCCTTGGGTTCAACGGACTAGTGCAGTAACTGACGGTGAAGCACCCACTGACGGTGAAGCAACCACTGACGGTGAAGCAACCAATTAATTAATTTATATATATTATATTATTTAATGAGAAGTTTATCTTTATTTTTACTATTATTTATTATTTTCTATGGGACCTATTTTATTATGAAAAATAAGCTCAATATAACTCCAACCGAAACGTTAATAAAATACAAAGAGGTTCCAAAGACGTTAATAGAACATCAATACGAATTTGATACATTGAATTATTTTAATGAAATAAATGAGAAGGATAATTTATGGAAAGACCCTTTAATAAATTAATTTTAATTTTAATTTTTTGTTTTAACTATATATATGAAATCATTATCATTGATATTTTTTACTGTATCTATTGTATTTTTGATAGTAGGATACATGGAATTAAAAATAAGTGAAAAACAAAAACAAAAAGTAATTGAGTATAGATTTATACCACGTAGTTTAATAGAGGACCAAATATATCCTGTAAATTTGGAAACCAGTTTCACTGATATGTTTAAAAAGCAAAATCCATATTTATATCAAGATACTGGATTAGAAAATTCTAACCTTTTATAATCTTTTAGAACCTTTTCTTTACATTAATCATTGGACCACGTTTCCGGTGAGACGTAGGATCAAATGTGTCTTCTTCTTCAGAATCTGAATCTTTCTTATTGTGTGCTTGATAATCCCAGAATTGTTTGGCACCGATTCTGAAATCATCGTGAGGTCCCGCCTTATACCAAAATACCTGGTCTTCTAGTTTATTGCTCTTAGCATTGTTATGAATTACGAGGCAATTATAATCCTCTGTACATTGGTCCATTACTTGACAAAAAATTTCAAAACTTGGAAACATACCCGCATAATTTTCGTATAGTCTTTTACGATTAGAAACATAATTCTCTCTTAATATAAATACATAGTCAATGTTAGTTCTTAAGTTGGGTGGAATACCTAATGCGTATTGCATAGTAATAATAAATAATGTTTTGTAGTGTCGTCCGTTCATAAAAAATGAACGTATATTTTTATCTTTTATCCAAGAGTTATCATATAAACAATCATCCAATATTAAAAATGCCGATGGATTAATATTTGATTTCTTATACACTTCAATTTCTTTCTGCATTTTCTTTACTATTTTTTTTTGTCTTTTCATAACATTATCTACAATTTGAGCGGTATATTCTTCGTGTATAAATATTTCTGGAATCATATGTCCATAAAATTTATTGGCACCTTCTGTTCCAGATATAACGGTTCCTATGGGTAAATGGCGATGATAGTATAATAGGTCTTTTACCAAAAAACTTTTACCTGTTTCTCTTTTTCCAATAAAAACACATACTTTATCTGACTTGACATTTCTTATGTCAAATTTTTTTAGATTTAAATTCATATTATATAGAGTATAATATAATTTTATTTTATTGACGCGAATATAACCTAAAGATTATATAAAAAAAATATCTACTATGGATAAAATTAATTTTTTTAAATTAAAAAAGGAAAATAACAAATTATTTTTTCAAGACCTTGAAACACTATTGGAATTAAAAGATATTCAATATTTTAACCCCATATATGAAAATTTTGATAAATATACTAATGAAACTAATACTACTATTAAAAGTAAATACATTATTGATAAAATAAAAACAACATCAAATAATCTAGATGAAGAAGATGATAATTCGTATATTAAAACATTCATTGATGCTAGTGTAATAAATGTTCACACAAACATGTCAGCTGACTTAGAATTATTCGTGAAATATATTCCTATTATAGACCCAATAGAAGAAATTATTAAAGATGCTAGAATTATAAATCATAAATTACCTAATGTATATAATTATAATATAAGTGAAAAAATAAATAATTTTCAAAACAGTTCATATATAGATTCATTTTTTACATTTTTAGGAAGTAAATTATCTGAAAGCGGTAAATGCCCTTGCTTTCCTACTTTTTATGGAACCCTAAATGGTATTAAGCAAAATTACTTGTATGATTTAAGTGAAGATTATAGTCAAGTTAAATATCATAACAATTTTCAACGTAATCTTAATAGAAACTATGAATTAGTTATTAAACAAAACAACCAAGACGACAGTGACAACACAAGTGACAGTGACAGCGTGAGTGACAGCATTGAATTACAATTAGAAATTATGGATAATGTAGAATTTCAAAATATTAAAGATATTATTGATGATGAATATAGTAAATCATTAAATAATAGTAAAAACAAAAACCTATCATTAAAAAGTAATTTGGAAGAAATCATTACTATTAATGATGATAACTATGAATTCGAAGATATATTTACGGAATATGATAATAGTACAAAGTATGTAAAATTCAATGAATTTCCGGTTCAATGTGTATTTATGGAAAAAATGGCATACACTCTTGAAGACTTAATTAGAAATGAAGATTATACTATTACTGAAACAGAGTGGAAGAGTATATTTTTTCAAATATGCTTTGGTTTAGCTGTATCTCAAAAAAGATTTAATTTTGTTCATAATGACCTTCATTGTGAAAATATTATGTTTCAAGAAACAACAGAGGAATATATTTACTATGAATATGAAAATAATTTATATAAAATTCCTACATTTGGTAGAATTACCAAAATAATTGATTTTGGGCGTGCGACATTTACTCATAATAATGTTATTTATTTTAGTGATGCGTTTGACGAATCGGGTGATGCGGAAGGACAATATGATTACCCACAAAATAATTCCTTTAAAGGTTGTAAGTTAAAACCTAATCCTAGTTTTGATTTGGCTAGACTAAGTTCAACAATTATAGATTATTTTGAAACTGATACTGAATTATACAAACTTCTTAAAACCTGGATAACGGATAAATATAGCTATTTTCTATATAATGATCCAGATGATTTTGAACTGTATAAAAATATAGCAAAAAACGTTACTAACGCTGTTCCTAAAAAACAATTAAAAAAAACTATATTTAAAAATTTTATAATTAAAAAAGACACTATTCCGCAAAATATATTTGTTTATACTTATTGATTTTCTAACTCTTTCATTATTCTTTTCAATTTATTTAATTCTTTAAGGTCGTGATTATACTTTATAGGATTTGGACATATAACTGAACATATTTCTCTACATTCACTATCGGATTTATTTGATTTTTTACATTTTTTTTTACAATCGTCTTCATATAATGTTCCGATATCTTGTTCGGGTTTATCAGCATCTTCGCTAGTTTTATTTTCGGGCTCGGTATCTTCGTCTGTTGCTTTCTTTTCTGGTTCATCGTCGTCATCGTCTGTGTCCTTGTCATCTGCGTCATCGTCTGTGTCCTTGTCATCGTCGGTGTCCTTGTCATCGTCGTCATCGGCGGTGTCCCCGTCTATTGTATCAATAAAACCTTCATTAAGTTTACTGTTATTAGTTTTGATAATAAATAGTAAGAATGTTAATAATATCGCAACTTTAAGATATTTGCGACCGGTAATTATAATAGCACATATCAATAGAAAATCCAATATACTATTATTAACTTTTAATTTTTTTTGTAATAAAATTAATATTAATACAATCACTATTAAAACAGATATAGTGTTTATTTCTTTTCTATTCATTAATAATATATTATAAAAAAATTAAAAATCAGGATTTCCAATATTAACTTCTGGTTGTGCTGAAACACTAGCACCACCACTCATTACTAATGGTTTAATGTAATCTATACTAACCAAAATTATAAATACAACTACAAGATGTTTCAAATATACTTTCCAACTACAAGGTTTATCATCGGTTCTACATAATAAATAAAGAACAATAGTAGATACTAAGGATACAATACCGTTTAAAATATATTGGTTATTTAACATATTCAACATACTAATAATTGCTATAAAGAAAAAAAAAAATAAAATCAAACAAATTTAATCAAAAAATGAATAATTACGAGTTCTCTTTTGAGGTGCTTCTTCTACTAAAGAATCGAAATTTAACTCTTGTATATCTAATTGTTCTAAGTCTGTGGGTTCTGAATCATCTAAATTAACAGTAATTTCCTGAACTTTATTTGTTTGATTGTTTAATTCTGGAAATGCGTCTTGTAGATTAACTTCTACCTTAGGTTTCGATTTTGTTTTAATTTGAATAACTTCACTATCAGTATCATCTAAATTAGTTGTTTTAAACATTTCTTCATTTGTTGATAATTCTAATGGAGGTGATTCAAGATCAAATGATTTATTAGCAAATTCAGTAGGAGCTTCGACGGGAACTTCGACGGGAACTTCGACTGGAGCTTCGACAGGAGCCGCTACAGGAACTTCGACGGGAGCTTCAACGAGAACATCTAATGGAGCTTCGACAGGAGCCGCTACAGGAACTTCAGGGAGTGCTTCAACTGGAACTTCGACGGGAACTTCAGGGAGTGCTTCGACAGGAGCCGCTACTGGAACTTCAACTGGAACTTCGACGGGAACTTCAACTGGAACTTCAACGGGAACTTCAACTGGAACTTCGACGGGAACTTCGACGGGAACTTCGACGGGAACTTCAACTGGAACTTCAACTGGAACTTCAACGGGATCTTCTACAAGAACTTCAGGGAGGGATTCAACTGCGGTTTCAGAGAGTGATTCGGTACTAGTTGAATCTAACATAGTCATTAATTTATTTAATTTTTCATTAGAACAATTTTCAAGTTCTTTTAATACCATAGTTTTAACGGAGGGTTCAGGCTCGGGCTCGGGTTCATCATTTTGTAAATATTTCCTAAGAATATCTTTGACAGGTAATTCACGGCGGATAGTTTCATTAATAGATGTTTCAATAAGTAGTTCAGATTCTCTACGATTTTTTTGATAATCGAATTTATTTACATTTTCGTCAAATAAATAAGAATTCTTCCAAAAGTATCTAGCAATATCAATAAAACATTTATGAATAAAATGACTAGTTTTGGGTATATTAAGGTCTATTTTCCCTTTTGTTTTAGTAAAATTGATAGATGTTAAAATTCTAGTATGGCTAACAAATACTGCGGTTATTAATTCATCAATCCAATCACAACGTGAGTTTTTAACTATATTTTCACAATGGCTATTAATTACTTCTGTATTCCATGAAGGAATATCTCTCATTTTTTGTTGAAATTCAAAGAAGACTTTCTTGGGTGTTTTATTTGTTTTACATAATTCTTTACAATCTTCGTAAATTTCTAAAAATATAAAGTAAATATTAGACTTGAGTATATTAACTAATTGCTTGGTATATTCTGTTTTTGCATCAACCAATACTGCTAAATTACCATCTTCCATAATTTAAAAATTTTGTAGAAAATTAATATAATATTTCAACGCGTTTTAATTTTCTGTAATAAAAAGAAAAAAAAATAAAAAATAATAATGTTACTAAAATATTTAGATTTAGATTTAGATTTAGATTAATTTTGATATTTCTTCTTCAATAATTCTATCAATTTCATCTTGTTGTTCTTTTGCTTCTTTTAATTTCTGATTTTCAGTTTCTATATTTTTATCTCCATCAAGAATTATTTCAGGACCTACATCAGTAACAGATTGAGCAAATGGATTTTCTCTTAATACTTCCAATACTTCTGGTTGAATACGCTGGGTTTCCATATCATTATTGAGTTGGTCTTTATGGTGAGATAATGTGACACCCATTTCAGTTGCGGTTTTAATATGGTCTGGACCTTTATTGACCTTGGGGTACGAAACACCAGACATTTGTTTTTTATTTAACATATTAATTTTATCTCTACCATTGGCAATTTTAGCTCCTTGATCACTTGGTTTACGACCTTTAGCTATTTGTTCTTTGTTGATATTCATACGAGCATTATAAGATGAATCATATGATGCCGATTTTTTATTATAAGAATTACCTGAACCAGTATATTCATTGTTTGATAAAAATTGTTTAGATGTATTAGGTGCTTCGGCAGGATCAACCATATATCCACCTTTAGTTCTACCACCGTGTAAGAAACCAGCGCGACTATCTTCAACTGTAGTTTCCTTGGTAGTTTTCTTTGGAGGATTCTTACGATTGAATGTTTGTAATTTCTTAGGACCACGTGGTGATATATTAGTAGTATAAT
>Ga0115554_1002086_pt1 | contig 13975 bp, 15 predicted proteins | sample COGITO_mtgs_1104_3_FD_87283 | JGI IMG/M metagenome (GOLD analysis project Ga0115554, IMG submission 87283) | Pelagic marine microbial communities from North Sea - COGITO_mtgs_110404 | ecosystem: Environmental > Aquatic > Marine > Epipelagic | place: Germany:Helgoland, sampling site Kabeltonne... | reverse complement strand
TAATAACAATAACAATCCACAATTAAAATATTATTATCACACTTATTAAATAAGCATTTTAATATTAATTATTTATATTTTATTTTTATAGTCAATACATATATTATATTTTAAAAAACATTTCTCTCTACGGATTGTTTCAATACAATATATAATAGATGAAAGTTAATATAATTATTGTTAGTAAGTAAGTAAGAACCAATACATTTACTTATCTTATTTACGGCGGTTGTTATTTGGAGCGTTTTTGGGATGCTGGGAGATATTGCTTTATACAATATATATGATACAATCCCAAAAACGCTCCAAATAACAAATCGCCAAATATATAAATTGCTCGTCTTGTAATTTGGGCGTGATTTGGGATACTACCAACTATTGCTTTATACAACATATATGCTACAATCCCAAAAACCGCCCAAATCACAAATAAGTTTTCCAATTAATTTATTTTAAAATTTTGAGTTCTTTTATTCATCTTCGTCGTCTGTGTAAATCTCTATTGTGTGTTCCAGTAAATCCGCACATTCCATACAATAAATTAATCCATTTGGAAAATGTAAATGTTCTTCGTTCGTTCCCAATTCTTCCCTACATTCACTACATACAATTAACTCAACAATATCTTCAATTTGCTCTTCATCGCTACTATCAATATAATCATCTTGACTATCTTGACTTGATACGCTCATTATCTACTATAAAGACTATTAAATGAATAAGTCTAAATAGAGAGTTATGGAAGTCTTCTAAATTTACTACTTCCATAAACATTATAGAAGATTTAGAAAATGGAAGAATTTACCACATTCTTATAAATCTTCTATATTTTACTAATTAAAATATGGAAGTTATAGAAACTTTATAATCTTTTAATGGAAGTAATGGAGCAATTTACTTTTAACATATTTTTATGGGAGTTATAATCTTAATTATGTTCGGTAATGGATATTATTATTAATAATGATGATAGTTGTTAATTTCTTTATTATGTCTGTAAATGAATAGTTAAATAAAACTACTTGATGATTATATGTAAATATATAAAAGTTTCTCAAAATCGCATTATTTACTATTAATTAAAAAACAATAGAATTATAGAAAAAGATTTATTGATATTTATATGAAACTATTGTAATAATATATATATCCAACTCGCAAAATATATATATGATTTAACATAACATATATAGTTTATGTTGGATATGATTAATTGAAAAATAATATAGAAGATTATTGATATATTTATTTGGAAATGAAATATGTGTTTTAATATTCATCAATAGTTGGAATAGTTGGGATAGATTGTCTTTATATTCATTTAATGTAATTTGGATAGATTGTCTTTAAATTCATCGCCCAGCAACTTTTTAATGAATATAAATACAAATAATTAATAGTAAAAACACCCAATTTATGAATATAAATACATTTATTAATTGTCTTTATATTCGCTTTTTTACTTATTTTAATTATTTATGTGAGTTATGAAATTAAAAAGTGTTTTTTGGAGCGTTTTTGGGATTGCTCCAACTATTCCTTTATAATAGATATATGATGAAATCCCAAATTCGCTCCAAATAACAATAATGAATATAAATACAAATTATTTATTCTCCATAAAATTAATATGATACTTTGATTTTTTATGTCTGTTAATTGTTATTTTTAAAATTTCTTTACCACATTCACAAACCATACGCTCTTTTAATTTTTCCGCATTATCAATCTTATATTGATTTGATTTTTCCAATATTTTATCTCTGTTCGCTTGATAATGATTGCTATTTCTGTTCTTTTGTTTTAAAATATTTGCTTCGCTTCTCTTCCGTTCTTCGCTTGTTAATAGTCGCCCATATAAATTTAATTCTTCCATATTCTGTTTATGAATATTCCGTGATTGATGTTGTTTTAATTTAACTTTATTCATTTCCATTCCACATTCACAAACAATCTTTATTTTATTTCGTTCTTTAATTTTATCGGCATTATTAATCCTATATTGTTTCTGTCGTTCTTTAATTTTATCATCATTATCAATCTTATATTGTTTATAATATTCTGCTTTTGAACCCATATAATATTAAATAAAAAAATCTATTTATATTCATTTATTATATTGTTTTATCCCAAATGTTATTATAACCCCAATAAAACCCCAAAATACAAATTATTCAAATACTTATTTTACGCAACGGATTTATTTAATGTCCCCATAGATTAATATTTAATTCGTGATACTCAATAGCATTCATCATTTCTTTTCTTGCGTTTCTCAAAAATATAAAATCCAATTTCTGTTCCAACAAATCGTTTTTACCAATTTGATATTCATATTCGTCTTTATAGCATTTATAAACATCTTCAATACATTTAATCAACTCGTAATCAATCTCATTCTCTTCTAAAAAATCTCGTCCTCTTTTTTTGCCTGTGTTCCATTCTTGATTATACATATTATACAAACCATTAACAATTGCTTCTTCTTCACTATCATTTGTAAATTCACTCAAATAAGATTGCTCCCACTCTTTAATAACATCTTGAATTGTGTTTTCGTTATTGTAAATGCTGTTTTTGTTCCAATTAAATATTAAGTCCATTTTGTTTTTATGATATATATATATCGCAATAATCTACTTCAATTTTTACATTTAATCAAAATAAACCACATCATCACAATCACAAAATATTTTATCAACAAAAAATTCAACGGATTTATTATATCCGTTAAAAGTTTTTGAATTTTTTATTTTTTATTTTTTATTTTGTTTTTTTATTTTTTTATTATTGATTATGCTTTGTGATTAATTTTGCGTCGGCAAATCGCACACTTATCAATTTGTTTGAAACACCCATCACAATATTTATGACCGCAACCACTTATTTTTAATCCACCAACTTCAATCACCTCAAAACAAATGGGGCATTCAATTTGCTTTTTTAACTCCGCCGTCATCTTCTCAATCTCAATAACTATGTGTTGGGGCATTTCATCAACCCCATTCAATATCGTCGTGTTCGTTTGATAGTTATTTACATTTTGCTCGTGATGACTTGCGGTTTCTTCATAATATTTCGCCCACGCATAAGCGGTTTGTTTCTTTGAATAGTTTAACTTGCGTTGTAATGCTTCCATTATGTGTTCTTGATTTGATATATATATATCGTGTAATTCTATTTCAATTTTATTTCAAATTCAAATTCAATCTCGTTTGATGACTTGTTGTCTTGTTTTCTTGTCTTGATGCTCTATATTATATTGTGTGATTTTCATTTCAATTTTTTTTCAAATTCAATATTCAAATACTTATAATCCAATAAATCCGTTAAATTTTTTATTCCAACGGATACAATAAATCCGTTAAATTTTTATATCCGTTATGTGTTTCAATCCCATTTCGTTTTAATATAATCATCAAATGCTTCTGTGTTCTCAATAGAATATCGTTTTACATCGCAATTTGTTTTAAATATTTGTTTCGTCATATTAATTCTCTTATCTAAATCATCACATATCAGTTCGTCAAAAATCCAAACCAATAATTCTTCATCTCGTTTAAAAGTTTTCAAATCTTCTCGTGTCTTAAAATAAAATCGTTGAATAATATTGTCTTCGGTTAATTTTAAACATTTCATTTATATATTAATATATTATTTGTCTTTATATTCATAATTATAGAATGTATTTATATTCATTTATTCCATCATCTGTTCTATATCATCAATATAATCTTGATAATCCGCCATATGTCGTTCTCTTATTTCATTCATTCTTCTATTATATATCACATCGTCTTCGTCAGTCCATAATTTATTTTTATATTTATCCGCTCCAATCATATAATAACAAACAATAACGCTTCCGTCGTAATCACTTTCATCACAATAACCCTTCATATCAATATATTCTAATAAAATTATATCTGTTTCATCAATTCCGTTTTTCAATTCCATAGTCTGTATTTTATAAAATTTAAATTGGGGATTTTCAATCAACTCATTTTCACTATTTCTAATCATTTTCGCTTGAATTAAATTTCTGTATCGCTTCCCAATAAAAAATGTTGTAGCATCACAACAACTATCACAATAACGCAATTCTCTTTGCTCTATCATTTTATAAGATTTTTTATATCTCGGTTCAATCATAAATTCTTTAATGACGGAAAAAACATCATCACCAAAATCTTTTTTTTGATTTATAAAAACTTCAAATGCTTTCTTGTTCCGTGTATCATTTTTTTTGAAATCTTTTTTAAATGCTGTTATTTGCTCCATTCTAATATAAATATATTTTTTGTCTTTATATTCATTTTACATAAATATTCGGTCTATGAACCCACATATGAGCGTCATTTGAATTTGTAATTGGATATTCATTAACCATATCATCATCACGCAAACATTCAATTCGTTTCGCAATTAAATCTTGTTCGCCTCCCAATTGGATATTTTCATTCAACATATTTTTCAATTCGTCTTTTAAAACTATTGTATCAATAATTTCATTCAACACATCCTTTACATTATCTTCATCAGTCTTGTAATCATCAATAATAATATTATCAATCGTTTTATCATTTGTCGTATATTTATTAACTTGCTCTTTTACATAATAATTATTTTCGGTTTGTTTCCAACTAACATCTTTATATTCATAAAATCGTGTATCATTTTTAGTAGATTTCATATCGGTCATATTGTATGTTGGAATTAAATTTGGATTATCTAATTCAATTTTTAAATAAATCCCAATTCTTTCATCATCTGTTTTCTTTTTCAAATCAATAATATTATCTTCTTTATCGTGTATAAAATCCGCACTCAATAAATTAAATGGAATTTTAATGCTTCTCTCGGTTTCACCAATTTTATATGTGATGTATCGGTTCTTTTTATAAATCGCACTTCTATAAGTATGAAACTTTTTATCAATTTGTTTTTTTCGTGTTTTAGTTGCTATATTTTTATTTAGTGTTTCTTTATCAATTGTTTCGTTTAATAATCTTTGTGTGTTGAATTGATAATAATATATATCGTTTTTGAGTGTATCATAGTATGTATTTATAAATGTTCGTTCAATTGTAAAATCGCTTTCATTATATAATTCATATTGTATGACTAATAAACATTTATCATCTTCATAATTATTTTTTTCTGCTCCACCACTTCTATTTAAATGTCGTGTTTGAATTCCAACGGAAGATAAGAATTTAACTATCAAATTCTTTACATATTTATAATGTATTTTGTTTGATGATGAGTATTTTTTAATTTCCAATTTTTCTTTATCAACGCTTGATGTGTCTAATTTATTTACAAAATATAACAATTGATTAATAATAAATTTACTATTTTTATTTAATAATTCTTTGAAAAACTTATTTGAGATTATCTTGCGTTTGTAAATTAAATCTATTCTATCTAATCCCAATATATCCATAATAGATTTTGTGATTTTTAGTTTATTTGTTTCAATATCGTATTTCACAAAATCGCTTTCCGTTCGTTCAACATCATAAATATATTCACTAATAATCTCATTATTGAGTTTAAATAAATTTTTAAGATGTGATTTCTTCCCAATATTAACATCGTGTTTTATATTCATAACGCAACCGCTATATTGAATTTTTTTATTCAAATCATAATCGGTTCGTATTATAGCATCACAATATTCGTTCTCTTCGTCATAAAAGAATGTTTCATTTTCTTTATTTGTAGTGTAGTTTTGAAATGTTCCACTCGTTTTTCTATCCGCAATATCTAATGCGTTTAATAATTCTTGTTTTATAATATCTTTATTTCGTTCATCTTGTAATAACTTATTTGTTGATTTATTAATATGTAATTTATTAATTGTTTTGTATTTCAACTCTTGTAAATATGTATCGTTGTTGGATTTATCCGCTTTCATTCGGTCATATTCGTCTTTTGTAATCATTTTCTCATATTGAAATAATGCGTGTTTAATAACTTCTTGATGTTTTTTCGTATCATCATATTCTTCTTTTGTAGAAATAATTTCTTCATCGTTTTCAAAAACATTATTTACAACAACATTTAAATTGTGATTGTATTTGAGTTTCCCCAATATTTCTTGTGAGTAATTCCGCTCACTATCAATCATCTCTTTAAAATTCGTAATTGTAATTTGTTTATAAAAATCATCTATTGCGTATTTTAAAATATCCACATTATCTTTCCACCATTTATCGTCGTTGAATTTTAATTGATTATTTTTTTCTATCAAATTCTCAATAACATCTTGTTTAATTAATTCGCTCGTTGATGTTAAATCATTCTTTACATAAAAGTTAATTTGTTTATCTCTCAAATGACGGCATCTATGGAGCATTTGTAAAAATTCTCTTGCGGTAATTGAACCATTTGTTGCGTATCCATATAATGTATCAAATAACAATTCGGTTTCACTATTTCCAAATGAAATTCCGCACTTGATAGATGGAGTATAAATAAACACTTCAATATTTAATTCTTTTAAGACTTGTTCTAATTTACAAAATAGTTTTGCTTTATTTGTTGAAGCATAAGAACCAATATCTATTTGTTTTTTTATTTTTTGTTTTTTATTATCATCTTCGGTTTCTTTATAATCGGTTTTTAATGCTTTTAAAGTTCTTGGATTATAAAGCACATCATTTACAAAATATTCAACTCCCTCACTTGAAACAACCATTATATTTTTTGTTATGTGTTCTCGTAATGATTTCCGCCACATTAATTCAAATATAGTTGATGCGTCCGCTTTTGATGTTGTAGCATAAATAATGCGTTTATTGTTTTCAAACACATTTTTATTTAATTCACTCATCATTTTCGCATTTTGTCTATAAATATTATATGTGTAATCCGCCCAACTATTATGAGAGCAATTAAATAATTGCGGTTTCTCGTCATCGTTATTTTCAATAAATATATTTGTAATTAAATTCATTCTTGCTTCGCTCAAATCACAATCTAAACAAATAATTTTATCCGCAACATTAATTAATTCTTTTATTTCAACGGAAACTTCAAATGGCGTTGTTGATGTAGAAGCAAATGTTCCAGTTGATAATAGATGATTAATAATGCTCTCATATTCATCAAATAATATAATCTCAAATGGCGTTTTATTATTTTTATATAAAACTTTATTTAAACTTTCCATAGATGAAATAACCAAAGACGCACTATCCAAATTATCTAATTCTTCTTTATCCGCCAAATGATTAACGCCGTCAAATTTTGCGGTCATCTCAATATTTAAATTATTGTTCTCGGTAATAAATAAAACTCTCAAACCATTTTCTATTGCGTATTTATTAATTGTATCAACTCCAAAATGTGTTTTTCCACTTCCCCATAACATTTTCCAACCGCTTAATCGGTGTATGGATTTTAAAAACTTATTCATCTCATCAATAATTTCTGCTTGGGTAATTGTTTTAAATTTCGTTGTATCAACTCCATATTGATTATTAAATCCAGTATCCAATCCATAATGATATATCGTTTTCGTCAAATCATTAATTAATGTTTGCTTTTTCATATCATAAACATAATTGTTCCCAACATTTATTTTATTAATGTTTTTGCGTTTTTTATCTTGCTCGGTTTTGTATCTCATAACAATAACTTTTAAATCGGTTTTTGATGTTTGGGTTCTATCACATATCCAATTATAAATATCGTCGTTGAAATAATTAAATAAACTCCACATAAAACAACAATTAAAATGCTCGTTAATTGCGGTCAAATATTTATTGATGTTATTTGAAATGTATTTATCATTTAATTTATTCCCCCATTTAATATTTTGTTCGTGTGTGTAATCTTTGGATTTAATAGCACTTTGTTCTAACCATTTCTCGTATCCATTAAATTTATTTAATATTATTTGTCGTGATATATTATTCCACATCGCATCATTATAAAATTCAATCGGTAAGTGTTCCAATAATTTCTCCACTATGTTTTGAGGATTTAAATTAATTAATTCATTATCTTCAATCGTCTTTTTAATCTTCGTTTGTTTGATTTCGGTTTTAATAATTTTATTCTCAACCACATCTTTATATTCAATTGGGTTCTCGTGATAATCATTTAACACGCAATTCTTCACATCATTAATTAAATATTTAAATGTAATATCTTTGATTGTGTATTTTTTATTATCATCTTCCCAAATATAAATCCATTCAAAGAATTCTTTACCACCCATTTTATTTTGATGGGGCAAACAAAACAATCTATTATGAGTATAAACTTTTCCATCTAATGAACCAACAATTTTTTTAAACCCAGTTCTCTTTTTATTAATCCCATCAACAAAATCTTTATTTGCGGTTTTTGTAATTTTAAATGTATCAATCACAATATGAATGCTTTTCCACTTATTCGTTTCATCACATTTTTTACCATAAACATAAGTAATATCGCTCGTAGCGTTCAATCTATAATAACTATTAAACTCTTTTAAAAACTCGTTAAGAATTATTTTAACTTCATCATCGGTCTTGTATTTACCAATTTTATAATCAATATCAAAGTAGGGTTTAATAATGTCGTTTGTAATAATTTCATATAAATTTCCAAATTTCCAACTCTCAATAAAGTTAATTTTATCGGTAATATGTTTAAAACAAATATAGAATTTACCACTTTTAATATTTTTATCAATTGCTAATATGTGATAGTCTATGTATTTGCTCTCGTTTGTTTTGTTGTATGATTTCAACACTTGATGAACGCTCTTGTGATTTTGTAATTTTTCCAACAACGCCCCCTCATCTATCATTCCGTGAGTTATAGTTTCGGTTGAATTAATCGGTTCAATTTTATTTGTTAATAAAACATTATTTGTCTTTTTATTCATTTATAATATAATAGATAATTTGTCTTTATATTCATTTTTTATAATATATATATTGTTGTTAAATTCATTTATTGTAATTTCAAAAGAATTTGGGATTTCAGCATATATTTTGTATAAAGCAATAACTCGTAGCATCCCAAAAACGCTTGAAATAACACTTAATGAATTTAAAAACTTTTCGTATGTCTTTTTAGACTTTGATTAATCCAACAGCATTAATTTTATTTTTAATCGCATCGTCTGTTTCTCCGTTATTTCTTGCGTCAAATTCAATCGCATTTAGTAGGGTGATAAAATGTGCTTGAAATCTTTTTACAACTGCTGGACTATAAGTCTTATTTTGTTTCTGTGCTTTATTAATCAATTGATTTGTGTATTCATCAATATATTCTTTATAATAATCCGTAGCATCAAATCGTTCAACGGATTTCACGCCCCTAATAACTTTATTTTTATTGTAAAGAATTCCATTAATTGTATTGATTGTGTAGGGTTTAAAATCCGCAACATCTTTATTTACTTCGTTTATGACTTCAACCAAATTATTTCTATCATCTGTATAATAGCATTTATCGTCGTTCATAATAATTTTATAGATAGTAGATTTCATAATTGATATATATATATATAAAAAGATTTGTCTTTATATTCATTTAACTAATAATGAATATAAACACAATATATTTCAACTCGCAACACAATCGTTTATTTGATGTTTTACTAATTTTTTTATTGCTAAACAATCGGCAACTTTCTTTAATGTTAATTTTTTTCGTGTAGCGGTCATCATAATCGGTTTGATATTTTCAACATTAAAATTGAAATGCTTATCTTCGTGTCTGTATCGTTTTTGAATAACTTGCGTTAAATCAATAAAACATTCAATATCTGTTTGCGTATTGAAACCATTAAATATTGAAATAACATCAAATAGTTTATTTCCGTGTTTATCTCTCGGTTGTAGAAATCCAACACTTGTTAAAAATGAAAATAAATATTGAAAATCCAAATCATCATCAGCACCAACAAATTCAAATCTATTATCGTTTTTTAATATATAATGGAATGTATCAATTGATGTTTCTTCGGTATATGGAATAATCATATTATCATATTTTACATAACCAATAACAACATCTTTATATTGCGGTAATTCAGCACACCAATTATCATCGTCAATATCTAAATAATTTCTGTATGTTCTAACTATATTATCTTTATAGTTCTTATTATATATTCTCACTTTATCAACACATCTATTTTTTAAAGAGCGTTCATCGTCATATTTATCAACCATATTATAATTAATCAACATTTTCTTTTTTTCCATATTATTATTATCAAAAAAGTTCATTTGTATATATTATATATCAATAAAAAAATGTATTTAAGTTCATTAAATATAATATCACACCAACTCACACGCCAAAAATAAAAATATTAATAATTAAATTTACACGCTATTTCGTTTCAATCATAACCTAAAAGAATTCTAAAAATAAGTAAATGTTATATTATATATTAATTGAATATTTGAAATGCTTATTTTCCGCATTCAACGGATTTATCAATCTTCCATTAAAACATTTATCTCTTCTTCATCATCTGTTTCTTCTGCTTTTTTATTATTAAAATCGGTAGTTGAATAATGTAGCAATTGTGTTTCCATATTATGACCTCTCGCATCAGCAATATTTTTTAACATTTTCATATTTCCATTTGTTTCTGCGTGATGTTGAATGATTTTGTAAATCACCGCTTGGGATAAATTGCTATTTGGAAGATATTTTAAAAATCGTGATTTGATGAATTTTCCAATTTCTGTTTGCTTGTAGGGTTTCTTTTTATTATTAACAAATAAGTATTCATTTCCATTTAGCAATTCTTTCATCATAAATTTTTGGAATTTCTCATCTCGTATCACATCTTTTTTCGTTCCAAATGATTTCGCCGTCTTATAATCATTCCTAATAAATGTTGCTTTACTTGGACTAACAACCATAAAATTATCTTCTTTATTTAATTCGTCTTTCTGTTTATTTGTTAAGAGTTTCATAATTAAATCGTTATTTCGTGTGTTGTGTTTAATGAGTAAATAGAATAGTATATAATCTGTTCCAGTCGCCGTATCTAATGCTCCCATCAAATCGTGATAATCAGCACCAGCATTATTTAAAATTTCCATATTTTTCTCCGCTTGGATTTCTGCTCTGTTTTCTTGTAAATCGGTTCGGTATTTAATCAATCTTGAATGCTCTTTATTTTTCCATCGCAATATAACAATCGCAATATTCAATAACGCCAGTTTATTAAAATCACTATTTGAAACAATATCAATAATTTCTTTTTGTGATAGATTGTATATGTTCTGTTTTCCACGCATTTCAGTTCTAAAACGCTTATAATCATTTATGTATGTTTTTAAAGTTTGTTTAGAGAGTTCATTTTCATTATCGGCAATAAATTCTTTCAATTCTTGGGTTTTGTGTGTAGTCATCATTTTAATATAGATAGATATTATTTTTCTAATTCAATTTTATTTTAAAAGTAAAAAAACTATTATTCCTAAATAAAACAAAGCAAATGATTATATTTAGTAAAAAATAATATAATGTTGTGTTAATAAAAGAATGGATTTAAATAACTCCGTAAATGGAGCAAATATAGAATTGATTTTAGATGATGAAGAAGTTTTTAAAATTAAGACGCTAAATGCTTTAAATAATAATGATGAATTGAAAAACTTTGTGATGATAAAAAGTCAAAATAAATATTGTTCTATTGATTTTACAATCATTAACACTTATAATTTATTGAGTGTGTATGTAGAGCATAAAAAGAAAAAAATAACAGCATCAAAGTATAGCACTTTTTTTATTGGATTTCAAAAACTTATTATGATAGACACATATTACGGACAACAAAAATTATTTTTAGTCTTTGATTGTGAGGATGATTTATATTTTACTGAATATGATGATAAGTTTTTGAAGCGTGAAATTAAAATGATTTGTGGAAGTAAAGTGATTGAAATTAATAAGAGTGAATGCGGAATTGGATTTGATAATTTCAATAAAAAACTAATTGAAACACTCACATTATAAATATAAAAATTAACATTATAAATATCAAAATTAAAATATGAATTATATATAACCGATGAATTGTGTTTCATCAAATCAAACAAGCACTTTTAAATATGACGGAGAAGATGCGGATAAATTTATCAAGCAAGTTTTAAGATTATTATATAACAAAGATATTGATGAAGTGGTCTTTAAAGACGGAAACCCATTAAATCTAACTAAAAATAATGTTTGGATTAAATGTATGTGAAAAACGCCATTTATCAAATCAATAATATATTTGTATTTATTCAATAATATATTTGTATTTAGTAAAATTACTATTAATTAATTTCTTTCAAGATTATAGATTTAATTTAGCAATATATAATATAGAATGAATTATTCTTTGACTGGCGGTAAAAGACGGCGGAAACGCACAAGCAAACGCACACTCAAACGCAAAGTAAAAACCGCCAAATCAAAACGCCGTGTAAAACGCAGAAGTGGAACACGCAGACGCAGACGCTAATTTGTATATATTATATGTATCATCAAATAGATAAATTGAATTAAATATATCTATTATATTCCGTATGTTCTTACAAAGACAAAAATGAATTTATATGACGAAATGATTAAAAGATTTATTCAATAATTGAAATGCTTTTTTTACGCACAGATGATTTATTGATAAAGACATTAATTTTATTTGGGTCTATATCACGAATGATAAAATAAAGACAATTAATATAATGAAACAACTAATTTATTATATTAAACTAACCGATGGAACAGAATTAATATCAATTACACGAAATGACGCAGTTGAGAAAATTAATAATTATTTTAAAAATGAGAACTATTATGAACCGATTACATTATCCGTATTTGATAGATTAATAACAAATGGTAAATCCACTTCTTATATTGAGATTGCTAATAAGACACCGATAAATGAATATTACAAAAAAGAAGTTGCTTTATTTATTTTAAATGATAAAAAACAGAGAACAGATGATGCGATGAAAAAAGCAATAAACCGATATGTAAATAAATTATATTATGGAAATCATATTGTGAGAAGTGAAATTGAAGAAGTCAATAATAATAATGAAATTCTTTTATTGAAAAATGAAACTGATAATGAGATAATAGAAGATGCTATAAAGACAACAGAAGTCATTAAAGACATATTAAATGTTGATATTGAAAGTGATAATGAGATAATAGAAGACGCTATAAAGACAAACGAAGTCATAAAAGACGATGTAAAGACAGATAATATAACAGATGATGAGATAAAGACAATTAATATTGAAGAAAGTGAAGTAGAACCGATTAAAAATAATAAAACAGAAACAGAAGTTGAGAATGATATTTTAAATAGCGAAACAATTGATGTTATAAAAAGTGATGTAGAACCGATTAATGAAACCGAAGAAGAAGTGAAAGATGATATTTTAAAACAACTTACCGATTATTTAATTGGGAATGCTGACGATGAAACGAGAATTGATTTTAACGATATTAAAAACTATTATGAGAATAACAAAGAAGAAGTGGAAATGCTTTTTATGAATAATAATATGGGATTATTAATGAGTGATGATAAACCCAAAAAGAAGCGAAAACACAAAATAATTAAACAGAAAATGAAGACATTACGAAACAGACATATTAGACAGAATAAATCTTTTAAAAGAACTCAAAATTTTAAAATAAATTAATTGGAAAACTTATTTGTGATTTCAAGACAATTTGGGATAGTAGCATATATGTTGTATAAAGCAAGACCTCACGCCATCCCAAAAACCGCTGAAATTACAAGACGAACAATTTATATATTTGGCGATTTGTATTTTCAAGACAATTTGGGATGGGAGCATCTATATTGTATAAAGCAATATCTCCCAGCGTCCCAAAAACCGCTGAACTTACAACCGCCATAAATAAGATAAGTAAATGTATTGGTTCTTACTTACTTACTTACTATAAATATATAAAGTTCATCTTATAAAATGGG
>Ga0115554_1002084_pt1 | contig 13987 bp, 7 predicted proteins | sample COGITO_mtgs_1104_3_FD_87283 | JGI IMG/M metagenome (GOLD analysis project Ga0115554, IMG submission 87283) | Pelagic marine microbial communities from North Sea - COGITO_mtgs_110404 | ecosystem: Environmental > Aquatic > Marine > Epipelagic | place: Germany:Helgoland, sampling site Kabeltonne... | reverse complement strand
TTTCCGTGATTTCTCGAAAGATGAGCTCTTCGATTTGTGCGAGAATGACCCTGCATTCGTGAAGAAGAAGGCGACAACGCACCCAAATTGGGACATGGGAGCTAAGATCACCCTCGACAGCGCGACCATGATGAACAAGGGTTTGGAGGTGATCGAAGCGCACTATTTGTTCGGTGCAGCCTACGACGATATCGACGTGGTGATTCACCCCCAGTCCATCGTACACTCCATGATTGAGACAAAGGATACAAGCTGTATTGCGCAGCTTGGTTGGGCGGATATGCGCCTTCCGTTGGTCTACTCTTTGAGCTGGCCCCACCGAGTTGAGATGAAGTACGAACCTCTCGACTTGGCAAAAATCGGCTCTTTGACCTTCAAGGAGCCTGACCGGACCAAGTACCCTTGCATCGATCTTGCTTACTCGGCAGGCCGCGCTGGTGGGACGATGACGGCTGTCTTAAATGCTGCAAATGAGGCTGCGAACGAGGCCTTCAGATCTCCGTCAATGAATATTGGATTTTTGGACATTCCTGCCGTAATCGAGCGCACCATGGAGAAGCACAAGGAAGAGTTCATAAGCAGTGATGAAGTTACGCTGGATGACATACTGGCTTTTGACAGTTGGGCGAGGCGAAACGTTAAGCAGGAAATTGAGTTATTAGGAAAGAAAGAGTTGAAAGTGTAGTGAAAGTGCAGTTATCTTGTTTGACAATGACTCTTGTTGTGATTTGTGACCTAAGAACGGCGCAAAAAAAGTGTTCTATCGCTTCAACTACTCTGGGCTCAACGTTATTAAAATTTATTACTCAATACTCTGTTCCTCCGACTTCCTGTTTGCAAGTTGTCGGTCCCCCTCGTCCCCTTGGGGGTCAGCGGCCGTCTCGGCACTTCCTCTGACATCGAGGAGGCCGCTGACACCAGACTCCTTTTCAGCATTGTTGGTGTAGGCTTCAACTTCTCTCGCTGATGTGGCTCCTGCTGTAGCCTAGTCATACCAATGCTTGTCACAGCCCTGTCTCTGTTCATGGGGCTTTTTTGTTCTTTCTGCATAAGGTTCCTCGTCCCGCTTCCTTTGGGACTCACTTTGGGGTTCATTGTCACCGCCCTGCCCCTGTTTATGGGGCTATTTCCTTTGTTCATCGCCTCGCTTACATTCGGGACTATACCCGGATAATCTATGGCAAACCCTCGCTCGCTGATACCTCCACGGCGTTTCCTGGCTGCCGACACGTTTTCTGACACCTCGTTCTCGGCCAAATTCTCTTCTCCTCCCTCCGTCTCTGTCGTCTCAATCTCTCCCTCGTTGAGTTTGATATTTGCGTTTTTCGCCTTTTCAGAACCTGGCAAGTCCGCTTTCAATAAAATCTTGCTCTCTCTGGCACTCAACTCGATTCCCTTCTTCCTGAGTTCTTCCTGAATCTGACCAATGTCCATATTAACTCTCAGCGCGCTACTCCTTCGTCTCGCCAGGGCGTCATGCTGACTCGTCTGGTCCGCTTCGTTTTCTTCCTCATGAAATTCCCAGCCGAGAAAGTCCTCGGCCACTATTCTTCTCAATTTTAAGTTACCTTCTCCCTCACTCAAGGCTTTCTCACTGAGGCTGAGCATCTCCTCTTTCGCTTTCTCTTTCTCTTCCACGTCTGTCCCAAAACTCACAACGGAATTCTTGGTTGCTCTCTTAGGGGTGGAGAACCTCAATTCGTAAACCCCTTTCTTGGGCAGATCTTTGATCCAGGTGACAGGCAAGCTGAACCCAAACCCATTGTACCTTTCATCAAACAGACATTTGCCGTTTTCTCCCACAGCCATCTTGATCAGGATCTCGGCAAGCAAATGGGTGTCGTGCTGACTCAAATCTAACTTATAGAAGCCGTCAGGTCGGAAGGGGTTGAAGAGATTGAGCGGTCCTAATCGGTGCATAACAGCTTGGCGCTCTATTTTGGTGAGCTCATCCAGACACAGAAACATACATTCTTCGTCAACCAGGCGACAGAAGAAAATAATGAACACCTCCACGCGCTCCATGCTTTTCGTAAACATCTTCAATAGCTTCGAGATTTGCTCGGAAGAGAGAAAGAAGTTGGCACTCCTTCTCCTCAGAGTAATGATACGGTCTTGTTGCTTCACCTTCTTGATAATGGACTCCCAGAGAGTGAAGAATTCGTCGAACTCAATCTCGCCGCTCCCATCGTCGTCCATGGACTGAAATAGCTCTTCCACCTCCTCAGTGCTCATAAGTTGACCCAAGGACTTTAAAATTAACGACAGTTCGTCCACTCCAATGGTTCCGCCACCATCTTTGTCGAACATTTCGAATATGTCCTTCAACTGCGAGTAAATGGGAAAAGGAGTGGGATAAGGAGTAAGAAAATATACGAGAAAAAGAGTGCGGGGACGTAAGAATATTTGGGATGTCACTTTTAAACTCACCTCCTCCTCCTGGATGGTGTCGGAGAACTCCAAATTGACAAATTCCTTCACAAACACATCAAAGTCCTCGTCGGTTAGCTCAGTCGCCTCGCTCTCTGGCCTTACAGTGGAGACGTAGTCGAATTCAAATGTCCCACGGCTGGGAATTTTCCAAAGGTGGTCGTACGTGAAAGGCACACCGTCGTAGCTCTCATTCCGGAAGTTTTCCCAGTTCCCTTTCTGAGTCAAATCCAATTTGCCCTCCAGCCGCCTTGCAAGCCTCTCCACTGTGTTCACCTCGCAAATTTTGGTCGCCACCATGCGCTCATACTCGATGCTCAAATTCAATCTATAGTGACCAGTTGGGTTGCTAGGGTTAAAATAATAAAACTGTCCAAGCCTCTTCTCGACCTGCTTTCGCTCGAGCTGATTGAGCTTACTCAGCAATTTTTCCGCATTTTCGGCATCTGAGACTTGCGTGAAGAGCCGAGTAGCAACAACAACCTTACTGTCACTCGACTCAAATTCATCGATGACTTCCCCCACCTGCTCACTGTTAAAAGCGAACGTTTCACTGAGAGATTTCACAATGTTGCTCGCGTTGCGCTCGTCGTGCTTGCCGGAGCGCTTCAGCTGTTCTTTGAGAATGCTGAACTGGTTGGCGTTCATTTCGCTATTTTCTATCGGCCTGTTGGACACAAAAGCCAACTCCAAAATGCCTTCCTCGGGGCAACTCCAGGCCATGGGATCGTCTTCCGGGAAATCAAAAAATACACCATTAAGCTTCTCTCCCCTCCAGCACTCGCCTCCTTGAGTGTAAGCGAGCTCTTGCAACGACTTGGCAATCATTCGGTCGTAAGGAATTGACAGATCCAGTGTGTAGAAGCCGTTAGGCTCGTTGATGTCGAATGGAATGGGTCCATCATCTGGAACCTCAAAATTACACTTTTCCAGGCTGATCTCTCTCATGTTCCCTTCGTTGGCGATCATTTTCAATAGCGCCTTGCCTCCTGTTGGCCCGACTGGATTTCCGTCCATGGTGAGCTTCTTGAGAATCTTGTTCTGCTTCAGACTATCAGCAATGCAGATACTCCCTCTCTCCTTGATCTTATTGTAAGATATGTCAAGAGTGTGCAAGTACTCGCTACTGCTGACGAACTTACAAACGGCAAAGATTGCTACGTCGAGCCCAAAATGATTCCAAGATAAGTTTAGCTTGGTAAGGCTTTGGTTCTCTTGAAGTGACTTGGCGATCTTAATGGAATCCTCGCCACGGAACTGGTTCCAGCTTAGGTCCACATCCGTCAGTGAGAGGCTTGCTGCACCGACACTCAACAGACTACCAATTGACGACCCACATTTAGCCAAATTATTGCGGTCGAGCTGTAGAGTCGTGAGCGTCCCGCAGTCGGTCATGGACTGCGCTAGCAGTCCCATGTTCTTGTCTCCTAACTTGCAGCCGCTCAGTTTCAGCTCCATCAGCTTGACAGGCTCAGGCTGCGTGAAGATCCTTGACAGAGCAACAGTGGCGCTCCACTTAATCGAGTTGTGGCTGACATCGAGCACCCGGAGCATCTGGTGCCTTCCCACAGCACTAAGCAACACTGCCATCCCTCGGTTGTGTATTGAGTTTTCCGCGACCTCGAGGGAATTGACCTTGAGCGGGCACTGAGATAGGAATGCTCCGAGAGCGACCGTCGCCTTATCTCCGATACCATACCGCGTGAGTTTCATCTCCACAAGCCCAGAGGCATTCTGGCGAATGTGGTCGAAGATTGGAAGCGGCGCAGTACACTCACTTTCGCACGTTCTGAGGTACACCGTCCTTGCAGAGCCGGGTCGACAAGATATTCTCGGCTTATGGAGGGACTCATAAACGGAGTAGAGGTGGTAAGAGTGATAATGGTCTGTCTGGTCTTCGGTTGTGTCGTCCTCAGGCTCGCTCTCTGAGTCATCGTTGAGAAGCTGCTGAGCAGTATCGTAAGAACGCATGTCTGTAAACGCCTTCAGCCTATTCTGCTGCTCAACTCCGAGCCCATTCCTCATGCTTACTCTCCTCATAAACCTGCTGCTCTCGAAGGCTGAGCCTCGCCGACCCTTCGTCTTTGCCCTCATCGCATTGGGAATTCCGTTCCGGTGATAGCTGGACAACTTGCGACGCATGGAGAGTGCATGGGCCGCTCGGAACTGCTTGTTAGAGGGACCCTTCTTTCCCCGCCCATGCATAGTGTTTTGAAGGTCAAGCAAGATCCTTTCGGGGGTAAGTGCAAGGAATTCCTCCTCTTCCAAATCTGTTTGTGTCTTGACCTTGTTTTCAGTCGTGTCATTCGCGTTTGTACCTGCGATTGAAAACGATTTCAGAGCCTTCCCATCGTCTTCCTCCCCAGAAGATTCTTCTGAAGAGTCTGATTCGTCGCTGCTACCACTCTCACTTTCACTGCTAATCCTCCACTCCTCTCTCATCTTCTCACACACGTCAACCATCCTCTCGTACTCCTCCCTCCACTTCTCCACATCCACGATCCTCCTAGTCTTACCCTCATTTTCTCCCTCTCCCATCCCCATCATCCCAAAACCCCCTCCCATGTTCTCTTCCTCCCCTAAGAGCTCTTCGATGAGGCCCAATCCCCCTCCGGCATCTCCCGCACCACCCAAATGGGACATGCCCAAAATTATATCCTCCCACCCTTCACCAATTAGCGAAGAATGCGCCAAAAACGACGACTTTTTGCTTGCCATCGTCTTAGCGAGAGCAGTCTTGCTTCCTTTCCTGTGGGACATAACAGAAGATTGGGGTGAGGTTGAGGTTCCAGCGGTTGCAAATGCCCCACCTGATAGAAAGCCCCCTGTCTGAATCGCAGTGAGCGCCCCTCCGACGTCATCAGTTTCGAAACCTGAGGAAGAGGGAAGCGAAAAGTTCCACGCCGAGCTCCTGGGAAAGAAATTTTGTTTTTTTTGTTTTTTTTGTTTCAGTCCCTTTTTAGTTCGCCGCTTTTTTGGGTCCGCGATCGGAATCGAGGCGGAAGTAGCAGCAGCACTTCCTTTCGCTTTGGTTGGAGACATGTTAGGAGAGCGGGATGTAGGCGATTTGGGACTCTTGCTTCCCGAGGGGATCAACGCGCCCCCTCGGCCCATCCCAAACGATCAGATGAGATTGTAGAAGAAAATATGGAAGTGAAAGGGGGACAAGCCAAGTGGTGTTGGGCAAAAGAATGGAGAAGTTGGTCAGTTTCGGAAGAAGGGGAAAAGGTATAAGCAGCTAGTTTCTGTTTTAATTCCTGGCGGTGGTAATGATAATCTGAATGATAGAAGGGAAGTTTTCTGCTGATTTCTTTAGAAAACCTATTCGATTTAAGATAGAAAATAGAGAAGATCAAATTGTGGTTTTCCGGAAAAACGGAGTTGCTGAATTGAGAATCCCAGAATAATTTAGAAAACCCGAAAGCCCGATAGCTAGAGTTGCTTCCATTTTTACATTTCTTCTTCCATCCCAACATATCACACGCACCCTCAAAATGGGTGCTGCCGCTTCAATCCCGGATAGAATCTCCCTCGACCAAGCAAAGGCTTTTGCTGAAGCGTCAAACATCGATTTCAATGAGGAACACTTTGTAACAATGAGCAAGGGTGCTGCTGATGGTTGTTGCTCAAAGGAGGCATTTTTAGAAGCCGCAAAATCACTGTCTGCGCCAGCAGTGGTAGAAGTAGGCTCGCAGAAAATGGAGAATGAGCCCTCTCCTGACGGAGTAGTAGACGCAGCTTCTTCAGCTGAATCTTGTCTTCTTTTGAGAGTTGAATGCACCTTACAGGAAATAGAGCAAAAAGTGGAAGAGCTCCAGAATTCCGGACGCACCCCAATTGTGGTAGACCGTTCGAAAGATCATCTGGTTGACACGTTTTACGGCTACAGCGGCTGCCATCTGTTTGATGCTAAATTTGTCTCTCTTGAGCTTGCGAAGAAGAATCTCACCCAAGAAGAGGCTCACAAAAAGCTAAACCAAGCGCTGACAGGTTGTTTGAAAAAGGGCCAACCACTGATTCTTGCCTGCTGTAACTCTGTACCTTCGTTTTCCACTTCGCTGAATAACGAAAGTAAATTTCCAAGCGCTACAGTGTTGAAAAACTCTGGGAAAGGATTTGCTCTCGATACGGAGGCGAAATGGGGTGATGTACTGTTTGGTGATGAAGAGCGGGAAAATCCTCCACACAGTGGGATGGGTTACTGTGATCCCAAATTTTGCGTTGCCTTAACCTCTCATCTTGATCCTGAGGATCTCGAGGAATTCTTTTTTGACGATGGGATGGGCTTTGATGCTTTTCCCAAAGGCGATTTTGCTGTGGTGATCGTGAAGCATGCGGAAGGAACGGAGATGATGGAATGAGAAAAAACAAAATTAGATTGTTGTAATTTGACTATTTTAAGTGTATGTGTTGTTTTCCTTTAAACCCTCAGTTACCTATTGTATTATATTCTTCAAAATAAAGTCCATGAGCTGGGGAAACAGCTGGTTGAGAATCACTGAGGGGAAAATTAAGTGGTGAGGATGGAATATAGCCCTATTTCTGTTCGCGACCCCCATAATAATTTGCTTTGCGGCTTTGTCTGCCGGATCCCATGTAATTTTATCGCTCATCTCCCCCATAGCATACTCGCGAGCACCTTCAGTGTCTGTTGCACCGATATTGGCAATTGTGATGGATATATTGCTGTTCGGATCCATCATCTTTAATTCTGTGCGTAACGCGTCGAAAAATCCATTGAGGGCGTGCTTTGTTGCGCTATAAACTGCCGTTTTAGGAGTACCTGCGTACCCAGCCAGACTGCTCACAACGCCAATCTGGCCGCCTTCAGCTGATAGCTTGAGACTGTCCATAGCGAATGTCGTTAGCCAAACGTAAGAAAAGAAGTTAGATTCAAATGGGTGGTTTAGCAAAGAACCCATTTCCTTTTGTTCTTGATTTTGTTTTTGTTTTTCCATCGAAATTGCTGAAATTGCAGTTGAATCTGAAGTTTGGTCACTGTTGACCAACCAAAAGCCAACATTCGTTTTTGCAATGTGGTTAAGTATAAGAGCATCTAGTGGTTCATTGTCGAGCGCGTTGAGAGCATTTTCCATGAATTTTCGACAAGTCCACTCGGCTGAGAGATCGGCTGCAAGCACAATGATTTTCGACTTTGTCTCAGGAAACCTTCTCAGAGCTTCTTCCCTCACAGCCTCCAATTTTGTTTTCGTTCGAGAAACTATAACGATGTTGGCGTCCCGCTGCACAAGTTCCATCACAATTGCCTTGCCGATGCCCTGCGATGCGCCGGTTACTATGACGTTTTTTTTCATCCATGCTTTGTGAAGTTGTTGAGGAGGAATGTAAAGAGGAGCAAGGAGCCAGTACAAAAGCAGTGGGACGGCAGCTGCGAAGAAAAAATTGGTGGCGGCCATAATACTTTTATCTCCCCTTTGACAGAGAAATTTCTTTTTTTAAGGGGAGTTTCTCTTCCTGTTGTTCCGCCGTTAGAAGCTGAAAATAGCTAAAATAGTGTGTGGAGTTTTGACCCTAAATCAGCTTCTTGATAATCGGTTTCTAGCCGTTCCGCGTTCCGACGTTTGGTAGTTAGGTGAATTTTCTGTAAATTGAACTTTTAATACTATCTTTTCGCTGATCCGGAAGCAATCGACCATTTCTAAGCCTTCCGGCAGCTAAAAAAACAACCTACTTCTTTTTAGACAGGATTCTGAGCTTGATTCTGAGCTTGATCGCTGACCAGAGCTAACAGCCAGCTCTAACCCTAAGAATGTCCCAAGCCATAGAGCCTAAAGAACCAAAGCCGAAGAATCGAATCCGAAAGAAGGATTTCGATTCGTTCACCCAAGAAGAGAGGGAGAAACATGTGAAGAAAACTGGGCACCAAATTTGGGAACTTGATTTAATTAACATCTTCATCCAGCGTCGTAAGTATGGGCTCCCTGGCACTAATGGCGGGTTCCTTAGCAATATGTGGAAGTGGATGCTACAGGAACACCCTCTCTTGTCGACATTTTGTGCGCACAGAATTCATCCCTTTTCTCGAAAGGAACGAATTGCTGTTCTATGGTGCTCTTTCAGCTGGGCATTCTTGTGGACAGCTGTTTTTGCTTCTCAGGACGCGACATCCCACGCAAATTGTGTAGCAGGGGGCGGAGTCATCGATGGAATCGATTATAGTGAAGAACTGGGTACGGACTGCAATGATGATAGTAACCTTTTGTGGCAGGGCTTTTGTGGAGCACCTGATCGGCGATGCGTAGCAGGAGACCCTCTTTACGACCAAGCTTTTGCTGAATTTGAAATGGGTAGAAAGCCCTCGTGTGGGGCAAAGATCTGTACGTTGCTACCTAAGCAGCGCGATATGGACGTTAACCAATTAAAAGAATTTTGTCATCAGAAATCTGAGATGAACTCGCCAAATGATGCATTCACTTGCTTAGACCCGGAGGACTGCTGCAACACAGAGTACTGCAATTATTATACGCAAGATGATTGGAATGACGGCTGTGGAGGATTCTACTTGAGCACTGTGTGGGTTGCTCTTTTAGTATTCGTTGCGGAATTTTTCTTGAGGTTTTTAGCTGAATGCGCTATTGTCCAAGGCAGTCACAGGTGGATTGAGTGCTGTGCAGAGCTCTTAGGAAGGTGCATTCTCATCTTCTTCGTCTTTCTGTCAATTGGGGGGTACGCGGCTGGAGCAGTAATACTCGCAAGGGCACGTGACATCGAGACGCCTCGAAAATTCGCCAACGATTGGTTTCAGGCAAAGATTTGGGCCTGGGTTATGTGGTTCCCTTATCAGATTCCTGTCTATGCATTAGGGTACAAACGTGATAAGGCTTACTTTGCATACGAGTTTCCTAATCTCGTTGCACTGCCGGACGGGAATGATTATGTTGTACAAACAACGGAGACGTCACAGCAAGAGCAGCAGCAACCTGACAACAGCGGAAATGTAGCACGAGTCGTTCCTTTAGTTGCTGCCCCGCAACCGCAACAGATGCAACAACAACAACAGATGCAACAGATGCAAATGCAGGCTCAACAACAACAACAACAGATGCAGATGCAGATGATGCAATCGGGCCAGTCTCCTCAGATGGGAATGCCGCAGATGGGAATGCCACAGATGGCAATGCCACAAATGGGGGTGCCACAAATGGGGGTGCCACAAGTTGCAGTAAATATTGGCCAACAATTCGTCGATGCAGCGGTTGTTGGAGGGCTTCATGAACTCGGTGCATAAGTGATGGGTCATAAAAAGAACGAAAAAGCAACCACATTATTGAACTTCTATTACTGTTTCTTTATCTTGAATATGTTTGCTCCCGTAATCAGTAAACAAAGATAGTTGGCGTCATTTGGCATGATTTAGGGCCAAACACTCTGGATTTGCTTGTTGTCGTCCCTCCTTCCTTGTCAAATTGTTGAAAAAAAATCAACTTTAGCTTTACCTCCTTGGAAGTAAGTTCATCCCTAATTTCTTATTTTCAAATAAATCTGTTTTATCGCACATGATACTTGGAGAACTCTCCTGAGATCTTAAACTCCAGATCCCCATGACAACACCACCAGACAATACGGATGAAATCAACTCGGTCGTTAGCACTATTTCTCGGTCCTCCACTCAAACCGGTATTAATCTCAAGGCACTTGTGGCGCTAATCCATCAGCATGTTTCAAGCTCCAAGATTGGTATGAAGGATGCTCACTTGATACAATTTAATAACATCAAGACCCACGGCATCACGTCTGAGGATGATATGGAGCTGCTGAAAGCATTGGAAACCCAGTGTGTACCACAGATTGCTGTCAATAATAGCAGTATGCGTAAATCCCCCAGCCGGATCCAACTTGCCAACTCCAGGCCAAACTCCCAGGCATTAGGTACCCGACTCCGTCCTGTGACCAGAGAGCTGATTGATGAAAGAGGCACCAACCGAGGACATGTGCAGACCACTCCATTTCGACCAGATTATCGTAGCCAGAACGAGCTTTTAAAGACTGTTTATCCCTCAGGCTTTCTGTTCAAAAAAGATAAAAAACAACAGCAGCTGGTCAATTTGGTGGGCAATGAAAAAGACGATTACTGTGACAAAGAAACGAGCGATTATGTGATCAATGAGCGATATAAGAGCGTCGACTTGCTCCACTTAAAAGCTGAGGGTTCTTCTCCAGATAAGTTCGCGATGGATTCATCCGCTGTTGCCGAGAGCAGCGAAGAAGTGAAGATGATGAAAAAAATGATGGAGGACTACAGAAAGCAAGTGGAGGAGAATGCCAAGAGCGGGGGGTTGAGGACAAACATTGTCAAGGTTCCCATCCGGCCGCAGAGCTTTGACGCAACTTTTCCTCAGAGCACAGCTTCCACGTATAATATTGGGCAAAAAGATGAGCCGTTAGCAAAGTCCATGCCGAGAAAGGTGATGGTAAACGCGAAGGAGAGTTTGAATTGGGATACAAACGCAAAAATGAATACAGGTGCAAAAGTTAGCACCAAGGCTACGGCGGTAAGGAGTCCTCAAAAGTTGTCAGCAACATCAGCAGTCTTGAGTAGTGCTCAGAAACCCCATAATGAAGGCGAGCAACCTCGAGGAGAACAACATCGGTCGAGAAACAGCAGCTTTGGAGGCTTTATGAGCCAGGATGGGTATGAATCTTCCATAAGTACTGGTGTGATGGTGATCGATAGTTCGAGTTACACCACCGAAGAGAACCGCAAGAATTACGAGAAAAGAGATACAGACTCTGGTTCCCAATTTAGTGCGAATGTGAAATTTTCCGAAGAAGAAACACTTTCACCGTTCCCGAGCGGAAAAAATCCGGCCTCGGTTGCTCCTTCTTTATTGAGGGATGGGCTCGATGATTTTGATTTGAATAGACCTCGCACTGATAGTAGGTCTAAATCGCTTTCTGCCTTGGATGGTATGAAACCGAGCGGTGAGGACATCATTAAGGTCAGTGAAATGCCTCCTGAACTTCTGAACAGTGATCACTTTCAATCCATTGCAGTTTCAAGCATAGATGCGCCCACACCGCGAGCTCCTCCCACCCCTATCCCCACTCGAACTTCTCCAGTCACTGAGGCTGAACGGGGCCTAGAAAGTAACGATGCTAAAAACAGGCACAATAATGACAACGACAACGACAACGACAACGACAACGACAACGACAACGACAACGACAACGACAACGACAACGACAACGACAACGACAACGACAACGACAACGACAACGACAACGACAACGGTGATCCCCACACAACATGTGTCACTGACGGAAACGGCCAAAGTACGGGGACCACCATTGCACCTCCACAAACACCGACAACATCGTTGCAAAAATATCTCCCGCCAAAGACTCCTGATCCTGATAGCGACCAAATGCTCCTATTTGTATTTGAACCACATCAAACGGCTTTGTTTGCAGACACCAAAAATATTGACACAACGAAAGCAAAGGTGTGCAAGGCAGAACTGGGCACAACATTCAAGATGCTGAATCCTATACTCAAGCGGCTTTTCAATGTTCCTGAAAATTCCACGCTTGCTCCCAACATAAAGTACCTGAATATGCAGCGCGGGAATCAGTGGGAGCAGCTCAATACCGAGCTTGACTGGAGGGATGCTTTTAACATAGCTAAGCTCCAGAGTGATCGAAAAATGTATCTCATGTGCGGCATGCGTGAGTCTGCCAAGAAGAGGGACTATGTGCATTCACTGAAAATGAATTATGCCTGCAAACCTGAGTTTTTTGGAAATCGTTGGGAGGAGCGCAATCGATCCACTGAGGAGTACCACCGCTTAAAGCAGAAAACTTGGAAGGAGGAGCGGGAAAAAACAAGAATGCTCACAAAGAGCATGAGCGAAAAGACATTGCGAACGAAGCTGAGAACGTCGCTGATAGAATCACGCAGTGACAGCGATAAATCTTTGTCGTCATCATCTCTCCTCAAAACAGTTCTGGGAGTTAAACCAACGAGGGCCAGATCCACTCTTCTAACAGATGGGAAGCAGATGGACTTAATGAACAAGCTAGAAAAACAATTGAAGCAAGGCAAGCGCCGGAATGGCAAGAAAACGAGGGAAGGAATGCTAGGGAAGGGGGACTATACCTTCAGTGACGAGCTAATTCGCTTTGATTGGGATCGATTGATGGCAACCGGCCTTGAGTACAAGTAATATGTTTAGCTTAACGATATGTGCTATTTGCGCCTACTAACTACCGCTTTACCTTTTACAATCCATTTACATTCTTATCTCCATGGGTTGTTCAAAACAGAACCCTAAAAATGGAAAATTGCTGCGGCATTCCCTTGTCGTTAGTGCTCATTAATGTTTTTCCCGTGTTCAATATACAACCACTACTAATTAGCGTCTTCACGATGTTGTTGTCGGCTGCATTTATATAGGCAGGATCCAAAATTAATTCATCTTTGTTCTCATCCAGCCAGCTCATATCTTGCACACCTATTGACAACACGCCCAACTCGTCATCCTCTGGATCATCAGACTCCTCCGCCACAAAAACAAAGAGCACCAATTCCCCTTTGTTATCATTGTTCCAACCCTTGCTAAAACCTAGACGAACACTCTCTCCCTGGATGCGCGCTTTGAGAAACACTTTATTGTCTACCCAGCTGTCGCCTTTCGTAAACTTTACCTTGAAGGGCAAATTAGGCTTAAAATTCACCATGTTACTGGTGATTATATCTTTCTTGGTTGGAGCCGAAGGACCCGCTACTGGACCCTTCTTTTGTTCGACGATCTGAGCTCATATTTTGTGTGTGTGTGTGTTGGTCTTTTTGGTATGTAGAATATTTCTTGACAGTATCTCAGAACTATCTCAACTTACCTTCTTGCAGACCACCTTGTGCTCTTTCCAGTCACTTCTCTGGCACTCGACGCCACAATAATATGCACTCTTGCACTTACTGCAACACGACTTGGCCTTGACTTTCTTGCACTTGTCGCATTTTCTCTTGTCCATCCCATACTTGTGAGCGGTCTCCTCAGTCAGGCAGGCATCTTCCAGTGCAGCCCTCATTAACATGGTCCTCTCCGGCACAGATAATCGAAGTCGTTGCGCGGCGATAAAAGCCTTGCAAGTTGTCGCTATAACCTCTCGGGTCTTTTGATTTTTTCCCTTTTCCCCTTCCAAGTGCTCCCCAAGCCCTTGCTGAATTGCCATTGATGCAAGCTCAGCATCTGTGAAAGTCATCTCCTTCATTCGCTGTACCAATGCAGCCGACATCGCTTTTTCATCTTCTGATTGAGACATCGGTGTGCTGATTTACAGCGGGGTGGCCACTTTAAGTAGTGTCTGGGTAGTTGAGTTTTGGACAGTCTTTTCATTTTTTTTAAATTAAACTAATGGCCTAAACCTTGGATGAAACTTCATTAATGCTGTACATCCGCTCGTGATGGCTGAGTTAGACCTATCGTCGTTCCCGCTTCTGCGTATAGATGAGGTTCCAGTTCACAATTCCTCCACCTTGACATCTGCTTTGTCGGAACTGAAGGTGCTCCTTCAGGAAGATGAAAGTGGTCCGATG
>Ga0115554_1002078_pt1 | contig 14011 bp, 11 predicted proteins | sample COGITO_mtgs_1104_3_FD_87283 | JGI IMG/M metagenome (GOLD analysis project Ga0115554, IMG submission 87283) | Pelagic marine microbial communities from North Sea - COGITO_mtgs_110404 | ecosystem: Environmental > Aquatic > Marine > Epipelagic | place: Germany:Helgoland, sampling site Kabeltonne... | reverse complement strand
TATTCGTATGAGTATTGGTTGTTACATCGGATGTCACCATAATTTTTTTCTTTCCCTTCTCTCTCTTTGTCAAGTGTTTCGTTGTGCGTCCTTTTCTCTCGTTTCTCTGATTTTCATGATATTATTTTTTGTCCTCTCTTTTTTGAGATGCGTGATGAGAATTTTTTCATGCTGCCGAAGAGAAAGAGACGAAAAGAGAAAAAAAAAAAGAGGAATTTTGAAGGTGCATTTTTCTCTAAAAAAAGCCAACTGATGGAGAGAGTCTGTTGTTGATGATGATGATGATTTTGATGCGATTAAATCGATGACGACGCGACGAAAACAGAATGAGTGGTGGTGATATCATTTTTCGGGATGATCGTCGTCGGCAGCTCTTGTTTTTGGTTTTGTTCTTATTTTTTTTCTCGAGAAACGTGAGAAAAGTTTTAATCTCGTTAGAAGAAAAGGAGGACGAATCTTTGTCAACATCATCGAATGATGCAAAAGTGGTGCCGATGGTGATAAAAAAGCTCGAACGGTTGAACCACGGACCGATGAAAACGCTCGACCCGTTCTTGTTTTTAGTGTACCATAAAGATTTTTACCCTCCCGGGGACGAGGAGATGGGTGTAAAGGGCGATGCGAGAGGTTCGGGATCAGATTTTGTACCAGATATCCCGTATCGATTTTACCACGGACATCGCATACCGGGCTTCCCGAGGCATCCTCACCGAGGGTTTGAAACGATTACCGCGACTTTGGATGGCATCATCGACCACACAGATTCTATTGGCGACGCGGGGAGGTATGGAAAAGGTGATTTGCAATGGATGACGGCGGGGTCTGGGATTCAGCACGCGGAGATGTTTCCGCTCGTCAACGCGGACGAAGAGAACCCGTTACGATTCTTTCAAATCTGGTTAAATTTACCGAGTTGGAAGAAAATGAGCGAACCAGAGTTCGTCATGCACTGGAAAGATGACGTGAAGAAGATAAGGAAAAAAGGAAAAGAGTACGAGATTGTCGTGTGGGTCGGGCAATTTGGCGACGTTAAAGTGAACTCAAATTTGAGCGCGACGCCTAAGAATTCGTGGGCAAGCGACGAGGCGAACGACGTCGGCGTGTTTTACGTTGAAATGTACGCAGAGAAGAGCCGAGAAGAAGTTCGAGTTCCTAAAGCGAGAATTGAATCAGAAGCAAACAGGTATTTATATTTCGTCGAAGGCGAGGAAATGATGATTAACGGACGCGAGAAGATTCAAAAAAGAACGGGGTGCGAACTCGACGCATCGCAATCGTTCATCGTAAAGTGTACGAAACTGAGTCAAAGTCAAGAAAGTATTAGAGATAGCGATAGGAGTAGGAGCAGTAGCAGCAGCGGCAAGAATAAATGCGCGTTTTTAATCCTTCAAGGACGACCGATAGGAGAGCCTATTCGGTCCTCCGGCCCGATGGTCATGAACACGAACGAAGAGCTGCGCAAAGCGTTTCAAGATTTCGATCGCACGCAGTTTGGAGGGTGGCCGTGGAAATCAAACGACGTCGTGTTTCCGAGAGCAAAGGAAAGATTCATGAGCGTTGGAGGGAAAGAAATTTTCGCGCCGAAATCAAAGCGATGATGTAATAATACTAAAAGTAGTAACTTTTGATGAAATCGAATCAAAAGCATCTAGAGTTCCTCATTTTTTTTATCCCTTCTTTGCGGCCAAAATTATAAAGTAAGTCACGCATAATATGCTGCGAGAAGACAGAAGAGAAGGACGATAAAAACGAGAACAACGACCTGAAGACGATGAGATATTCACGATGATGACGATGACTTTACTCGAGGAGCAGTAGTCATGGGACTGGGATACCCACTCTCTCCGAAATCGAGAACGAGCGACATTCTCGATTCGTTTTGGCTCTGGGTGGAAACGTTAGGCACCGTCGTCCAACCGAACGCGAACAGGAGACAGAGTCGAAAAATCGGCCGGAGAATTCTCCTGTTCATTTTTCTGTTGAACATGTTCATTTTCACGAGCAACGTGTTTTGGCTGAGGAGAGATTTGATGAAGGAAGAGGACGAGTCTTTGACAAAGTTGAGTTTAGAACGCGCCAGGAAGTTGGCGTTTAGTAGTAGTAGTAGTGGCACTCTTAACGACGAATCCATTCAAAAGCGAGCGCAACGAGCGATATACGAACGACGAGAAGGTATTTACGATCCCGCGAAACAAACGCAACAACAACGCGCAATCATTTCGGTGCGTTCGTTCGACATCGACCCGATTTCCGGCGAGTTCGTGCCGAAGAAAGAGATTCGGAAACAACCGGATAAATATTTCGTGACGCATCCGGTGTTGGTGTCGGGGGTGTGTTCGAAGACGCTACCGAGCGTGAGAGAGTTGGTCGGGAGTTTACACTTTTGGCACCCGGAAGTAGTCGTTTGGTTGTACGAAGTTGGGCCGTTGTTAGAGAGCGAGAAGGACGAAGTCGCACATTGGAGAAACGTGTACGCGAAGAGAGGCGTGGACGCGTTGCAATACGCGCTTTTAGACGAGAGGTTGGATTTAGGATCTGGGGCGTTGGGGAAAGTGCAGCGAGAAGTGCGAACGAGAACGCGACAGGGCGTTTTTGAGAGCGGAACGTTACCGACCTTCGCTTTGGCGGAGATTGAGCGGTTGATGTTGACGCAAACCTTCGAGGACGAACCAGACTTCGAGGAAGAGGTGGACGAAAACGGGTTCCCCATCAACGGCGGCGAAAAAGATAAAGTGAGAACGAGAAGCTCGGTTTTAAAACGGAACGTTGGGGAAATCGATATATTACCAAGTTTAATATGGCACGCGGTAAATAAGAACGGAAACGCGTTGTTCGTGCATCACAACGCGCACGCGAGAGGGTGGATCGACAACGTTTTGAAGGCGCTGAGCAGAGATAAGCGTTTTTTCGTTCAGGAAGAAACAACCAGAGGAGGGTGTAATCCAAACGTGCAGGGATATTTTCGTTTCAACAACGCGACGGAGGAGATTTTGAAAATGCACGTGCAGTGTTCTTTAGGCGGCGCGTGTCCGAGAGCGAATACTTTAGTCGGGGAAGAGAAATCCGCGTTGAGCCCGGGCGAGGTGCCCGAGTTCCACAATTGGTTCGGCACGAGACCGGATTTACACGGGTTCATCTGTATCGATTCCAAAGCGTCTAAAATATCCACGGTGGAAAGTTTAAAACAACTCGCGGATGAAGGCGACGAGGTTGCAAAAATTATGCTCAAAGAACAGTACCACTGCAGAGTTCGTCACAAGAGAGAGCCGCCGGAAATCGTCTTCGAAACGAAAGTGAGAGAACAGTCGTTCGGTAACGACATGGCGAGGGATACATTCAAAGCCGTGCACGTCGTTTTAGGTGTCCCGAGTTCGACTTTGAACACGAAATTAGTCAACTCCGACGCGTTACCATTGGTAAACGTCTTACTGCCATCGATACTAGGAACGATCGATAAGAGTGGCAAACGAACGAGGTACACGTTGCTGGTTGGATTCGAGCAGGGCGATATCGTCTACGATTCTGCGCCGAAAATGAAGCGTTTGCAAAAACGAATGCAAGTCTTGATTGGAGATTACCCGGTGACTATAAAAGTCGTGCGCTTTCACGTGTCCCTTTCGACGACGTACGTATGGAACGGTCTTTTCGATCGAGCGATTGACGTCGAGAAGTGCGATTATTTCATGACGGTGCACGACGACTCGGAATTTTACCCTTCGCAAGGACAATATTGGGCGGATATTTTGATAAACTCGTTGTTGAATAACAACTTGGCGAAGAATTTCGGCGTGGCGAGTCCCGAGGACGTGAGAGACGCGAGGAAAATCACGCACGCGTTCGTGCACAGGACGCACCGAGACGTCTTTGGCGCTTTATACCCGGAGCAACTTTCAAACGAAGAGCACGCGATTTGGATTTCCCGCGTGTACGGATACAAAAACACTTTCTTACATCCAGAAGTGCAAGTGTATAACTCTGGACGGTTTTCCGGTCGATCGCTGAAATGCGTAACGAGAGAGGAAATCGTAAATCACGAGGTGTACATGTCCGCAGACTTGGTCAAAACGTGGGCGATGGAAAATTTAGGTGCGTATTCGGAGCATCTTCACAACGACTTGGAAGGTATCGGCGCGTCGTCGATTGTTGGAAATAGTTAAGAAAAATAGAGAGGAAATATAGGGAGGAAAGATAGCGGTAGCTTTAGTAGTAGCAACGTGTAGTATTAAAACAAGCAAGAGTATTTTAAAAGAAAGGAAATATGCCACGCGTCACGTATCGTCCCAATAGGTATTCGTGTTCCACGACTTTCTCTTCGTGTTGTAACACTCGTGCACGTAGCGGAATTCAATTTCGTAAAGTCGCTTTTCTCGCCCTTTCTCAGCAAATGTCGCTAAAGTACCAATGAACACAGTGATGAAACCAAAACCGATGAATACATACGGATACCAAAAAGCAACCGAGCCTTCTTGATGGTTGGGGACGTAGTCTCCCAACCCGACGGATGTTATCGAAACCACCGCAAAATACGCGGCTTCGAGATAGTCCCAGTCCTGCAAAACCTTGAAGTAAAACATACCAACAACGACTGAAAGGACAGAAAATAGCAAGCAATGCATTAACTGAACACCCGTCGATGTTAAACTCGCTTTGCTTCTGATGACTTCCAACAATAAACGAATTTCTTCCAAGTTCAAAACAGATTCTTGTTCTCGTTCTTCTTCTTCGGCGGATACTTCTTCTTCGGTCGATACGTTCGCGCGGTCGTTAATTCTCAGCCCCAGTCCTTGACACGTCTCGACAAACTGTTGTTTGCTTACAAACACCTCTCCTTTGTGCAGTTCGTCTGATGTGTAAATTTGATTCGTTCGAATGAAAACCTCCGTCATCGGCCAAAACGCCTCTCCGATTAGATGGTGCTGCAAGACATTAAAATATTCCTCGAGAGTACACTTTTGCGGTATCGTTATATCAATCGGCAACTTCTTTTTCATCCTCTTTAACAAATACTTGTGTAATAAGTTCATGCTGTCTATGATTGGTTCAGCTATGGTGACTATTGTAATCAACGATACGGCGAGAACTGGTATGGTCGTAATTAGCACGACCAATCGCCCTTCTTTTGTGCTTGGCGCGACGTTCCCATAGCCGATTGTTGTAAACACCGTCACGACAAAAAAGAACGCGCCTTTGAAGTTCCAATGTTGAAGCTCCATCAGTTTTTTCTTCTCCTCCAAGTCTTCGCGATAGTGTATGTATATCTCTGCTATGGGGAAGTAATACTGCTGAGTATTTGTCGTCGTAGCTATTGAACACGCGTTCAACGGCAACTCTTCAATCACTCCGCTCGCTTCCGGAGCGTTTACATTTAAACACGATTGATTGAACAATAACGACGAAGTGATGCTGGTGCTACTCTTCTCCTCGATTATTCTGCACGATTCTACGGTCTCTATTGAAGGCAACATCAATTCATTTCCACCATCTTCGCACGGCAACGACGACGATGAAGAAAAGAGCTTCTCCATTGCTTCTTTTGCTCTCTCGTAATCCTCTCTCGCTTCCTCTCTCCTCTTTGCCTCTTCCTCTCGTTCTACATACACCAAGGTTTGCGCTAACATCGCGCACAGAGTGAGCAAAATCGAAAGCGACACCACAATCTTAGATATCGTCGCTCGTATCGACGTTTTCTTCTTGTTCGCATACCACGTGCTTTGTCTTCTTCTTCTTCTACTCTCCTTCCCCGTATTTTTTTTTTCTTCTTCTTGAATTTCCACGAATTCCTGAGTTGTTGTTGTAAATCGTCCTCGTCGTTCCGCGCAAAATCCGTTCTCGCTCACCTCTTCTTCTTCTTCTTCATCATCGTACTCTTCTTCTTCCTCGCGTTGGTCGTCGCCGAAGAACACGCGCCGCGCGAACTCGCCCGTTCTCTTCAGCATATTATTTTTTTGACTTTATATCGCATGTGATTGCAATATTTTTTAATTTTAAGAAGAAAATAAAACGCTTCAACAGTTCAAGGCTATGACACACACACACACAAAAAATAAAGATACCGCATCGGTCGTCATCATTTCATCATCATGTACGCGCAAAAATCACCACCATGCGCGCGTTGTTGTTCTTTCATCAGAGCGACGAACATCAAGAACAACCGTAAGAACCACTACCGACGATTATCCTCCTCCTCTGTCTCCTCCTCCTCCAGCAAGACGACGAGAAGAGAAGAAGAAAAATTAGATATCACGATGATGACGACAAAACGAACACGAAGAGAACAACTTTTGAACGCGACAGCGCTCGGGGTTTTGCTCTCTTTTCAAGGAGGACTTTTAGTATCACCGCCACCAGCGCAGGCGGTGATGGGATCTATCGCCGGGAGAGTGCCAGGTTTTGGGAAAATAGAGGAAGACGGATCGATGACATATACCAGACCCGAGGCGAAGTCTGGCGGACACGGCATCGGGTGGACAGAAATCACGCCGTATTCGGTAAAACTTCGGGAAGGGTGGGAAGAAGTTGCGGTGAGCATTGCGGATCCGGGAGGAACGGAAATTGATACGAGATTTAAAAGCGAAAGCGAAGGCGACGTGAAGATTGTCTTGGCGCCGGTGCTTCGTTTCGCCAACGTCGAGGACGGCGAGAACCCGACGATTGAAGAGCTGGTGCCGATTACAAACTTCATTTTAGGTTTTGCACCGGAAGTGTTGGGACAACCAGTGAACGAAGAACAGATTAAATCGATGGAGAAAGATACCAGGAATGGATTGACGCATTATAACTACGAGATTTCGAACGAAGCGCACTGGTTGATTTCCGCGACGGTGTGGAAAAAACGAGTGTATTTATGTTCCGTGAAAGCGAGCGGCAGACAGTGGCGAACGGCGCAGCCGAAACTGAGAGATACCATAGCCTCTTTCACAGTGTTGAAATAATAACGAGATAGTAAATATGATCATCGTACTACTGTATTATTATTGATAAAAAAAATTTAAACGTTCTTTTTGTAATCGCCCATGGTGTGCGCCGTCCAACTAATCAACGTCGCGAAGAACCCGTAATCGAACATCTTCAGCAAATTTCTAAACGCAATGGCCACGAACCCTATGTCGTACCACACGATCCTTCCAATCGGTCGCAACATTTCTTTCGGCAACTGGTCCGGAGTCACGGCGAACTTTTGGAAAAACGCCAACGCGTCCAACTTGTGCGCTTTATCGTAAAAGTTGCTCGCCACCGGACTCGGGTGCACGGCGCAGACGTCGATGCCTCTCGATTTCACCTCGCACGCCACGTTGGCAGCAAACGCGGAAATGTACGATTTCGTGGCCCCATACAAAGCTGAAAACGGCGTCGGTTGACACGCCGCCGCGGACGAGGTAAACACGATGCAACCTTTCAACTTCTTCTCCAACATTCTCTTCACGAACACGTGCGTGATTTGCATCGCGCTCGTGCAGTTGCACTCGTGGTTCGTCATCAACAAATCCAATTTCGTTTTATCAAAAAACCCAGTCAACATGAACCCGGCGTTGTTAAACACCACCTGCACGTCGATATCTTTCGTTTTCTCTTCGATTTCTCGCAAATACGACCCATCTCGGAGGCCTAAATTCACCCCGATTTTTCTAAACTCTCGCTCGGGATGTTTTTTTTTAAGCTCCTCGAACGTCTCGTCCAAAATCGTTTCTTTCAGAGAGACTAATACAACGTTCAACCCTTGTTCGGCTAATTCTTTCGCCAAGGATTTACCGATACCAGACGACGCGCCGGTGACTAAAGCCCACTTCGCGCCTTTGTATTTCTTCTTCAAGTTTTGCGTCGGCATGAACGAGACGATGAGTTTAGGAACCCAATACGAAAGATACGTGATGGCACCTAAAAACGCAAACATGATGAGCACGAAAACGTGCACGTCTTCGCTTTGCACGAAAGATTTTACGTTCGAATGCGCGAGGTCAAACACGCTTCGCATCGCGTCCATTTTTAATGTTTTTTGTGTGGGGAGTTGTTGCGCGCCTCCTCGAAAAGAAAAGCCGCCCATTCTTGATTAAGCAGAGTAGAGTCTCTGTGGAGTTTGTGTGTGTTGTTGTGAAAAACTTAATTGTTGTGTAAAAAGAAGAAGAGAATTTTATTCGTTGTTTCAAAAACAAAAAAAACCAAAAAAGAGGACAAAAAAAAAGCAGAAGAGAGATTATTCGTTTTGCAAAATCACTTTGAAAACGATTGATTACAGAGAGGATGATGATGAGGACCACCTCGACGAGGACGATGAGGAGGACTATTACTACTCGTAGTAGTAGTACGAATGAGAAGAGCAGAAGCAGTTCCAGCAGCAGCAGCAGACGACGAATGTTTCGACGAGGAGGAGGAAGAAAAAGAATGAATAACAACAACACTTTAGTATTTGTGTTCGCCGCTGCTGATGCCAATAACGGTATTTTCGATGATGATGATGATGATGATTCTGTTCTTCTTCTCAACGACGACGACGTGAACGCGAAAGAAGAGGACGAACAAATCGCGCGGATTTTAGAGGAGAATGAGAGCGAGGAGGAGAAGAGACACGAAAATGGCAACAAAACGATGATGACAAAAGAACGTTTCCGAGAACTCCTCGAGTCGTACTCTGAGACGAGGAGTAAAAACAACAACAAGACAAAAGGAATAAACGCGATCGATATCGCGGTGTATTTAGTGGAGAAGAAACTGGTAAAATCAGTCGAGGAAGGATTGTTATTGGTGAAAGAGGAAGACGTGGTGACGGCGAGTTTGTTGAGAGTGAAGAACGCGGAGAAGAGGTGGTCGGATGTCATCGCCGCGGACGAGTGGAAGAAAGAGGAGCTTTTAGGAGGACGACGACAACAACAACAACAACACGTAAAAAACGCCAAGTGCGAAACCGGGCAGATTTGCTTCACCGTTCAAGACGCGCGCGAAATGCTCGAGAGATGCAAAGGTCTTGGTGGTTCGCAAGCCGCGAAAGTCATTTTGTGTTGCGAGTGCGTGGATTCCAGTTTACTCAAAACGGACGAGGAGAAACGATTCGCCGAGGACGAGGAAGACGTCGTGGACGTGTTGCAAGACGTGGCCGGGGTTATATTCTTGAAGGACGATCGGTTTGGCGCGGAATTATCGAAGAAAGAGTTTGGGTTGGCGTGCGTGTCCGGTGCGAACGATGATATATATAGCGATGATGGTAACGACGATGGCGAGGGAGGAGGATATTCGATAAAAATTGATAAAAAGTCTCGCAAGTTTGCAAAGTTCACGACGACGACTTTTAGTAGCAGCAATAGCAACAACAACAATAACAACAACAAAAAAGAAAGCACGACGATTTTGCACACCGGAGATTACGTCACCATCGACGGTCAAAACGGCGTCGTCTATCGCGGCGCCGTCGAACTCGTGCCGCCGGTCAAGTCGGAACGAAACAAGCTGTTCTTCGAATGGCTCGCGCAAAAATCCAAATTCTTAAACGCGATTCGGATATTTGCCGAGTGTGATTCTGCGGATGCCATCGACGAGTATGTTGATGAAAATAATAATCGCGACGGAACGAGCGTTGGCGGAGGCGACGCGTCGAACTTTATCGGCGTCGGTTTGGTGAAAGTTGAGAACGTCCTCAAGAAATATCGAGGCGGCGATGCGAGGCAGGCTTTACACATGCTTTTGTGCGCAGAGACGAAAGATGAGAGATACGAAGCGTTGGATATGCTCTCACCGCATTTGCGGTACGATTTTGAGGACATGTTCAAGGCCTCGTTCCAACCTGATCAGAAGAACGAAGAAAATTCGAGGGTGATAGTGCGTTTACTGGACGAACCGCTGCACGCGTTTCTGCCGGATTCGGAAAATTTGAACGATTTAGTGCCATTATTAGCGGTTGATTCCGGTAAGGACGAACGAGACGTCGTAGAAATCATAGAGCAAAACTTGCTGGACGAAGTAAATCCTGATTTTGGATTTCGAGGCTGTCGGGTTGGAGCTCTCTATCCGGAAATCACGAAAGCGCAAGTGCGCGCTCTCCTCGGCGCCGCGTACGGAGTGAAAGAATTCTTCACGTTTGCAGCAGAACCACCGGTTGTGGACATATGCATACCGAACGTCGCCTCGGCGGAGGAATTTGAACACCAGTTGAATTTAATCCGGAACGTTGCGGAAGAATTTTCATTCTTGGAGGAGAAAACCAACTCAAAAATCGCCTACCGCGTAGGCGCCATGCTCGAGACGCCGAGGTCGTGTTTGATTGCGGGCGATTTAGCAAAAATGGGAGCAGAATTTTTAATCGTCGGGTTAGACGAGCTCACAGAAACAACATACGGCGTCAGCGTAGAAGATAGTCACAAATTCTTTCCGCGCTACTTGTACGGTGGCGAAGATATGGACATTAATGGCGACGAATTCGATTTCGATGAAGACGACGACGACGACGACGAAGAGAACGACGTGAAAGATATCGCCAGAGAGGAGCAGGAAGAGGAGGAAAACGCAATCATATGGAAGTTTAATCCCTTCATCGCATGGGACGATAAAGGTGTCGGGCGGCTCGTACAATCAGCTATTAACGAGGCGAGAGAAGTAAATCCGAACATCGACGTCGTCGCGTGCGGTCAGATGTGCGGTCACCGCGGCGCCGATTTCATATACGGAAAGTTCCAAGATTTGAACGTGAATGGCGTTTCGGTCGACCCTAGGTTCATCGCCGTGGCGAGACTTCGCGCGTTGCAGGCGATAATAGCAAAGAATAGGAAGTAGAGACGACGATTAGTTCTAAAGTTATAGGTTTGTCTATTATTAATAACGAAAGGTACCCCAAAACAGCTATTCTCGAAAGCCTCGATTTTGACACATCGTCGTCGTTTAACGATATCTCTTGAGCGAAAGTCTGTTGTTGTTCTTCCACTGGGCGTGCTTGGACGATCTGTTTTTCGTGTAGTTGTGGCCCTTGCCGTGTAAACCTCTGTGCTTTCTCCCCGCCGAAGTCAAGCCTCTCATCGCTCTGCCCTTGTGCGTCGGCGCGCAGATCCAGTTGATTCTCGGATCAGATCTAATAGCCTTGTGCATCGGGTCAACCATGATGACTTCATAGTACTTGTACACGGAATCCTGGTTCAACCAATACGAGTTTAAGACTCTCAACGCGCCGCATCTTCTCGCCGCTCTCTCCTCCGCGACAGACTTCAAGTTTCTCGCAAACTTCAACTTTGTGATGCCGCAGTGCACCGGCTTCCCATTGACGATACCCTTGCGCACCGGACGCTTACGGCCACCTCTTCTCACGCGCGCTCTGTAAATCACGAAGCCTTGCTTAGCCTTGTACCCCAATCTTCTCGCCTTGTCCGGTCTTGTCGGTCGAGTCACGCGGCAGATGGACGGAAGCTGACGGTATTCCCAAACGCGAATGCGTTGCAAAAATCGCAACACGTCGGATTGTTTCTTCTTCCAGAGTTCTTCCACGTATTTGTAAGCCTACGTATTAAATCGCGAAAGAAGAGAGTTTAAAGAGAAAAATTATGGTCAGTTCGTGTCGCGAGAAACTTCGCATCGATGCTCGCGAGAACGAAGACGCGTCGTAGAAAATGTGTTTTCCCGTCGTCTCGCCCTAAAGAAAAAATCCACATGGAAACGCGCAACAAAGTCATCGCGCGAAGGTACCATCGCATCGAAACCTTCGAATTCGTCTAAAAGGATATCGTTTGTGTGCGAATAAGAGAGAATTAGATACATAATATACTCACCCCCATGTTGTGTGTGTTTTCTGTTTTGTGTCGTTGTGCGGGAATTTCTACTTTCAATGCGTGAAACAGGTCTTTTGCTTCTCGACTCGAGTGTTTAGTGTTTTTTTCTTTTTTGCTCTCGTCGTCTGCTCGTCAGAAAGAAAAACTTTACACACAACAACAACACAAAAGTAAAATCATCTTTAAACTGCGGCGTGTTATTAATAAAAACAACTAAAGAAGTAAGGTAAGAAGAGAGAGAGAGAGAGTGGTGCTTTCATCGTCGCGTCTCTCGGGGTTTCTTTTTGTTGTTCTTTCTTTCTTTTTTAACGCCGCGCGGAGAAGAGAGAGAGTTGTTCTGCATGAAAGAAGAGAGAAAGAGAAATTCGATTTCGAGATGTTGTTCAATGGGGAATCGATTCGTTTGATTTTCTCATCAGTTTCTCTCAGTTTCTCTCTCTATTTGTGCGCGCGTTTATTACGATACACAAAAAAACGCGTCGTGAACGGGTAGTGTAAAGACGATATAGATGACGATGATGATGACGAGCACTCATTTTAACGCTTGGCTTCTTAGTATCGAGCTTGGAACCGGAGTAGTTATCGGGCAACATTTTCAAGCGAGATGTGCTGAAACTTGCGAACGAATTCCGAATCATCATCAAAATTGGAGGAAAAAGAGATTGAGAGAGAGAGGATTCATTCGTGCGTTTGTGTGCACAAAACACACACAGACGCTCTCTTTTACGCGCGTGTTCGTTTTATCGTCGTTCGTATTTTGTTTTTGGCAGCTTGTGTACGGAGTTCCGCTGGACGATTGATACCCGTCGTGTGGTCTTCCGAAGGTTTTATTTACGATTGCCTATAGTGAACGTCAGAGGCAGATACTACGGTTGGCTCGGATTTTCTTTCGGTTCCGAATCCACACAACCATCTTCCTCACATTTTCTCTCTCTCTCTCTCTCTTTTGCGTTTGTTTTTTGTTATCGCGACGAGGTGGAAAGAAGAAAGAGAAGAAGAAGATGTTGATGATGATGAAGCGCCGAGCGCACGACGACTGTAGTATATATTTTTTCCGTGAAGAAGTCATTTGTCCTTACTAGGCTTAGACCACTAATCGATGCCGAGCAAAACAAAATCACCATCTTTCGACTGAGAAATTAAATATATATCTACGCGTGTGAACGAGAGAGAGGGAGAATTTACGTCGGCGCTTCGTCATCATCATCTTCTTCGTTCTCGTTCTTTCAGTACCGCTCGCGTGCGAATTTTTGTATCGATTTGAAACTTACCAAAGACAAACTTCCTCTACAATAATAGTAACGCAAACAGAGTTATTAAATAAGAAGGAAGGAAGGAGATATTAGCACGCTCTGATAACAAACACCAGAAGGAGAAGGAAGAGGTAGGTGTAGGAGGAATTTTCGTCTTCTCGGTCTCGTCTTTGTTTCGTATTTTTTCCTGGACAAAAGCACACGGCTGAATGAACAAGTATTTTGCGGTGCCGTCAGTTCCAGGTAAAGCCGACAGCTTTGGAATGGGTGAGGAGGTGGTAGTCTAAAACTACTACTGCTTTCTCAATCTCCGATGCGACATTCTTTCTGTTGTCCTCGTATGATTTCGTTTTGCGTGTGTTAACTGTGATTCGAAAAAACCGAAGCTGACGGCTCTTGTCGCTGGGGCTTATTCAACCTCTAAGAAGTTATGAGTTATTATTACACGATCGATTTGGTTTCACGCATGTGTTCCGTATATTAGCTCTCGATGGCGTGAGAAAAGTATTGAAAAGTCGGTGACGAGAATTTCCAATAACGTGAGACACGTCTGTGATTTTCGTTATGCCTCAAACTTCCTGAGACTTTCTATATTTTTCACCGCGAGGAGCGATATGTATACGCATGTGAACGCGCGTTTCTCTTCTTTAAACGCTGCTTTGCCTAAGGCATCCTCGAATACGAATGGGATAGTCTTTTTAACTTCCGTAGCGGATATTAATCTCGCCGTAAAAAGCGCCGGACGACAAACCGGTTTGTGGTCCATCTCCACGGTTCGCGGGTGGTCGATACTCGCGGATCACTTTCAATCTCACGGACTAAATTCTCTCTCTCTCTCTCTCTCTCTCTCTCTCTCTTGTTTCTCACCACTCTATACTCTCTCAACAACACAGGAGGAAAACAGTAAAAGAGTATCAAAACAATGTCCGGGTTCAGCTTTGGTGCCGGCGGTGGCGAAGCTAAGAAGCCGGCCGGAGCTGGAGGTTTCTCCTTTGGGGGGGCTCAACCTACTGCGAC
>Ga0115554_1002071_pt1 | contig 14043 bp, 10 predicted proteins | sample COGITO_mtgs_1104_3_FD_87283 | JGI IMG/M metagenome (GOLD analysis project Ga0115554, IMG submission 87283) | Pelagic marine microbial communities from North Sea - COGITO_mtgs_110404 | ecosystem: Environmental > Aquatic > Marine > Epipelagic | place: Germany:Helgoland, sampling site Kabeltonne... | reverse complement strand
TCTTTTTCCAACGAAACCGACGAATACGCGTACAAATAATGTTTACATCTTTTTGCTATACGAAATCTACTCTCTATATGCTGCGACTACGACTACGACTAAAATGACTACCGCGAAAAGTTTTTGTCAGCCTTGAGTGTCGATGACTCCAGCCTCCGATTTTTTGAGCGCTACGTAAACGCGTCTAGTCCTCGTTGTTGTTCTCGTCCGGGCCTTCAACAAACATTCGGTTGACAAACTCGTAGGTGAAAAAAGTCACCCCGGTAGACGGTAACATCCGCGCGAGATTTGGCACCATGCCTTTATACATGCCAGATATGCCTTCTCTTCTCGATATCGTTCCGAACGATTGGAGTAAGCTTTTATATTTAATCTGGTTTCGTTCGATTTGAAGTTTTTGCATTCGAGCGCGAACGACTTGTTGCGGGTACGTGATCAGAGAGGCAACTATTTTTGAAAGCATACCGTAGACGCCGCACTCGGCGCTGGTGAGCTCTCTTTGCTCGCTCGTTGGAGCGATGCCATCGTCGTCGTTCTTTTTGCCACCATTCTCGAGTGCAAAAATCGCTCCTCCTTCTCCTCTGGCTAAACTCTTCAGATTTTCGTAACACGTGAACTGAATGGCGCCGTGCGACACCAACAACAAGCTCGGCGTCAATCCTTTATACAATCCGGGAATGCCTTCGGTTCGTGCGATTGAATACAAACAATCAATTAACCCTTTATATCTCACCACCACTTTAGTAGGTTTTTGAACTTTAACTCCTCCACCCCCGGCACGGCCGCTGCTGCCGCTGCTGCCGCTGCTACTACTCTTCGCCTCCATTCCGCCTCCTCCGCCTCTCTCTTGCAGCGCCAGCCTCGTCTTCGCTACCCATATCGGATTCGTCAATAAACTCACGCAAACGCCCGCCTCCGCCGCCGCCAATAACGTCTCCACCGAACTAATACTCTTCTTCTCCTTTGTCTTCTTCTTCTCAACCTCGCCGTCGTCGTTCGACGCTTTCTCGTACCGTTTCCGCGCTCGATCGTAAAACGCGAAATACATCGCCCACGATGCCGTGTTCCCGACCACTGCCGGCGAAAGTCCCGCGTATAAGCCTCTCGCGCCTTCGTTTTTCAGAATCGTTTTAAACGCGTGCAAAGTGCCGTTGTATTTCGTGGCGATTTGTAAGTCTTGCACTTGCAATCTGGTCTTGATGACATCGAGCGGGTGTAACGTTATCGTGGCCATAAACCCAGCCGTCGCGCCCGAGACGGCTTCTTTGTTCATTCTTCTCGTTTCTGGTTCTTTTTTACTTCATCGTCTCGAAAAACGAGCCTCTACGTATATATCAAAGAGAGTATAGTAGTGCGTCTATACAGTTTGGATAGTACACCAACACGCAAGAGCAATACGGTCACCCTTTCTCTCGAAAAAAGAGAGGCAGACAGATTTTGTGAGAGAGAGAGAGACGCGAGAGAAGCAGACGAAGAGGAAACGAACCGCCGGGGGGTCGGTCGTCCTCTCATCAGTGGTTGGTTTTTTCAGATTTTCTTTCGTCTGTCTTTTTTATATTTCCGGAAAACCATTCGAATTCCTCCTTTTATTTACACGGTACGTTCCTGCATCTCTATCGCGGCGCTCTTTTATTTTTCTACCATACTCTTCGAACGAAGAACACCGTTACTGTTGTGCCCTTCTGCGAAAAAGTGTTCTCGTTCGATCTCTTCGCGCGCGTTTTGCGAATTCCTTCGTTCGCGTCGCGTCTTCTCCGGCGCGATTTCGAGAGACAAATCGGATGGACGGCGCATAAACATTCAGAGAGAGAGAGAAAAAAAAAGCGATTTTGGCGGCAGTGTCCAATTTTGAATCCGATGACCGCGCGATAGTTCCAGCCAAAAGCGCACGCGTTCAGATCAGAGACGATTTTCTCATTCACGCGTTCGCATCGCGCATGATTTGTGCGAGATTTTCGTCGCTTCATATTCGCGTCGTGGTGCCGGGCGGCGCGCGAGAGGTGAACCGCGAGAAGTCGAAAAATCTCATCTCTCAGAGAGAGAGATGAGAGTGGAAGCGACGGCTGTCCGCTCATTTTTCGCCTGAAAAGCCCCAAAAATACAACAATTTTGACACTGACTTTGAAACGCTTTTCTCAACCCTCCCTTCCTTTTTTAATCGACAACTTTACAGAAAATCTCATAAATTAACAATGTCTGAAGGCAAAGAGCATCTCTCCATCGTTATCTGCGGTCACGTCGATTCCGGCAAGTCCACGACCACGGGTCGTTTGTTATTCGAACTCGGCGGTATCCCGGAACGTGAAGTCGAAAAGTTAAAAGCCGAGGCCGATGCCTTGGGTAAATCCTCTTTCGCGTTTGCGTTCTATATGGATCGCCAAAAGGAAGAGCGCGAGCGTGGTGTGACCATCTCGTGCACGACCAAGGAGTTTTTCACCGACAAGTGGCACTACACCATCATCGACGCGCCGGGGCACAGAGATTTTATCAAGAACATGATCTCTGGCGCCGCGCAAGCCGATGTTGCTTTGTTGATGGTCCCGGCCGATGGTAACTTTACCACGGCTATCCAAAAGGGTAACCACAAGGCTGGTGAAGTCCAAGGCCAAACGCGTCAGCACGCGCGTTTGCTTAACTTGTTGGGCGTCAAGCAATTGATTGTTGGTATCAACAAGATGGATTGCGACACCGCCGGCTACAAGGAGGAAAGGTACAACGAAATTCGCGACGAAATGCGCAACATGTTGTCCAAGGTCGGGTGGAAGCCTGACTTCGTTACCAAGTCCGTCCCGGTCTTGCCGATCTCTGGCTGGATGGGTGACAACTTGATCAAGAAGACTACCAACATGGGCTGGTGGAGCGGCGTCGACGTCGAAAGTTTCGACGGCAAGGCGGAAAAGCACCACATCGAGTGCTTGTTGGACGTGTTGAACAACATGGTCAACAGACCGGAACGTAACCCGGAATTGCCGATGAGATTGCCGATCTCTGGTGTCTACAAGATCAAGGGTGTCGGGGATGTCCTCGCCGGCCGCGTCGAACAAGGCGTCGTCAAGCCGGGGGAGGAAGTTGTCTTCTTGCCGACCAACACCACGTCCAACCCGTGTGGTGGTAAGGTTTTCACCGTCGAAATGCACCACAAGCGTGTCGAAGCTGCCAACCCGGGCGACAACGTTGGTATGAACGTTAAGGGTCTCGACAAATTGAACATGCCGAGATCTGGCGACGTCATGGTGTACAAGGCTGACAAGTCTTTGGCGCCGTGCAAGGAATTCACCGCGCAAGTCCAAACTTTGGACATTCCGGGTGAATTGAAGACTGGCTACTCCCCGATCGGTTTCGTCCGATGCGGCCGCTCCGCGTGCAAGATGACGGCGTTGAACTTCAAGGTTGGTAAGGAAACTGGCGGCAAAAAGCTCGAAGGTCCGGCCTCCTTGAAATCCAACGAAGTCGCCGAGGTCGTCTTTGAACCGGTCCACCCGATGGTTGTCGATTCCTTCAAGAAGTGTGAGGGTTTGTCCCGTATCGCATTTTTGGACGGTAACACCGCCGTCATGCTCGGTAAGATCACGAAAGTGACTTACAAGGAAGGATAAATATGTGCGAGTGTGAAGTGTTTGTACGTGTGAGAAAGTTTGAAAGAAAATTTTCGCATGTCTCTCCTTTCAAAAAAGCAATCGTATCATAAATCCATTTTTAAGCGTGTGTAGTGTGGTGTAAGGTAGTCTATAAGTATATAAATAACTTTAATAATAATACTATTAAAAGAAATTTGAATGAATGAATGTATGAAATCGTTTGACCTCGTTTGTTCTCTCTTCGTGTGGTGTTATTTACAACTGCATTTGTTTGTTCGTTAATAATTATTCGCGAGAAATTTTCGCCGTCGCCTTTTGAAGCCACTCCTTGACTTCCTCCTTCTGCACTCTCGGGCTTATTTTCTCCCAGACTTGTTCGTGATATCTGTTCACCCACGCGATTTCATCATCAGACATGATCTTCAAGTCCATCAATTTGGTTTGGATCGGAATAAACGTCAAGCACTCAAAGCTCAAGTAGCCTTTCCCTTGGAAGTTGTGTTCAGTTTTCGCCTCGCGGCAAATGAGAAGATTTTCAATTCGAATGCCAAACTGACCGTCTTCGTAGTACCCCGGTTCGTTGGAGACAATCATCCCATCTTTAATAGGCGTCGTGTTCCCCCACCGCGGAGAGATACTTTGCGGGCCTTCGTGTACGTTCAACGCGGCGCCGACGCCATGCCCGGTGCCGTGTCTGTAATCTAATCCGGCGGACCATAAGTGTTGTCTCGCGAACGTATCGAGAGCCATGCCAGGAGTACCCACCGGAAACGTCGCCGAATCTAACGCGATGTGGCCTTTCAATACTCTCGTGTAACACATCTTTTCGTACGCAGAAGGTGTTCCGAGATGGTGCGTCCTCGTCACGTCCGTCGTGCCGCACAGAAACTGTCCTCCGGAATCTAACAAGACCATGGAATCTTTTGTAATTTTTCTCGCCGACTCTTCCGTGGCTCGGTAATGCACGACTGCACCGTGAGGACCTTCACCGACGATGCTCGGGAACGATTCTTCGACGTACCCGTTTTGCTCGGCGCGTAAGGAGGAAACCTTCTCGCCGACGTTGAATTCGTTCAAATCTTTGTTACCTTCTCCCGCCTGTTTCTCGAGCCACCACCACAACTCGCTCATGGCCACGCCATCCATCAAGTGCGCCTCGCGCATGCCTTCCAACTCTGCTTCGTTCTTGATCGCTTTGGCCATTGGAATTGGACTAACGCCTAACTTAATTTGTTGGTTGCTATCGTTACCACCGCCGCTGTTATCGCTTTTAGCCACTTTCGCCGGACGACTCTCATCGATATTATTCTCAGCCGCTTTGATACCTTTCATTGCCTCGTCGTACGTATTCACGGAAACCTTATCCTCGTCGATCCAAATTTTCGTGCCTTTCTCCGCCATCTCTCGCAAACACTTCCCAACGTCTTCGTACGGCTTCACTTCCACCCCAGACTCTTTCAAATGTTGCGCAACCTCCTCGTTCACCTTATCTCTGTCCACGAACATAAACGCCTCTTTCTCCGTCACCAACACGTGTGACAAGCACACCGGATTACACTCCGCGTCGCCACCTCTCACGTTGACCAACCACATGATATCGTCCAACGCGGAAACTACCAAACATTCCTGCTTCTCCTTTGCCATCTCTTTCCTGATATCCGTCAATTTATCCTTGGCTGATTTTCCCGCGTATTTCATCGCGTGCACCCTCAACATCGCCTTTGGCATCCCAGGCCGTTTCTCTTCGCCTTCTTCGTTCTCCCACACCAAATCCACTAAATTCTTCTCAACTTTAACCAGCTTACCGTCGCCTCCTTCTCCTCTTCCCCCGGCATTCTTCTTCCTCATCAACTCCTCCAACTGCCTCGCCTCGGCGACCGAGTGCACGTTCGCGTCCACGGCGAGCGCCGCCCCACTCTCCATATTCTCTCTCAACCATTTCTGCACGGACGGCACGTCCTTCTCGCCTTGTTTCATCAGCTGCCACGCCGGAGAATCCAACTCTTGCTCGGCTTGTAAAAAATACCTCCCGTCCGTCCATAACATCGCGCTCGTTTTCGTCACCAAACACGTCCCAGCTGAACCGGTAAAGTTGGAGATGTACTTCCTCCTCTCGAAACATTTGGAAACGTACTCGCTGAAGTGCGGGTCTTGCGATGGAATCAGAACGGCGGAAATGTTTCGTTTATTCATTTCCAGGCGCAGTGCGGCGAGTTTCGCGTTGTTGTCCTTCATTTTCTTGTTGTTGTTCTCGTTGTTGTTGTTGCTTTCCACTTCTCTCGTCGTTTGGACTTTGGTTGACGACGACGACGACTTCGCGACGAGTAATCTCCTCCGAGACTTTGACGACGATACGGACGACTTTCGTTGCTTTCGAGAAGAGAACAACAGGGGCAAACGAGAAGAAGCAGAAGAAGAAGCGGACGTAACGGTAGGTGTGCTCGTCCTTTTCGCGTGTAAAAAGAGCGACCTCGTGAGCATTTTATGTGACGTTTCAGAGGAGCAGATTTAGGAGAGATTTTCGTCAAAGTCGCGGGTTCAATCCGCTCCTTTCTAAGAAAGCTTTTTCGCGCGTATGTGCTCGCTAGTATTACTATTGTTACTCCTAAAACTCCCTATTTGAACGGTTGTTCGTTTCCTTCCTTTTACTCGTACTTAACACCTTTCGAAGACTTTATACAGCTGCTCCAAGCACGCGACTTCGACGACGGTGCCGTCCTTGGCGAACCGGGCGGGAGGCGCGAAGGCGGATGAGCTCAGCGCCGGGAAGACGATATGTTTCGTTTGCCACGTACTTTCGTCGTTTTTGTCGTCGTCGTTTTTATTATTGTTGTCTTTAACTTCTTTTCCTGTCTCGTCGTCTTCATCGTCTTCGTCGTCTAAAACGCCGTAAAACTCGGCTAAACATTCCGCGATGGTCACGAAGCATCGCTTTTCGTTCGACCAGTCGACTTTCTCGCGTAAAGATTTTAAAAACTCAGGGAGACGAGAGACATCTGGGGAGTAGCCGTCTAATATTTCCGGTAACGCGGAAATGACGACGACATCTGCATTGTCGTGATCCTCTTTTGCTTTTTCTTCCTTTGATGTTGTCTTCTTCTTTTCAATCGCGATGCCAAAATATTCTTTGAGCATCTTCGCGTGGCGAAGCAACAGTTCCTCGACCTTTCCTTTTGCTTCCTCTACTCCTTCTTTTTCTTCTTCTCCGAGCAAATCGCACACGCAAGCCGGAGGCCGTATCGAAATCGGTTTAAAGCCGTTAAACTTTGCCATGGCGAGCTGATACATCAAAACTCGCGAAGCCGCGTTGACGTTTATCATTAACAGTTTCGTGCCATGTTGAATCAACCATTTTCCCGCGGAGATATCCGCCGGGCCGACGATGGTATGCGAGCGAAGCATTTCCGCGATTTCATCGTCTGCTTCTTCTCGAATAGTTTCGCATATTTCCGTGATCGAGGTCAAATCCGTGTAATAAGGCGCGATATCGTTCATCGCGCCTTCGCTCCCATCCTTGTTCGGTCGATTTCGTCTCGCGCGCACGTTTCGACGCACTTCTTCCAGTAAAGTTATCGACCCGCTCTTGCGTCTGTTGTTCGTTGCATCATTTCCTTCTCCAACGTCTTCTCTGTTTTCTCCTCCCGTCGTAGCGGCAACATCGCTGGCGCTACCACCACCACCGACCGATGTTTTGCGATAAAACGCGTCTAAACTCGCCATATCTTTCGTTGGATTCGTGCGCACGAGTTTGTGGTCGCCGCCGGCTTTTTCTCTTTGTGTCGTTTTCGTTTTCATCGTTAGTATTTGTTGTTGTTGTCGCTGAGTTTGCGTCACGCGTTCTTCTTGATCTTCTCCTTCTTCTTCTCCTCCTTCTTCTGCTTTCTTCTTCGCGCTGTTTATTTTCTCGTGCGCTCCCGGCAACAAAGTTTGCACCGTAAACGTTCGCGCGGCATTGCTTTTCACCAGCGCCTTCTCCAACGCTGTTTGCACGCGTTCGACGATTTCCTCTTGGTGCATAAAGTGTACCTCTCTTTTCGTCGGATGCACGTTCACGTCCACGTCTTTAAAGGGAAGTTTCATGCTCAAAAATACGAACGGTTTTTCGCGCGAGGAGGACGGTAAAACCGATTGATACGCGGTTTCGATGGCTCTTTTTAACGCAGAACATTCCACCAATCGGCCGTTGATGAACAAGATGAACGTCGTTTTCTTCGCTTTGTAATTGGCGTTTGAGTATAAGATGTCGCATTCCATGTGGAATTGCGCCATTTTCTTCTCCAGCTTGTCGTTGTTCGTTTTCAGTCGCAACGGTAAGAGTTCTTTGGAGACGGTTGGACCGTAGATTTGGCCGATGCGTTCGAGTCGACATTTTTGCGACGACGAAGAAGGAGACGGTTCGTTTTCTTCTCCGTTTTCTCTATCTCCTTCTCTCTCTCCTTCGCTACCACCACCGCCGCTGCTGCTCAAAACCACCAAGGGCGCGTTCACCGTCGCCCGCGTCTCCCCGACTTTCCTACACGAAAACGCCACGTCCGGTCGACTCGATGCGTATCTCGTCACCACGTCTAAAATCTTCGCGTACTCCTCCGCCCCAGATTTCAACGCGTTCCTCCTCGTTTTCACGTTATAAAACAAATTTTCCACCGCGATGGTCGTCCCAGTCACCCCAGCGCACATTTCCTTCGTCCCTTCTCTCATTTTCCCGTCTCGATACGACGCTTTCCACGCGCACTTTCCCCCGCTTCTCGCCGTCGTTATCGTCACGTCCGCCACGTACGTCATCGACGCCAACGCTTCGCCTCGAAATCCAAACGTTTCCATCGCTTCTAAATCTTCAAAATTTTCCAGCTTTGACGTCGTGTGCCTTTCGCACACGATTTCTAAATCCTCCTCGCGAATCCCGATGCCGTTATCGGTGATTTGGAGTAACTTCTTCCCTCCGTCTTTGCACAGGATGGATATTTGCGTCGCGGAAGCATCCAAGCTGTTTTCGATTAATTCTTTCAAAGCGGAATGTGGTCCGTGGATGACCTTTTCATTGTTTGTTGATATTTTCATTTTCATCATCATCATCATCATCAGAGAGAGAAAGAAAGAGAGAGAGTGAGAGAGATTGAGCGCGCGTTTGCGGTCAGTTACTGCTCACTCGAGCACACGCCAACGATTTCAGAGTTCCTCTCCTCACTTCTCATCGATCGAAAGAGAGAGAAAGAGACAAGAAAGACAAGAAAGAGAGATTTTGAAAATGTAAACACATTTCCCCTAAAAGGAGTACACTAAAAACACGATTCGTTTCAGAAGAAGGAAGAAGACAAAGAAGAAGAACGAAAGAGAAAAAACTGTATAGCAGTACCTCTCCAGCGGCGACTCGGTTCACCACGGACTCCGGTAACCGTTTGATTTCTTTCACTTGGACCACTTTTACGATTTGTTCGTTTTCTCGCATTTTTGTTCTGAAGCATTTCGAATTTTCCCCAAAACACAAGTGTTTGTTATTAGTACTAGTATTCATTCCTTTTTGCACGAGAGCGCCGAAAAACGAGAGACATGCCCGAAGTTGAAGGTGGTGAATCATCAGACGATATCTACCCGTTCCACGGCGTCGACGGCGAAAACAATCCAATCGGGCCGTGCGATGCGTTCTGGAAACGCGTGTTAACGAAGAAGATACGAAAAGATGTTGACGATGATGAGAATACTAAAGAAGGAAAACTCCTGTGGTATCACCAAGGCGTGGAGTACTGGAATCACGTCGATGCAACCGTAGACGGCGTTTTAGGCGGGTTCGGATCGGTTTCCGGACCAGACGCGAAAGAAAACGAACGGATTTTAAGAACGATGGTGTACCCAGAGGAAGAGTTTAGTGAGATTTTGGAGAAGAGAGCGCTGGATGTCGGCGCCGGGGTCGGGAGAGTTTCGGTGCGTGATTTTGTTTGTGTTATCGTTTTCTCTTTTCGTCGTCGTCTTCAGGTTGTTCTTCCGTTTGTGTGCGCGCATATATCATCGTCTCGACTGACCTTTTCGTTGTTTACGACTGACGCGAACAGAGCACGTTCTTGACGAAGTTCTTCCGTTCGGTAGATTTGCTGGAACCGGTGCATCACTTCATAGAAAAAGCCAAGGCGACGTTGAAGGATAAGGTGCAAAACTATTTCGAGGAAAGCTTGGAGGAGTTTAGCTTTGAAGAGGATGGGAAGGCGCTCGCGGGGTACGACGTGATTTGGATTCAGTGGTGCATAGGACAACTTTCCGACGCGGACTTTATCGATTTGTTGAAAAGAGCAAAGGTGAACGCCGATGGATTTATAGTCGTGAAAGAGAATAATTGCTCGAAAGGGTTTCACTGGGACGACCAAGATAGCAGCATAACTCGATCGGATAACTATTTCAGGTGGATATTTGAACAGGCTGGGATGGAAGTCGTGAATTCCAAGATGTCCGACGTATTTCCAAAGGAATTATTCGCGGTGAGAACGTACGTTTTAAAACGCTCCCCTCCAAAGAAGAAGAGCCAGTAAAGAGTTTAGCTTTTAGATAGCTTTAGTAGTGTGTAGTATTGATGTGTTATACAGCTTTTTAGTATTATTAATTGTGATGTGGTTTTTAAATCGACGGCACGACTTCATCCACGGCTGGCTTTTCCCAATTTTGTTTATACGTGCCTTCATCCAACTCGCCCATTTGTTCTTTCACGGCGTCGTCGAATTTTTCCACGTTGGCCCCGGAGTGCGAGTGCGTCAATTCGCCGTCTTTGAACACGAAAAACGTCGGCGTCGTTTTCACCGCCAAACGATCTCTCGCCAAGTGAATCGTGCTCGCGTTTTCGTTCCCGTAAATGCGAACGAATCTCGCGTTTTCTCTGAAATCCAACGCGCGTTGCTCAAAGTGCGGGAGAAATTTCTTACACGGTGCGCAACTGGTAAAGCCAACTTTTAAAACCACGCAGCGTCCGGTCCCTTTTTCTTCGCTCAACACTTGGTCCACGGCTTGTTCGGTGTGTAAAACCGTAACCGCACCAGTGCCGACGACTTGGCGATACCAGCCTTCAAACTCCTCGAACGAGATTTGGTTCGAATCGTCCATGTCTACGTCCACGATCAACTCACGAATCTCATCCGGCGGTAAGCGGATCCCCAAGGCGGAAACCATGCGAATAAACGAGTCTCTGTCGACCGTCTCAGACGATGCCGGGTCGCTGAATCGATCAAACAACGTTCTCAGCTGTTCGGTATCGACCAACTGAGGGGATTTACCCAACTCTTTGCCAATCGCCGCGCGCACTCTCAGCACGTCCGCGGCATATCGGAATCGAAAGCCGCCACCTGCAGCCGCACCTCGCACGCCTTCTGTTCTGTTCGCCCCGCCTTTCACCAACGGCGCGGCTTGCTTCTGCGCCAACGTAACGGACAATTCAGGCACCAAGTGCGACCACTTATCAAAGTTCTCACCGGCGCTGCCGGCGACGACCCATCGTTTCAAACCACCTCTTGCGCATCTGCACGCTTCGACTCTCGCCAGGTGCACCGCAACTCTCGTCGCCCATTTGCTCCACTGCTCTTCGTCCTCACAATCTTTGCTCGGTGGTGGACACGCCGACCATTCCTCGTTGTTCCAAGTCGACGCCAAATCCGCCGAGCGGAAATCGGCGTTTGTTAACAATGTGCCGTCTTTAAACAACGCGACGTGCATTGCCTCTTGCCCAGCCGTCACCACGCCGACTAAACCATCCATTTCGTTCACTTTTTCGTTACTCGAGTCGTTGACTTTGTTCACGTCGCCCCATAAATCGGCGTGGCCGTATCCGTGCGCTTCCGCACCGGTAATCACCGCCACGTCCAATCCGACCAAGTTACGAAATGATTCCTCCGTTTCCTCTCTTTCCGCTCTTGACTCTGTCGGCGATAAGGATTCCATCATATCGTACTGTTGCACCGTCGCGTTATCTTGCTGCTCCGCGTGCCACACGCCCGGTAACGCCACCGCAACGCCACCTTGCCATTTCAATCGTTTGCACAACGACTTCAACGCGACTCCGACGTTATTAATGTCCAACACATCCGTCACTTCCTCCTCGATGAGCTCTGAATCCAACTCGCCCGAGCGCACGGACACGATCGCGGCGGTGATGTACCCACCAGACGCGTACGCGCCCAACACAAACTCTGGTCCAGAGGAAAACACGTCCGAAAAATCCACCGAGTTCCCGGGCAAAGAGACTGCACCGCCCTCCACCGTTGACCCGTCTCCGTCGGAAGAAGTCGAAGGCGAAACCTCCACCCCTCTCTGTCCTTCCTCCACTTCCAAATCCGCCATACCTCTGCACTCGTCGCCTTCCGCGCAACTCGCTTTTTCGCCTCTCAATTCCAAACCGACTCTTCCTAACGCCATAATCCCCGCCCCGACGGCGCTATCGCCGCCCAACTTTAACCGGTTGCTACTAATGAGCTTATACATCAAACTCGCGACAAACCCAACCGGCGGTAACGTGGCTAACTTCACCGCCCACCCGAAACCAACCACGCCAAAGAGCGTTTCAATCGCCGGTAAACCTTGCAACGGCTCCCCGCCGTCTCGTTTCAAAACGTGCAAAGTGTCCATCGCTTCCTCGAACGTCACGCCTTGGTGCTTAGAAGCGTCGTAAAGAGGGTCCGCGATGTTCACGTAATAGATTTTCCCTTTGCCTTTGCCCGTGCCTTTTTGGAAAAGAAGAAAAAGAATACCATACCGTCAGCATACAAGGAACAGACACGGTGCGTGCGCACACACACAGAGAGAGATAGAAGAGTCGAGAGTCAAAAACCAACCGCGAGAAAGAAAAGAGTGGTTGTTGTGTGAAGAGTCGTTTGAAATCCAAGCTCTTTCGATGTTTACGCGAAAGCGTATTTTAAAAACCCAACACACAAAACGCCTCTCTGCTGAAGAGATAAAGTGCTCGTACCTTCTAATCCTGCTTTCAGCGATCGACACACCGGACAGGCGCCGTCGTAGAGGTACTTGTACTCCCAATTTGCGGGTTCTGGTTGCGGTTTCGTCGCTTCTTCGTCTTGGACGGCTGCCATCGCGCGAGTTTGAGGAGTCTTCGCGCGTAATCTTCGTCGTCGTCTTTGTTTCTTCATGACGTTACTTCTTGACTTTTCCCGGATGATGGGATTTTGAAACCCAACATTAACGTTTTTGGGATGAACAAAGGAAAGAGAGGATAAAGACATCATAAAGTCGTCGTACTGTAAATGCACCGTTTCTGTTTCTTCTTTTTTGTCTGTTTCTCGACGAAACCGTCGTCGTTTAACGAGCGCGAGCACGCGAGAAAGTGTGACGATGATGGTCTCGAGAGTCGAGTCATCGTGCCACTTTTTATTTAGGGTTTCATTACGTAGAAAAGAGCGACAGCGCAAAAATTGTTTTTTTCTTCTACCAGTAGTATTATTATTAAAAGCGTTCGGCTAAGCGCGCGGTGACGGTCCTTAACCTGGAATACACCTTCCCTGGCGGCGAACCCATGATTAAGGCGCACAAGGCATTTCTGGCGACCTTGATATTCTGAAACGACCCTAATATGCGTATGTGTTGATCGGCGATGACGATACGAGTTCGGGTGGCGTTTTCGATGGTGTATTTCGTCTTGCCGCTCTTCCCGGCTAATCTCCCGATCCCTCGGCTCATGTGTTCTCCTCTCAGCGTTTGCTTCACGTCTTTCACTTCGAAACACTCTAAATATAAATCGTCCAATCGTAACAACGCCACCGCGTCTTGGATTTCAAATCCCAAAACAAACGCCTGTATAAAATCCGCCGACTTTTGCAACGCCGACTCGTCCTCCGTCTGGTCGGTTGTTTTCAATTCCACTTTCTTCAGCTTTAAATTCATGCGCATGTCTATTTTCATCTGTTTCGTCACCGGCGTATACAGCGCCATCCAGTGTTCTTTCAACGGCGAAAGCCTGTGCGACGGAACGTTCACTTTCCGGTACATCGCCTTCTCGCCTTTCTTTTCGTTTTGCTTCCCCAAGGGCGCAAAAATCGGTCGCAACGGGTCGTTCGGGTTCACGTCCGAGAATAACGACATCACCGCGTTCTTGTCCTCTTCTTTTTCGCCGATGATACGCATCGCCTCTTCTTTCGACGACACCGGGTTCCCGGTTTTGTTCTCCACCACGACGTCATCGTCGTCATCCTTTGTCTTCTTCTCGCTTTTTGGCATCTTCTTCGTGCTACGCCGCCGCCGCTGGGGGACTTTTGTGTACGTAATTCTCTTCGCGCTCTTATTACACTCTCTCTCTCTCTCTCTCTCTCTCTGATAAAGAGGACAAAAAGAACAACACCAGCGGTAAGATCTCTCTGTTCTCTCTCTCGCGAGTGTAAAACGAGAGAGCTCTTTATGTGTGTGTGCTCTAAACAACACTAAAACACCACAACAAGTGATGAGCTTTTTTGTGTTATTTTTGTACCGGATTTTTCATTTTCTT
>Ga0115554_1002066_pt1 | contig 14070 bp, 9 predicted proteins | sample COGITO_mtgs_1104_3_FD_87283 | JGI IMG/M metagenome (GOLD analysis project Ga0115554, IMG submission 87283) | Pelagic marine microbial communities from North Sea - COGITO_mtgs_110404 | ecosystem: Environmental > Aquatic > Marine > Epipelagic | place: Germany:Helgoland, sampling site Kabeltonne... | reverse complement strand
CTCCCTTGCGTCGTCCTCCCCCCTCGCGGGCGTCGACCCGATCGGCGATGACGGGGTCGGGCTGCCGAACAACCGGTCGCAACCGAAGAATGAAGGACGCGACCCGAACGATACCGATAGCGATCGTTCAAGGGGGGCCGAGACCGATTCCCCAAAGGTCAGCCCTGATGAACAGAACAGAGCATCCCCTGTTCTGAATCCTTCCCACGGAAATTCTGACTCCAACTCCAACTCCAACTCCAACTCCAACTCCAAATCCAACTCCAACTCCAACTCCAACTCCAACTCCAAATCCAAATCCAACTCCCTTCGCAATTCCACTCAAAAAGCCCTCTTGCGGGACCTTCACGCATCCTCCCCTTCGTCCCCCCCCTTGCCCTTGGACCCCTACAAGGTCAAGACGACGAGCTACACATCCAACAACACCTGGGAACAGATCGTCCTTTCCCTCAAAAAGCTGCACTCCGAAGAGAAGTCACTCCGCAAGTCCCGCGACCGGGAGGTGCACGAGACTTCCTCAGAGATCCTCCGGCTCCTCGGCCCCCCCCCCCGGGAGAACAGCACCCCTCGCGCCTACCCCCCCTCCTGTCCCTCCTCCTCCTCAGGCAGTCCGCCAACTTCCAAAGGCTGGAGGAGGACTGGTTCTCGTCGACCGAGGCCGTCTCCTCCCTCCGCGGCGACCTGTCCCGGCGGGACGACCTTCTCGCGGGGGCGCAGAACGCCCTGAGATCCCTGCAGGTCGACAGCTACGAGAAGTTCACCGCCTCCCGCAGGCGGCTCGAGAAGTCCCGGTCGGACCTCGAGGCGGCCCGGGAGGGCGCCGGCGAGTCGGCGAGGAAGGCCCGGCGGAACGAGGATGCCCTCAGGAAGAAGGTCGGCGAACTCGAGAAACGAGTGAAGACACTCGAGAAGGAGAAGGCGGACATCTGGGCGGAGTGCGATACCCGGCTCGAGGAGATGGAGGGGGCCGGCAAGAGGAGGAACGCCCTAATGGAGAAGGAGGTCGCCGAGTGGAGGAAGAGGGCCGACGACGCGATGGTCAAACTATCCGAGGCGGCCAGCAAGGGCCAGGACAGGGGCAGGACAGAAAGCTGGATGGAGAGCGAGTTCGGCGAGTCCGGGGGAATGAACGAGAGGGAGATCAGGGGCAAGATCGAGCAGATTGGACTCGTCGTTGCCACCCCCCAGCGTTTGTACGCCGAGGGCGAAGGCGATGTCGACGACGGTGCCAACGTCGACGGGAGAAAACTCAGGGGTATTGTAAGAATGACCGGGAGGAGGGAGGAGAAAAGGCTGATTAAGGCCTTCGGGAGCTGGGCTAGGTGGAGCAGCCGGAGGGAAGCAGAAATGTTGAAGGAGGAGGTAGTAGAAATGTCCAAGAGAAACAGGCGAACTCAGATAGAGGCTGCAAAAAAGCAGCAGGAGAAGAGCCCAGTCACAGTGGCGAGAGTAAAGGAAAAAACGTTGGCGGTTGCCGTGGCATTCAAGGAGGAAGAGGACGAAGCGACGAGGGACAAAAATAACAAGACTCCTCAGTACTCGCCGACGCCGAATTCTCAATTCTATAGTCCCACATATGTGCAGGCGAGGCGACAGTCGATTGTGAAAGGCCAAGAGATCCTTCACGACCGGAGGCGGGATGCAGGGTTGACTGAGCAGGCAGAAACATTCTTCGGACAGATGCGAGCGAACCACCCGTCGAAATACAAGTTCAAGAGCCCCAAAACAAAAACTTCGGCTGCCGACGCAAATATAGGCGAGGATGCAACAACAATCGAGAATGCGCGGACAGACTACTTATGCAACAACAGTGCGTACAATAATGCGAGTGCCTTTGCTATGGAGATCGAGCGAAAACAGCAGCAGGAGCAGCAAGAGCAGCAACAGTTGCAGCAACTGCAGGAGCAGCAACAACTGCAGGAGCAGCAGCAACATCATCAGCATCATCAACAACGACTCCGACCTGATGACCTCAGTAGCGCAGGGAGCGAACGACCCAGTAGCATGGGGAGCGAGCTTGAGCGACCTAAGCGCAAACCGCCGCCAAAGCCTACCACAACAACCCAAAATCTGACTCAAGCGCATGAGGCTCAACTGAACCTCATGACAATGGCAAAATGGAGGGACAAGACGAAGAATTCGCTACAACAGTAGCAGGTGATCGAAGCTAAACACAAGAGAGCCGGCGATCGCAATGCCGATCGACGACGACGGCTATTCCAGAAGCAGAAGGGTTAGATTAAAAGAAACGATTTTTTACGAGAAGACTGAGAAGAGAGAGAGTCATCCATCCATCCATCAATCAAAAACTATATTCTTCGTTTTGTTCTGTCATTCTTGTCTATACTTTCGTCTTCATGCGACGTTGATACGTTCTTGTCTCCTACATAAATTTATGTTTTTAATGGGTCTCTGCAATTTCCTTAGATTCGCTCAAATTCAACAACCCGAAGAAAATCTCGTCGTTGTTGATGTTTCTCGCATCCGCGAGCCCCTCAAAGTAATCTTCATCGCCCTCACTGAATCCGGAGGAGCGACGGCGAATGTCAAACTGGAAACTGTTCCTCCGCCCCACTTGCCCTCCCCGAGAAGCGATACTACTAATGCCCGCCAGCGAACTGTCTTTGTTCAGTGCCTGCTTAATTTTCTTGGCGTCCTCATTTCCCTTCTCTGTGAAGACCAGCCACAAGCTCTCCTCCACAACAGTCAAAAAAACGTTGAGGAAGAAGTAAACAAACAAGAAGAAAAAGCTCACGATGTAGAGGGCACCGAAAGCGCCATAGTGCACCCGGACAATATCGATGGTCTCAAGCACGACGTCGCCATTCATCAAACTGAAAAGGGTCGTCATGGAGTTTCCCAAGCTCGAGAAGCGCGAGGAGCTGCCTCCGAACAAACTCATGCCGACGAGCGAATACCCAACAAAAAATGGCGCGCAGTCAACCAAAATGCGCAGAACCTGAGGAGTTGCCCGTTTCACAATCAGTACGATTGCATAGAATCTTCGGCTGTTCTGGAGGTATTTGCAGAGTGAGATCCAGAACATGCCGCATCCCAGGCCGTTCATGGCAAGTTTAGCCTCTAGAGGGATGACATCAGTCCCGAGGAGGGCCGCAGTAGCGCCCCCGATAGAGGATACGCAACCAGTAAGAATTCCAAGGTCCCACAAATCGATGAACGAGGTCCAGAAGCTCAACGAGACCCGGGAGCCCCTGGGTCCCACCTTCGCACGGAGCCGGTCATCAAGACGCATATCGATCGAGCCGGAGGCAAGGATCTGCTTACAGAGGATCATTTGACGGAGGGAAGCAACCATGTCGCTGACTAGAGTCAAGCCGAGGAACAGATCAAGGAGAATCACAAGACAGTAAAGGAAAAATCCTTCAGTATAGATCTCTTCTCTGGTAACAGACGCGTCGCAGTTGCCTACGCGGTCGTAAGTCAAAAATACCTTTAGGAGAGCTTCATTCTGGTCGACGTAGTTTATTGTCACGTTCCACGTCATGCAAACCGAGTTCGTGGTCATGGACGTCGTCGAGGGGACGGTGTCGTTCAGCTGGAGGTGGACTCGAAATTGGATGAGAGAGGAGTAGAACTCCCGGAGTTGGACGAGATTTCTGTGTCGTATGTCAATCGGACCTAGGTCTGACGGGCTCAATACATACATTTCAGAGGTGGTCGAAGTGCCACCAAGTTCAAAGCTGTCCACATCCATTGTCACCAAAGTGTTGTTGTCATGGGTGTACATGGCCAGGGATCTGTTCGTTACACTGTCCGAGTATGCCGACAGCACGTTAAAGACGCTGTCGAAGGTTTTATTCACACGGGATATGTGGCAGAAACGATCATCATCATAAGTGGTCGAGTCAAGGCAGCCACCCCTCTCGCCCAGACACCCCTCCGGAGCAAAATAGTGGCAAAAATTGTTTCCTGTGGCAAGAGTGTAGTGATTTGACTGGGGAGAGGTCGCCAATATCAAGTAAGTACCCAACATCACGAGAGAAACATGGCAGAGGGACAGGAAGGAGTTTTTCTGCAGGATTTTGGCTGTAGGATTCTTTAATATATCAGTAAATTGTCGACGAGGCGGCAAGGTAATGGAACGGGAAGGACGACCAGGAGAGCTGCTGCTATAAACATTGACGCCGTTCACGGGTGTGTGTGGAGACGCGGCCGGGGAGTGCGGGTGAGAATGTCTTCTCATACTGGCTGGGGAGGGTGGTCTCCAGGTGCGACCGGTTTACATCCAAAAAAAAGAGGATCAAGCAATCTAATCGATGTTGCCACCTGCAGGCACCTATAAATCTTTTAGGACAAATCTCCGTTGCCAATAATATTGGTTCCACATTGCTGCACCGTCGTGAGAGAAACAAAATAATTCAACGACTACATTATTTTAGCGTTGACTTCGTGAAAGTTGCTTCGTAGGTCACCCATCACATAGCACGCAAAGACACGGGCACGGGTAAATCCAATCGAGTACCTGTCCGCACCTTGCTACTCACTTCGCCACATCGGGGTTTCGGTGATGCGGCTCTCTCTTCTTTTTCTCCTTCATCTTTTTGCTATAGCGACAACATCTGCGCTCCCGCCGATCCAACTACAAAGATCTGATTGGCACTCACTTTCCGCAAACAAACTGCTGACTTCCCTTGATACTTCCTCTTCCTCTGGGTTGACATCGTCTCAGCACGAGAGCCTCCTCCAAGAGCATGGAAAGAATGCTCTTCCTCCTCCCCCCAAACCTTCGGTTTTGAAGCTGATTGCCGAGCAATTCGATGACAGCCTCGTCAAAATCCTCCTCGTCGTTGCTGGGATCAGCTCTGCCTTTGCAATCTCTGATCTGCCTAAATCCTCCACTTCCTCCGCTCCCCTTTCTGCTGGAGTAATCTTCCACGCCTTGCTCGAACCTATAATTATCCTGACAATACTCTTTCTGAACGCCGCCGTCGGCGTGGCTCTCTCCTTAAGCGCGCAGAGTTCCCTGAGCAAGCTGAGCGAGATGCAGCCCGACCTGTGCACTGTGCTCCGTGAAGGGAAAACTCTCAACAATTACCCCGTAGCCGACCTTGTCCCCGGGGACATCATCAGTCTTGCCGTTGGAGACCGCGCCCCGGCGGACTGTCGCCTTATAGCACTGTCTTCTTCGACATTTAGAGCAGACGAGTCTATGCTCACTGGTGAGAGCGAGACAGTCGAGAAATTCCCCAGTGATGACATGAAGCCTGACACCATCATCCAAGACCGCGTGAACATGGTCTTTGGTGGGACTATGGTTGTTAAGGGAAAGGGAAGATGCGTCGTGGTTGGGACAGGGGAGAAGGGGGAAATGGGCAAGATTCACTCTACCTTGATGAAGGCCAGAGCCGATAGTGATAGGCAGAAGACTCCCCTCGGCATCAAGCTGGACGAATTTGGCACCGTTCTTACGAAGATCATCGGGTGCGTGTGTCTGCTGGTTTTTGCCACGAGCGTGCCAAAATTTGGCGACGAGGCTTTCGGGAGCCGAATGCAAGGGGCAATATACTACGCCAAGGTCGCAGTGGCTCTGGGTGTTGCGGCCATTCCGGAGGGTCTCCCGGCGGTAATTACCCTATGTTTGAGCTTGGGTACCAGAAGGATGGCCAAGAGGAACACAATCGTAAGGAAGTTGAAGAGTGTCGAAACCTTGGGCTGCACAACTGTAATATGCACGGATAAGACTGGTACTCTCACTGAGAACAGCATGACGGCAACGAAACTCGGGGTATTTGACAAGGCGGACAGGTTTGTACTTCGGGAGGTGGGCGGATTAGGTGGGTATGACGTGCGGGGAAAGGTGGAGAATGCAGACAAAGGCGTGGAGAAGCTGTTGGAGGATGTGCGCGACGTCGCCGTTCTCTGCAACGATGCAAAGATAGTTGGGAAGGAGGGGCTCGATGGCAAGACCTTCGAGAGGGTGGGCGACCCCACCGAGGCGTCTCTCTGTGTCCTCGCGGAGAAAATCGGCACAACTCTCGAGGGAGATTCGGATTCCTCCGGGGGGCAGAAGGCGGATGAACTTGCCGCGCGCGCGTACAAATCCGTCAGGGGGAGGGAAAAAAGGCTTGCCACACTTGAATTTAATCGCGACCGGAAGAGCATGTCGACTCTGACGAGGGGAAGTAAGGGCACACGGCTAAACGTCAAGGGCGCGCCGGCCAACGTCATCGCCAGGTGTACCAAAATAAGACTCGGGAACGGCAGGACAGTTCCCCTCACTGGGAGAGCGAGGCGAGAGCTAATGGAGGAAGCCGGAAAGATGGCAGCGGAGCCACTCCGGACGATAGCCCTTGCGATCAGAGACGACGTCCCTCGCGCACTCCGAAAGCTCGAAGGCAGGGAGGGCGAAAAGCTTCCAGGAATCCTCAAGGACGAGGGCAAAAATTTCAGGAACCTTGAGAGTGGCATGACCTTCGTCGGACTTGTGGGAATCAGGGACCCACCTCGGCAGGAAGTTGCCGAGGCGATTAGTCGCTGTACGACCGCCGGAATCAGGATAATTATGATAACTGGGGACGCCATGGAGACGGCTACAAAAATCGCAAAGGATTGCAATATATTTCTGAGCGAGGCGGAGGTGAAAGCCTTCGAAGGAAAACATTTCTTCTGCAAGCCCGAGGAGGAGCAGAGGGAGCTGGTGAAGAATGGAAACATTGTCTTCTGCAGGACCGACCCGGAATCCAAGCAGAAACTCGTCAAGATGCTTCAAGGTTTGGGGGAGGTCCCCGCGATGACGGGCGACGGCGTGAACGACGCTCCCGCACTGCAACAGGCCAGCATTGGTATCGCCATGGGAATATCAGGCACCGAGGTTGCCAAGGAGGCCGCCGATATGGTCCTCAGCGACGATAATTTTGCCACCATTGTAAATGCAGTTGAGGAGGGCAGGACCATATATGGAAGTATGCAGGCCTTCATATGCTTTCTAATCTCGTGTAATATCGGCGAGATTCTGGCTATTTTGTTTGCATCGATATTGAATCTCCCCGAACCGCTCACGGCTATGCACCTGCTGTGGGTAAATTTAGTCACCGACGGTCCGCCCGCGACCGCTCTGGGATTTAATCCTCCCGATAAAGACGTCATGAGACGAAAACCGCGAAACTCTGCCGACCCCATCATGACACGTTGGCTTCTCACGCGCTACTGCGTTATAGGGACATATGTAGGCATGGCGACGATCGGAATCGCCGTGGAACACTTCGGGAAGAACGGCATTTCATTTGGGGAATTGAGAAGGTGGAGCACTCTATCGCCGAAAGTCTTCACTGACGGGCTCAAGAAGACGGCGCACACGCTGTCTTTGACGACCCTCGTATGCATTGAATTATTGAAGGCTCTGGGGGCGGTGTCGGTGGACAGTAGTATGCTTGCGTTGCCACCATGGAGGAATTCCTGGTTGATTGCCGGCGTGACCATACCACTCATGGTTCACGTATTTTTGGTGCACGCGGACAGGTGGGGCTTGGGGGGTTTCAGCGATGCCTTTGGTTTGTCCTCGTTGACAAAAGAGCAATGGCTGAGGGTGTTGTGGTGGTCTTCTCCCATGATAGTGCTAGACGAGATTTTGAAGATCATCGGGCGGCATCTGAACAAGAAAGAAGAACAAAGGAATGAGGTGTGAAAAAAAAAAGGGTTCGTAAACAGACTGAACGAATGAAGAAAGACTGAAGACTTCTTTTGCCAGTGCCAAAAAAAGGCTGCTTTACTGCATCTTTACTGCATCTTTACTGCATCACTTTACACTTCACTTTACTGTAGCTAATATTATTAGAATTAGTACATATTATCGTAGTTTCGTCCTCCGCCGCTTCCCTTGGGCTTCTCAAGCTTCTCGTAGTTCTTCTCCATCACATCAAGAACGCAGGCCATGGAGTTGTAAATTGTCATCATCGCAGTTCGCAGTTCCGTGTAGGTCTTCACATCGATTGCCACGACAGACTTGATCCGGTCCATATCCTATGCCGCCACCGAGCGAGCGAGCGAGGAGGATTTATTTTATTTGAGGAAGGTGTGGCGTGTACCCAAGTAATTGGGGAGAGTGGATAAATAAATGTTTATTAGTTTTCGTCGATCTCTTGGTGACTGTCACGGGGGTGATTTGTGTTGGTTTCGCTCACTCACCTCGCGGGTCGACTGCTTCTTCTCAGTGGAAGTGCTAGAGGAGCTCTTCTTCTCATCACCTTCCTTGCCACCAGTGGAAGAGGAAGAACTCTCGCTCGTGGACTGCGTCTCACTAGGAAGATTGCTGATTTTCTCGAAAGCTCCGGCACGCTTGTCAAAATAGTCAGGGAAACCGGCTGTAACCTTGCCAAGCGCCTCACGGATATCCTTCAGTTCCTTACTAACTGTCATCTGAACACTAACACCAAAATTATTGCCATCCTCCATCTTGGGGGTGGACAGCTGTATGAATCTTTCAATTGAAATGATGGCATCCACAGCAGCCGAAACCTCATCAGCTACAGCATCAATGGCATCTGCAATTGGTCCATTGCCACCGTTATTGGCAGAGGCCTGGATAGACTGAGCGAGTGCATCCGTGTAAGCCTTCGTCGCGGCAGAGGGCGACGCGTACGGGAAGTGCGTTGTAAGCAGGCCTTCAATTCGAGGGAGGGATGCAGGAATCGATGTCGTCATCAAGGACTGGACTGCTGCCGTCAGCTGTTTCTTGTGGGCGTCGAGAGAGCTCTGCATAACAAAAGAGGGAGAAAAATGAGGAGGCGGAATTAGTTAACATGCACGTGTGTGAACAAGGGTTGGGGTGACAGCAAATTAGCAAATTGGCGATTAGGAAATAAGAGTCAAGCATTTCGGGCGGTACGGGCACCTAACCGGAAAAAAATCAGTATAGTTTGCAAATAGACACACTGAAACCCCGTTCCAATAATTTTCGTACCATTTTGTTCGCTGAAAGAGACAAGGAAAAAATAAGCAGTCAGACGGAAAGGCTGTAAATTAACCAGTCTCATTCTGACCATTATTTAGTTCCACAAAACTCCCCTCAACGCCGACATAATAATCGGACTGCTCCTACGAAAGCCGAGAAAACGCCTAAAGAAACCTGTGCTGACACCGCGGCCCACAAATAAATAATCGCTGGGACCATTCCTCCCCATTGGATCCGCCCTGTAGTTGCGGGCTATTCTCTTCATACTAGCTGATGGCCGAGTTGGATGATCAGCTCGTGCACCACCACGACGATACGCCTACACCTACTGGTCCTGCCCCCCCCGGGACCTGTCTGCACTGTCATGAGGCTTCACAGAGCATTCAAGTCTCTTGTGATTCCTGTAGTTCCTATATCTGCTCGTCTTGTCATTGGTGCCACAGCTACATGGCAAACCACGAGGTAAGAACATGCCGTATCGTGCTTATTTTAGTGACCATTATTGAAGCATAAGAAGTCATCCGTCCTCCATCCTCCAATTATTATTGTTTTTTTTTCATCTTGCTCTATTGCTTTCATCCCGAACACCTCGACTCTGAGGAGCACCTTGATTTTTGATAATTACGGAGTACCTCAATTACTAACACCTCTCTTTTAGATCCGGGTTTGCGACCGTTGTGATGGTTTTTTTTGCAAATCCTGCGATGAAATGGATCAGTGTGAGGACTGCAACGAAATAGTGTGCGGCTCATGTTCAACTTTGATGAGCTGTAAATTTTGTGGCTGCGGGCTCTGCGAGGACTGTAGCACTTCATGTGGGCGATGCGGGATTGTACTTTGTAGCAGGGACGCTAAATTCGCCGTTGAGTGCGACACATGCAAACTTAGCTACTGTCTTGTCTGTCTCGCAAGTGGGGGAAAGGTGAGTGAGTGAGTGAGTGAGTGAGTGAGTGAGTGGGTGTAGTGTACTGTAGTGGGCGCAATACATGCGATGATGTTGTTGTTTACCTTGACCGCTTGGTCTTTCCTTCTCTCTATCTGGTCTTTTTCTTGCAATCCTGCTAACAAACCATTCCGATTCGATAGGAACCATGTGTTCGTTGCGGTCACCGCACGAGCAAGCGTGTCGAGCAACTCGTGCATCTGAGGTTAAAGTCAATCTACAAGGCTTTCAAGCAGAGCGGTGCGACCCTTAACTCTGACGGGGTTAATATGGAAAACCGACCCATTAGCCAAGTGAGCGCAGCCGCTGCTTTGGCCAGAGCTGCGGGGTTCCCTAATGAGGGGGAACTAAGGGGTGCGTTGGGAGCATTGACTCCCGATGGGGAACTGAGGTGAGGCTGCGAAGCTGCGAGGCTGCGAGGCTGCGAGGGGGACATGTTATATTTTTGTTGTCTCGTCGAATGATTGCGTTGCTGTCGTCATCGTCATCGTCATCGTCATCGTTTTTTCGTCTTTTCGTCGTTTCGTCTTTTCGTCTTCGTCACTAACCCAATCTTAGTCTCGCTGGAGATGTTGGCGCCGTTTTACAGGCTGCTGCTGCTGCAGCATCAGGGCATGAAAGAAGAATGATTTTGGATAACACGGGCGACGTTCCTGAAAGTTTTTTTAAGGAGAAGAAGAGTGGGGATAGGCCTCACTCCCACAGCCACGGCGGTGGCGGGGTAAGGACTGAGGAGGAGGCGGATGCTGTTGCTGCGGCACTGCTACTCGAGCTGGAAGAAGAGGAAGAGAAGGAGACAAAGAAAAAAGAGAAGAAGAAGAAAAAGAAGAAGAAGAAAGGGAAGAGGAAGGAAGCTGAGGTGGACGAAGATGCCGAGAAGGGGGAGGAAGCTGACAACGTGTCGAAATTGCACGAAAAATCGGGCAATGACACTGACGATAGCGTCGCTGATGTTGAGGTCGGGGAGGCCTTTAATACCGAATCGCAGAGAACGGAAGAAGAGGAGAATACTTCTCCTGCCAAGTCAGCGTCAACGCATGAGCACTCTGATGTTGTCCGATCGAGCTCTACCGACGACGACGAGGCTGTGACTGCACAGCCGCCCTCTATTGATGGTACGGCCGGGGAAGACAGTGACCCCCTCATTGCCGAAATGGAAATGTTGGTTCGCAAGGGGGATGGGAACAGCATCGAGAATCTTCTGTATAGGGTCAAAGGAGTCGCCGGATATGCCGTGATGCGCAAGACCGGCAAGAAGGCGCTTAAGAAGATCAAGGAAGAGGCCGACGCTGCCACTGCCGTTGCTCGCCGCATAACCAACCCTGCGCCCGTTGCCCCAGTCTCCGTTGACGATACCAGCATCGATTCCCGCACCTCCTCTCTCCTGAAGGTCATCAGCATTACTCAGAAGAGCAGTGCAGAGCGCGCCGGCCCTAACATCCCCAAGGGGGCGGCCGGGGTTGCCGGCGACTGGCAAGCTGTTCTGCATATGGCCACCAATATCGTCGGCTGGGTGATCGGAAAGGGGGGCAGTAGAATTCGGGAGCTAATGGACTCGACGGGGAGCAAGGTCTGGGTCGACCAGACAACAACGACCGCAAATGGAGACCGCGTCGTTTACATCAGCGGATCGCGAAAGTCCGTTGACGCCGCCGTTGTGGCTATCAAAGGGACGGTTGACAACAGCCCTATTCGGTCCAACACCAACACTGTCAAGGCTGATAATACTCCTGAGAAACAGAGCGACGCCAAACCTGTCAGCAGCAGCAACAGAGACCAAGTTGTTGAGCATCTGCACTGCGAGCCGCAGTTCGTTGCTTTATTGATCGGCCGACGTGGTTGGACTGTAAAACACATTCAGGACGTTTCTACAGCCCGAGTCGATATTGACCAGACAGTAACACCTCGAAAAATCACCGTCTCCGGCAACCGCAAGGCTGTTACTACAGCACTGCAGATGATCAAGGAGGTGCTTTCTTATCCCAATGCTAATCTAAAACACGAGACCGAAGGGGATTTCGAGGCTGGCGAGGGAGATGATATTGGAGTTGTTGGCCTTGACAGTGAGGAAACCGTCGGAGTAATGAGTGGTAAGGTAGCACTTCTTCCTCAGGCTATGCCCCAAGCGTGGGGCTCTGGTGGTCAGCAGCAGCCGACACAGCGGCCGACACAGCAGCCGACACAGCAGCCGACACAGCAGCCGACACAGCAGCCGACACATCAGAAGCAGCCTGAGCAACAGCACCCTCAGCCTCAGCAGCAGCACCAGCAGCAAATGTTGCAGCAGCATCAGCAGGAATGGTTGCAGCAACATCAACGGCAATATCAACAGCAGCAGCAGCAGCAGCAGCAGCAGCAGCAGCAAATGTTGCAGCAGAGGAAGCAGCAGCAGCAGCAACACCAAGAGACCATTCTTGAGCAACAGAAACGGCGACAGGAGCTACTTGCAAAGGAAAAGGAGGAGGTGGAAAGACAACAAATTCAGATGCAGCAACAGCATATTGCTCTTCAGCAGCAACAACAACAATTGCAAATGGCTCAACATCAGCAGGTTGCTCTACAGATGCAGTACCAACTTGCAAAGAAAGAGACAGTACAGTACGAAGCAAAGCTAGCAGCCCACCGTCAGCAGAATCAGCATCAGCAGCATCAGCAGCATCAGCAGCAGCGTCAGCATCAGCATCAGCATCAGCAGCAGCAGCATCAGCATCAGCAGCAGCAGCAGCAGCAGCAGCAGCAGCTCCAGCACCAGCAACAGCAGCATAATAACATGTTTCAGTCTACTCAGCAGTCACCCCCCTTTCCTAGCCTTGGTGGCAATTTATCCCTTCCCCTTGGCAGCCTACAGACGTCTCAGCCCATTGGCAATATCAACAACGGCGATGGCAGTGGCAGCAGCAACAATAACAGACATAGTGACGACACCCTCAGCGGAATAAATTGGGGAGCGAATGACAGTTCTATTCCTACTTTGGGAAGTGTCGGCGGATTGCCAGATCTTCCTGCCCCACCCTTGTCGGGTGGGCTCAACAGAGGGCTCAACCTCAACACCCCGCCCCTTGGCGGTATCGGAGACAACATTGACAGTTTATTCGGAAGTGGAGGAAATTTTGGGGCTCTTGGTGGGACCGATTTTGGTTCGGGTGGAGTGGACAGCTTGTTTGGAGGCGGTACTAGTGGCGACAGCACTGGCTTTAAGAATATTTTCGCAAATAGCAGCAGCACCAACAGCTCAAACAACAGCGGCAACAACACTAACATGAACTTCAACTTTAACAACGGTGGCAACAGCGGCGGCAACAGCGTCGGCAACAGCAGCGGCAACAACAGCAGCGGCAACAACAACAACGAGGCGAACAAGTCTCTATTTAATTTTTAAGGGGGAGCATCGGGATGAGGAGATGTGAGTTATCCAGTGAATGCAATGCAGCGAAACCGAGCGCAAACAGATCAAATCGAGCGCAAAACGAAAAAGAAACTAACCACCCACTTTATGCAGGCATGAAACCACACAATATTGTTCAAGGACCTTAATGAACCGGAGTGAAACACTTTTAATGAACCCGGGTCCAAGAGCAATGCTAGTGAACATAATGTGCACAATGAACGAAGGAAATTTTTACGCGGTAAATTAGTCAATTCTTCTCTCCCCTATATACACCTAAATGCCTGTCTCACATCATGGCGACGCCGCCTACTCCTCCTTGATCCTTTTCATAAAGCGCGAAGGCTTCGTCTTCTATCATGTCACGCAGACGGTCTTCGTTGCTGGTCGACCCAAGAAAATGTGCCCAAGTCGTCCATTCCCCACTTTGGCGGAAGTGAAATTCGGGGTGTTCGGGCATCCCAGTGCCGCGTACCGTACCCGTTTCCGTCAGCCATTCACGGATGATCTTTTCACGCATGTGTTGATCGAGACGATCGATCAACTGTTTCTTGGTCCCCTTGTGCGAGATACGCACCAGCTTGCACGCGTCTACGAGCACGGCCTGACTTGAAGAGTGTTTTTGGCATGGTTACAGCGAGGTATTGATGATATAATTTGTTTAGAGTTTGCGGAGTCGTCGGCGGTCGGTGGTACTCCTCCCTACACAGCAGCTTCACTAGCACCCTTTAAAACCGCATTTCTGTGTTCCTATCCTTTCTCAACGCTCGCAATCACGCAATTTAATCCTCAATATCTCTTCTCACAAGAGCAATAATTGTGACATCATCT
>Ga0115554_1002054_pt1 | contig 14119 bp, 7 predicted proteins | sample COGITO_mtgs_1104_3_FD_87283 | JGI IMG/M metagenome (GOLD analysis project Ga0115554, IMG submission 87283) | Pelagic marine microbial communities from North Sea - COGITO_mtgs_110404 | ecosystem: Environmental > Aquatic > Marine > Epipelagic | place: Germany:Helgoland, sampling site Kabeltonne... | reverse complement strand
TGTTGTTGTTGTTGTTGTTGTTGCACTCATACTGTGTGTTCTGTTAAAGTGTTCCTGAGAGAGAGAATTTGTTCTGACGAGAGACTTCACAGTTTTGTCTCTCGGGAGGAGGACGACGAAAAGATGCTGCGAAGGAGCAGCAGCGGCGGAGAGAGCGCGAACGACGCGAACAGCACCCTCGTCATCACAGGAGGAGGAGGAGGAAAAAGAGGGAAGAAGAAAACGACGAAAAACGTATTAATTCTTATTCTCCTCCTCTTCGCGACGACGGTATTCGCGACGTTCTTCCACGGCCACCGGAGAGTCGGGGAAGCGTTTGACTTCTCCGAGACGATTCAGACGAATTCCCCGGAGGGTGCGCGTCGAGACAGAGCGAGAAACGCGGCGAGTACCAAAGAAGACGCTTCTTCGTCTTCTTCGTTTGCCGTTGGAGGATACAGAGGAGGAGGAGGAAGAGGTGCGAAAGAAACATCATCCGAAAACGAAGACGAGGCAAAGACAACTTTTGCAGCAGAACGACAGAGAGAAAAAAACCGGGCTTTGGATAAAGAGACGGAAGAATACATCGCCCGAGAGCAGAAGCGATTATCGAGTCCACCATTGCCTATCGCGAGCAGTAGCAGTAGCAGTAGCAGTAGACGACGGAACAGAAGGAGTGGGCAAACGCAACAAGGAGAGTTTACGTTGGAACACGTCGGTCCGAAAGGTACGAGCGAAGTGCGCCCGAACGGCCGGTGCGTGTCCTCGGGAGGCGATGATAAGGAAAGGAAGGTTTGGCACCGATTGGAATCCGTAGACGATCCGTTGTTTATACGAGTCACTGGTGCGTATTACGATCCCGCCAGATCTAGAAATAAACCGAAAACAAGGAGTTTAATTATGCACAGATCGATGTTTGAACCGGGAGTAAGGGTGGTGAAGATTGATAGGAACGGCGAGAGAGTGGAACCGGGAAGTCACAGCGGCGGAGAAGAGATCGACGATGGAATAGAAAACAACCATTCGCTGATGAATAAGAGAAGCGGGAACAGTTGGCAAGACGAAATGACCAGACGCGTGGGGACGTCAGAGGACGAAGAGATTATTTTAGATTTTAGAGGCGATTTAGTCGAGCAGCTCCCGAGAGAGGACGAGGATCATAAAGAGTTTAGTTTTGGAACGTGCGCGATTGTGGGAAACTCGGGAGCAATATTAGGGAAAGGATACGGTGAAGAAATCGATGGGAAAGACGCGGTTTGGAGGGTGAATTACGCGCCGATAGATGGATTTGAAAAGGACGTCGGGTATAGGACGACGTTTGACTTGATCAATCAGCAGCACACGAAACGATTCGTTCGCGGCGATGGCGAGTACAGCGAAGAGGATGAAGACGACGCGAACAGTGATGCATCTGGTCAAGCAGAAGAGATTACGGAAGCGGATGAGTCAAAACCGAAAGTAGTTTTGAAAAATGGTCGCGGAGCGAAGCACGCTTCCAAGAGAAACTCTACGCTCATGGTTTTTGAAGTGACATCAAACTACGCCAGGAAACACTTATACGCCAGACTTATGCGTCAAAGAACGAATAAAGGGTTGAAGATATGGTCCCCCGAACTAGTCGTGCACACGCAGCGATCCTGGGACGTCTTGTCGCACTTGACGGCGCAAAAAATGGGCACGAGTAAAACCGGGAAAGCTATGTCTGGAGCGTACGCCGTTATTTTAGCCTCCCAAATTTGCGAGGAAGTGCATTTATACGGATTTAGCCCTTATAAGAGACGAGATATTGGACAGGGTGTTCCGTATCATTATTTCGACGAAATACCTGCAGTTTTAAAACACCACTCTTTCGATCTAGCTATTGAGGTGTTTAAAACGATTCGAGATTGGCCATGTTCAGGCGTCCGATTAGAAATACATCCGTAACCGATTATTTATGTTTAATATATGCACTCTGCTACACTCGATTGTGTCGTTGACAACAATAAACTCGCTATATTTAATATCTAATTTTATATGTATACTTTTCGATTAAGCTTGGCATCCTTGGACGTCGTGGAAGTCGCAAACGACGCTCGCGCACTGCGTCAGCGAATCTTTCTGCGATGCCGCCGGCGTGTCCGATAAGTAGCACCCCTGGCAGTTCTTAGTCTTTGGAATGCACCCAATTACTTTGATTCCGTCTTCAGTAGATTCGCATTTGCTGTTGACTTGCCGATAAAGACCTAAAGCGGTCTCATCTTCGGATGTTTCGCACGCTTTGGAAACGAGAATCTTCGGAGTGCTCGTCGTTTCAACCGCAGCACCAGACGTGTCGATGGCACCATCAGCAGAAGTTGCAGCAGATGCTGTGGCAGCTAAATTACGCGCTTCTGCACTCGCTTTCGCGTTCGCCGTGTCTTCATTCATGCGCTTCTCTGCGCTCGTGGTTGAAATTCCTTCCAGCGAAGGCATATCATCCGGATTTGCGCGCGACTCCTCTTCAGGGGCTTCCTCTTTTTCTTCTTCTTCCTTTTCTTCTTCTTTCTCGTCGGGTGCTTCCTCGGTCCCTTTTTCTAAGTGATCGATCGTTTCCAGCGCAGAAAATATTGAATCTTTCGTTTTGTCGACAATCTTCGCCACTGCCTTTACTTTCGGGATGACGGAACTTTTCGGATCTTCTTCCGATGAACGGGTTCCTTCCTCGTCGTTAACTTTTTTTTCCTTTTTTTCTTCTCCTCCTTCCTCTTCTTCTTCTTCTTCTTCTTCTTCAACATCTTCGGGTGTCTCTGATGGTCCAAGATCGTACATTTTACCGGAGGTGCTCATCTTACCAGACTTGAAGTTCTTCACGGCTTCGGCGTAACGCTCTTTCGATCGAGCGTATCCAGAAGAGATGGAACCTTTCTCGAGCTCTTTACCGGAATAATTAGCCGAAGAATCTTCTTGTTCCTGTTTCAGCTGATCTTCCTCGGAACCTTCGCTTTCTTCATCAGTTTGATCATCTTTTTCTTCTTCCTCTTGCTCCTCTTGATCATCGTCAGCCTCTTCATCGATGTCTTCCTTCTCTTCTTCTTCGGCATCATCGGAAGCGTCGTCCGAGGTAGACGTAGCAGTTGCTTCGTCCTCCTTCGCTTTTGACTTCAAAAAACCTCCAAAGGTGCTCTTCTTTTCTACTTGCTCTTCTTTACCGTCGGCGTCGGCGTCCTCTTCGTCTTCTTTTTTACCGATGACTGCCTCGTTCATAATATCCGGGTGCGTGTCTCCGGCAACTTCTTCTGAAGGCTCGAGAGATGAAGATGCGCCTTTCTTTTTCTTCGCGGAAGTGGCAGGGAGCGTTGCCGACGAGGCCGTTTGGTTCTTTCCACCCGGTAAGATGAAGTTACCGTCGGCATCGATCGGTAACAAATCGCTTTCGTCCGGTAGCACCGGCTTCAAGTTTCCGTTGGGTAAGTCAACCAATAAATACGATTGTAAGTGTTGCGCGATATTCCCGAGAGACAAATCATCGCTCACGACTGGATACACCTGGTAACCAACGAAACACACCGAGGCCGTCATGGTCAACGCGCTAAAAGCACCGATAGCTTTACACGTCTTTGCAAATCCGGTGCCCGACTTCATCCTCTTTTCTTCTTCCTCCTTCGCCTTCTCTTCTTCGCTATTTTTGCTCAACAACGGTTGACGTTCGTTCATCATCGCTTCCTCGTCGTTCGTCGAGGACAAAGGTTTCGCGCCCTTTTTCTTCTTCTCCTTGATCTTCTTTTTCTTGGACGAAGATTTCGACGACAACGAACCGGAAGAAGACGAGTTGTACTTGGAGTCGTTTTCGTCGTCGTCGTCCGAGACTTTAGCCAAATCACTCTTTCTTCGTCGTCGTCGTCGACGACCAGATTCGATATCATCTTCTACATCATCGTCATCGCTACTACTCGCTCGACCATCGCTTTCATCATCGCTTTTATCTTCGATATCAACAGCGACTTCTTCGCTTTTAACACGTTTAGCTTTCGAGGAAGACGACGTAAACGACGACGACGATGCCGTCGATTGCGACTGCGCATCATCGTCTTCGTCGTCATCTGTTCCTTTCCTCGCTCCATCATCGTCACCGTCGATTTCGATGAACACGGACGGAGAATCTGGAGAGATCATCCGTTCCTCTTTGTCTTTGTCTTCTTTTTCGTCTGAATCGTCTGAATCGTGGTCTTCCTTTTTCTTCTTTGTCTTCTTTGTCTTCTTTAACGATGATGATGATGATGATGATTTTGCGTCCGCCTTTTCCTCCTCACCAGACGCGTCTTCTTCGTCTTCCCCAACAGTCGTGGTGGTCATCTCTTCCTCGTCGACTTCGACAATCACCGCATCTTCTCTCTCTAGGACGTGTGGCAACACCTCCTCCGTGGTCGATTGCGTCGCTATCGCTTTTTTCGAGCAGCATCCTCCTTTCGCCGCCGCCGCCGTCTTCTTCTTGGCCTTTTTTAAAGCTTCCTCTTCGTGATGATGATTGCCGCGGCGTCCCTTCTTTTCCCTACTCATGTTATTTTTACGAGAAGAAGACAAAGAACTCGTCGCCGACGCCGTCGAAGACGATCCTCCTCCTCCTCTCCTCCTATTGGTAGAAGAAGTCATCAGCATCTCGTTGGCCTCGTCGATGTTCTCATCGGCTTGCGAGACGCCGACGATGCGTCTCATGGTGGGTGTAGGCAGAGAGAGAGACCAACACAGAGAAAAATGTCTCTCGGTCTCGGGAAAGCGTCGTCTTCTTTTTTGTGATGATGTTGGATGTTGGAACAATTTTTTTTTGGTTTTTTTGTTCCGTTTTTTTTTGAGGCCTTGTGTGGGTGTGGGTGGTGTGAAAAGAAGGGGTGCACACTTTAAAAGGACAAGGTGCACACTTTTTAAATTAGTTTTCTACTCGTCCACATACCTTTTTTTCCTTCTTCATCACCAATCATTTAACAAAAAGAAGTGAAAAAAATACCCCGAGGAGAACGGCGAACGAGGAGACGAGGGTTTAAAAGAACCTCGAAAGAGCATAAAATGAACGCATTACGTTTACATTTACTACAGAAAGGGATAAAAGTACACGCGTATTCTCTTTGAACGCGTGTATTTCTACGATAAGATGTACATACGCTCGACGTCGCGCGCGTTCAAAAATCTTCTCCTCGAAAAGACTCCACCGAAAACATCGATCGCAGAAGACGAATTGAAGCGCTTTATCAACCTGGAACGTATCCAAACGATGAAGGAAGAGCAGAAGCGATCACCTGGAACAACTTGCGTGACATTATTCGCGCGTATACAGCTATTTCACACCTCTCGAACGGACGCGCGTTTGAACGCGATATTTTCGTCGCCCTTCTCTTGTCGGTGATAAAAAACAAGTTTCGACAAACGGTGCGGAGGAAGAGGTTTTTGGAGTTTTGAAGGCTTACAAAACACCAAGCACGAACAACTCACACCAGACGTATCGTTGCGATTCAAATTTACGTTTCGTTTCGTCCATTTAGGCGCTCTTCTCGCGCGGTTTCTGATCAGTTTTTGGTTTGAAAAAAAGCAGTTTCTCTTCGCGAAAACAAAAATCTTTCGCGCGTTTTTTCGAGAGTTTTTCTTTCGACACTTTCGTTTTTGCGTCGCCTCTCTTTTTCTTCATAAATCCTCCTCCTTCTTCTTCGAAAGCGTCACGCGCGAAGAACAAAATCCGATTCGAACGCCTTGATCGCGTTAAATAACATACGATCGGTACGTTCTTCGTTTTCAGGTATCCGTAACCTCGTATTAAGTCCACGGCGAGCACGTTTCCGCAAAATCGCAACAGCTTGTAGGATTTTGAAGGCGGGAATTTTTTAGACGCCAAAACGCATCGAGTTTACGCGCGTCGTGTGAGAGCGCGTCGATCGCGATAAAGATTGAAAGAACCAATATTTGGAGTTCTGGTCATCTCTAGTTGATCAATCGAGAAGATGTTTTCGCAAGACTACTCGCAACAGTCCTCCGCGGACGCGTTTCCGACGACAAATAAGCAACTTTTTTGCAACGGAAGCAGCCTCGAGGGGGGAGGCGAAGGGGCGAAGTTTTCGAAGAGCCACGACGAGAAGGCGGGCGACGACAAAATAGAGACGAAAACAAATAAGTTGGTCAGTCGCCAATCTGTGTCTTCGGAACACAGCGGAGACGAGCTCTTCTGTTTGGATGATCCGAACGAGGGAGAAGGATTTGGTACGTTCGGTGGGGGTGCTAGAAACGCGCGCGTGGTGAATGGGGTGATTCGATTGCAATCGTTCACGGAAAGCGACGAGGAATATCGATGCGAAGATGATCGACGCGACGCCCTTTCAGAGTTTCAAGACGAAGAAGAGGAGGAAGGAGCAAAAAAATATCAACAAAAATATCAACAACAATGGAATAATAACAATACTTTTACCGCGGTTAGAAGAGGTAAAACGGTTCGCGATCTCATAGAGCGGATCATAGAATTTAGCACCGAGCCGCAAATCTCGGTTTGGGAGGATGTCTTGCTCGATTTACGAAGGAAAGAAGACGAGGACGCGCGCTTCGTTTTGGACGTGAACGAGGCGAGACACTTGCAATTTCGAGTGCCACTGGTGGAGTGGATTTTGGACGTGTGCGCGGAAGCGCAGTTTGGTCCGGCCACGGCGGATGTGGCCGTGGAATACATGGTACGTTTATATTCATTCTTTCTTCTTCCGATGATCGGTCTTTTGTGCGTCGATCACGCGCGCGCGCGCAGGAGGAGACCCACTTTTGTTTTGCTTCTCCTTCTTTTTTTTTTGCAAAAAGCCCCGCGAAAAGGCAGAAAAAGGCGCGCGCGCGAGAGAGCAAAAGTCGAAAATATCTTGTCCAAAGAAAAAAATCTTGGAAATCTCGGCTTGCCTTTTTGCCTTTTTTCAAAAAAAAGTTGAGAGGAATCTTTTAATTGAAAAATAAAAATAATACTGACGACGACTCAATCATCTATTCTTCTCTCTTTCTTCAATTCATTCAATCAACAGGATCGAGTACTTTCCACTGTCATGGTTCCAAAATCTTCCTTGCAGTTGGTAGCGTTGTGTTGCATACAAGTCGCGGCGAAGTATGAAGAGACGGAGGAGTTAGTCCCGAGTCTTTCCAAGTTGAGATATTTCGGCTCGAATATTTATTCCGTGGATATCATTCGAAAAATGGAATTGGCCGTGTGCGTGGAGTTGAAATGGTCCATGGGCGTCGTGCGACCGAGTCACTTCATCGAGGCTATCTTGGCCTTAACCAGAATGCCGGACGGTGGTAACGTCGAATGGGCGCAGATTTCCGATAAGATTGAAGACGTGAGCTATGCGATGTACCACGCGATCGTTTCAGACGCGGAAGTTTCTTCAGTCAAACCGTCTCGACTTGCCTTGGCGTGCATTTGTGCCGCGAGATTACAATTAGAGAGCGAAGGGTTTCTCTATAACGAACCGATGTTGACGGATGATTTGAAATTGGCCGTCGGCGACGATTCTTGGTTGGCCACGAACGAACTCGAGTTATTTTCGCGAAATATCTTGGAACGATACAATTCATCCACGAGTGAAAATCAGCAGCAGCAACAACAACAACAACAACAACAGTATACAAACACCGGTGATAACAACAACGCATACGCTGATAACAAGGATGTTGACGACGTAAATAACGTACCATCGTTTTCGTCTCAAGCTTCGCAATGCGAGCACGCGAGTCTAGAAGAAGAGGAGGAGAGAAAAGAGGAAGATGATGACATGGTGTACGAAGACGAAGAGGAGGCAGGCGAGGAAGGCGATGATGACGACGGTATCGAGTGTGATGACGATGATGACGATATTTCTCCGTACAACGTAAATTCGATGATGCGACCGCCAACGGGAGATAACGACTCCATCGCCAAGCAACGACGATCAAAAAATCTCGTCCATATGAACGTTGAAATGATGATGGATAAGGATCATCCGAAGTCGCTCGCTTCACATGCGGCGTCTTTTGATTCTATGATTGATATTATATCGCCAACGTCGCCTTTGGATGGACCATGGTTCTAGTGAATAGAAATAAAAACGGGGGTGAAAGTGTTGTAGAGCGTGAGTTTTCGAGAGAGAAAACTACAGCTTAGCGTATCATGTGTAAGAATGTGTATGTAATGAATATAGATATTACAATTTCGATAATATCGAACAATTATGCTTTCCTATGTGCATATACGTTTCTTTTGCGTGCGTGCGTGCATGCATATTATAAAATATGATCTTGTACAGGTAATTCTTCTAAGTCTACTCTACTTCTAGTCTGCTCTAATGCCTCCGGGCGTGATTGAATAGCCGCAACTGTTTCTCTCCGCCGGATTATCCCAACGGACTATGCTGTTCTTACTGTCCCTTCTGTCTAATAGTAGTCTCTGCGTTACGCATTTCGACCACGGTAGAGGCAAAAAGTCTTTGTGCTTCGTACCAATCGGATCGAGCTTGGTCGTCGTTTTCGTGCATAGAAACGTGACGCGTCGCTTACGAGCTATGGTTAACATTTTTTGCCCAACCGAAAAGTGCACGTTTTGTAAATTAAACGGCGCATTCTTATCGCGACGGGATGCGCGGTCTATCCAATAAAATGCGGCCACATTGTCGACGAGTACCAACCTTACCGGCGTCATGTTATTGTTGTTGTTGTTGTTGTTGTTGTTATTGTTGTTATTGTTATTTCTGTTACTATTCTCTAAATGTTGCTCGGATAAACTCGGAAACTGCATGAACTTCTCGTCCTTTTCCATAATAGTTAAACACTTGAGCAAATCAATGCTCGAATAACACCGCATCAATCGAAATCTAGATAACGAAACGTTATGACAGTCGTCAAATATAGATTCTCTCGTGATGACGTTCTCGGGCTGTTGTCGTTCTTCATTTTCGACGTCTATTCCTCGTTTTCCTTCGCGATGGTGAATCTGTAAACGCTCCTTAATCCTCGCCTGTAACACCTCTAAAAACCGTAACGTGTCAAACTTCCCGTCTAAATCGATTAAAACGCATCCTCGCTCGCTCCCGTCGAACGGGATGTTGTGTAAGACTTTCGGTAATATCGCGCCCACGGCAGTTTGAATCAGCAATTCAGTCTTCCCACTTCCACCCAACCCGCACGCTTCGATCACTTGCGAATGTTTCAAGGATTTGTGTTGGTCTAAAAAAGACAAACCGGTGTTCAGAGGTTCAATCTTTGATCTCGCGAATATGTCTGCGCCTTTTATACGCGTCGCGTCGAATAGAACGAAAATAAGAAAAGAGAGAGAGTGATGAGTCAGTTATACATTTTCAAAGTCAGTCTGTTTTGTTAAGTGCGTGAAGAAGAGGACCATAACGTGATGAAGAGAATAAAAAGAAAGAGAAGGCAATCGCTCTAATATCGCTCTACTCACCGGTTTCGTCCGCTCGGAGAAACTCCAACAGAGCGGATTTCGTCGTCGTCTCCATTGTGTGGTTATTATTATTCTATACGAATTTAACGTGTCGTAAAGTTATGAAAAAATCGTCGACAACGGCATCAAGATGCTTCAAAAAAAAAATATGAAAGCGCTCATTGCGACGATATCTGCTTCGTCATCATCATCATCATCATCATCATCATCATCATCGAAGAGTAAGAAAAAGCTCGCGTTGATCACGGGTACGACCGATGGCATTGGCAAACACACCGCTCGAAGATTAGTGGAGCAAAATATAGACGTCATCGTCCACGGGAGAACGCAGGAGAGAATCGACAAAGCCGTCGAGGAGATTTCTAAAGCCAGCAGTGATAAAGGGAAAGTCGTCGGCGCGATTTTGAGCGATTTGAGCACTTTAGAAGGCGTGGAGAACTTGTTCGATAAAGTTTCGAAAGACGTGGTGGAGAAAGAAGGCAGAAAGCTGGACATTGTGGTGCAAAATGCGGGCGTTTTCCTTCCAGAGCGTAAAGTGAACGAGAGGAAAATAGAGTTGACGTTTCAAATCAACGTCTTGGCTCCTTACATGTTGAACTGTTTATTATGGAACAAAAACAGCATGGATACGAACGCTCGAATACTAAACGTGGCGTCTATTTCGCAAACGAGTGGGGTTCAGTTAGACGATTTGACGTTTGAGAAACAATGGAGCGATCATTGGTCCTACTCTCACTCGAAGACGTGCATGAAGAGCGTAAGTTTTGAGATGTATTTAAGAATGATGAAAAACAGCGAGACTGTGAGAACGATACTAACGTGCGATCCTGGAACAGTTAATACCAAAATGTTACTCGCTGGCTGGGGTCCTTGTGGCGTGCAAGTGTACGACGCGAACGATCAGTTCGAGTTAGTCACGAACGATAAGTTCACGTTGCCGCAGAACAACGGCGGATACTTCGTGAATCGAAGACTATCGCAGGAGGCGAAAAGCTCCCCGGAGACGAGGTTGGTTTGGGAGACGTGTAAAAGAGAGACCGGAGTGACGTTCGAGTTTGACGTGTGATTGATGCGTGATGTAATGGTAGATAGTTAGAATCGTAGAAGATGTTATTATTATCGTGTAAAAAAGTGTAGTTCGCCTCTTCACTTCACATCTTTTTCTCTTTCGTGTCCACTTCATTTATAGAGAGCAAAAACATCGCACGTAAATAAAATGGCGTGGGGTAACGCTCGCTCGCGAACGAACGCGTCTTCTTCGTCATCATCTTCTCAGTTTCGCGGACGCAACTGGGCCGCCGCCACCAACAAACACGACGACGACGGAGGAGGTGGTTCGCAATCTAAACTGAAAGGTTTGAAATCCTCATCGTCTCGCGGAGGAGATTCCATCGTACAGTTTTTGCTCCGATCGAAATCGTTGCCGCTGTGGTTTGCCATCGTCTGTTGCGTAGGGTTAGTTCTGTACGTTCGACCACAGATTTCTCCCCTTCATCATCACTCTTCACACCTTCATCACCGTGAAAATACGGAATATAATTACCACTCGGAGAAAGAACACGAAGTCGATTTGCGACGAGCGGTGACGAAAAACAACAACAACAACAATAAGGAAGAAGATGACGACGACGGAGAAGAAGATTTAGGAGAGTCGTCGAAGAAACACGCGTCGACGGCGAAAGCTGCGGCGGCTAAAGCGCAGAAGATTGTCCGCGAAAGGTCTTCCGCCGGTGGTAACAGTGGTGGTGATGAGGAGACTACGAAGAAGAAGATAGCAGCAGCAGGAGGAACAATAACGGCGAGTACTGCAGGCGCGAATAAAAAATCCGCAAAATGTCAAGCACAATTAGACGGTGCTCGAACGTTCTATTCTGGAGTATCGAACGTACTCCCGGTGTGTAATTCTTTGAGACAGAAACCGGTGTTTGATTTCGACGGAGAGTTGAATGACGCGCCGACAGTGAAGTTTGGGAAAGCGGTGAAAGTATTTTCATTCAACGAGACGTATCGGTACGCGCACATGGTTACCGCGGCGGCGTTACCGAACGATGTTATCGTGGCCGCGTTCCAAGCCGCGCCGAGTTTACAAATGGAAAACGGACAAACAAAGTTCGCCGTGGAAGGTTTACCGGACCAAATTATTTTATACTCGGTTTCCAAAGACGGCGGTAAATCGTGGAGCGGCAGCAAAAGAGCGCCAGTTGGGAACGAAGGGAGAGCGGTGTGGGCACCGGTTTTACACTACGACGAGAAAGCGAAAAAGTTGATGTTGTTTTATGCGGCGTCGGAATTGTGCGTCAAACATTACGCGAAGCCAGTTCCGAGATCAGATCCAGGAGGACACATCAAGATGATTGAAATCGATAACTTTGGCGAGGATGGGAAGGTTGTCGATGAAGGCGCTTGGTCAGCTCCGAAGATGGTGTACGAACAAAAACGAGGAGAAATGCCGTATTTAATCGCGAACAAGCCAATCAAAGCTTCGAACGGTGATTTGATTTTGCCATTCTGGCAAGAATATAACTTCAAATACGAAAGCTCGGATTCGGCCAATCCAAACGACGACGAAGATGATAGTAATAGCGATAATAGTAATAACGCAGGTGCGTGCGTAACGAGATCTTACGCGGAAGGTGAATGTCCGCCAGATAGAGAAACCATTTCTGGAGTACTCATATCTTCCGATAATGGGAAGACGTGGACAAAAAAAGGTGACATCAGACATCCAAAGACGAGTTTGTTGGAAGGCGCGATTGCTGAAATCTCGGCGTTACCGCAAGGATCGGATGAACCACAACCGGCGTTGACAATGCTCTTTAGGACAGATTGTGGATGTGTGTTTCGGTCGATGTCGTTCGATTTCGGTGCGACGTGGTCGGATCCGCATCCATCGCCCGGAAATTTACCAAACGTCAACACGAAGTTGGACATGACTTCGTTGTATCCAACAGGTCACTTAGCGATGGCCTTTAACAATCATCGACGATGGGAACACATCGGAAGTAAAGAGCATCCGTGTAAATTGTGCCGAACGCATTTACACTTTGCGTTGAGCTCGAATGGCGGTGAAGATTGGACCACTGTCGCGGCCTTTGATGACTTAGTTCAACCGGATGTTCGAATTCACTACCCGAGTATTTTGCCGTTGGGTAGAGGCGATAACGTTCGGGATGACCGCGTTTTGGTTTTGTATTCCAAGTTTTTCTTAGGAAAGTGTAAGGAGAGTGAGAAAGGTCAATCGCCGCTGATTTGTCCAGGCTTTAACGATCCAACGCAAGGTATCCTCGCGAGACGAGTCGATACGCACTTACTCTTTTTGGGTAACCTTTCGCCTTTGACAGCGAAAACAACCGTGAAAGGCACTCCAGAAGACCCACACTCTAGACCAGATCCGTCCGATACCGTCGCGTTGACGGTTTTGAGACAGTTTCTCACGTGGTGGAAAGAGAAGAACGTGCCAGCCGATTATCCAGCGACGAAAATGAAACCAGACGCGCTGCAAGAAGGCAGAGGTTTCGTTCGAATCAAAACCATGCGAAGAAAAAACATAGCGAGTAGATTTTGGGACAAAGTCGTGGATTCGTTACATGACAGGTTTGATTTAAGACGAGTCGGTGGAAGCGCGTTTTACCGAAGACACAAGCGATTGATGAATGAATTTTCTTCAATGGCGGACGACGTTCTCGCGGTTTTAGGTGTGGATAAGAAACCAGGAGCAGATGGAGCGGATGGCGGCGAAGAAAGTGAAGAAGGAAAGTAGAAATAGCCATAGCTCTTTAAGCTTCTGCAGTCTGCACGTGCTCTTTTTAAAATAGCTTTTTAACAGCGCGTTAAAACTAATAACTCTCTAACTAAACTAAATGAAATCCGAAGCGCGCCGCGCTTGCCTTCTTACTAACTCTTCGCTCGTATTCGCGCCTACGATGACGTTTGGCGCTTCGTCCTCATAGCCCCCTTTTTGTTTACTATTGCTATCTCCATCCTCGCCGCTATCATCTTCATCCATTTTTACTCTACTCACGGACGCAACGAATACTAACAACATGAACGACATCAACACCCCTAACCCTTTATTCACGTCCACGCTCTCTTTCTCGATGAATTCGTATTTTAACAACACGTGTTTCGGCCACTCGCTTCTTCGCGCCAAAGTTGACGACCACTCCTCAGCGAGCGCTTCATAATGTTGTTGATGTAACTGTTTCTTCGCTCCTTTCCTCTCAATGAAGGACGATTCACTCTTCACGTTCACGATGTATCCGGCGTGGTGTGTGAACGTGAACGTAATCATCGGTATCTTCTTCTCTTTCCCCTTTGTTGTCGTTGTTCGCGGCGGCGAAACAGAAGAAGAAAAACGTAACGGCATCCACACCGTAAAATGTCTCTCGTTATCGAAGGCAAACTGTATCTTAATCTCGTTTGATGATTGCTCTTTTCCCTCCTCCTCTCCTTCCGTCGTCGTCATCAACGAATGCGAGGTTGGTTTCTCCACTCTGTACGCGACCATTTTATTCCTCCCAAAGCTCGGACAGTGCTTCTCCAAAACGTCCATCCACTGCGTTCGTTGCTTGGACGATTTCAGATGCATTCGACTGCTCGTCGGAACGATATCCCCGCGGTGTAAGTCACCGTTTACCACGAGTATTGTTGCAATAATTGATGATTGACACGTTATTAAGAAGAAGAAAAACGAAAGATAAGGACGAGGAGGACGAGGACGAGAACGAGAACGAG
>Ga0115554_1002049_pt1 | contig 14129 bp, 9 predicted proteins | sample COGITO_mtgs_1104_3_FD_87283 | JGI IMG/M metagenome (GOLD analysis project Ga0115554, IMG submission 87283) | Pelagic marine microbial communities from North Sea - COGITO_mtgs_110404 | ecosystem: Environmental > Aquatic > Marine > Epipelagic | place: Germany:Helgoland, sampling site Kabeltonne... | reverse complement strand
CTACAAAACAATATTAAAAAGTTCTATGAATATACTGTCTGGAATGAGGAATACCGCGATTTAGAAATTAATATTAATGTTCAAATTTTATTTGAAGGAAATGCTAATATAGGAAGTACGCAAGCATATGGGATTCAATCTTTATTTAGTAATAATAAAGATTTACATTTTTTTGATAAAGGTTCAAATTTTGTTTTAAATCAAAATAACTCATTATACTATGACAGTGTTTACTTCGATCCTCTTTCAAGTCTACTAGGATTTTATGGAAATATTATACTAGGAGCAGAGCTAGATACTTGGTCAAACTTAGGTGGTAATAGCCATTATGAAAAAGCACGATCTGTTGCAGTTCGTGCTAGTGCTTCTAATTTTTCAAGAGGATGGGATCAGCGAATTGTACTCATAAATCTATTGACAGAAAATGTTGGATTAAGGAAATTAAGATTCTCAACCTATCTTGCATATGAACTCTTCGAAAATGGGGAAATAGATGCATGTGGTGATGCATTAGATTCTATAGTGAACAACTTGAATGAGGTAGTAGATAATTATAATCAAGAAATTTATACTAATACATTTTTAAAGTTTCATGGTAAAAAAATTGGTGAAATGATGCAAAAATTAGGTCAAAAAAAATTACTACAAGAAATGATTTATTTAGATTCTCAAAGAGATGATATTTATAAAGAACTTTTATTGTCAATCTGAGAAAAATATTTTTTTCTTTTAAAAAAATAATCTATCGCAATGCTGCCGTTATAGATATTATCTAGCTGAACAATATGATTATTTTTTCTAAGAATCATTATTTTATTTATAGAAAATAATATCCACAACTCTGCTCTCAATATGGCAATGAACCTTCTTATATCAAGAGAAATAATTGAGTAAATCAAAGCCATCCAATCCAGTAATAATCTTTGAATGATTAAGAGCCCATAATAGAAGGTGAAAGAGTTCTTAAAAAATAAAATCCAAGAATTTCTATGATTCAAATAATGTGATTTGATAGTATTTTGCTTAATTGTTTGCTTTCCATAATGATAAATTAAGGCATCTGGAACAGACCAAATTTTATATTGTAGAGATTGGGCTCTCCAACATAAATCTATTTCTTCCATATATGCAAAATATACTTCATCAAAACCATTTAGTTGATTGAATATATCTCCCCTAACCATCATGGCAGCTCCAGATGACCAAAATATTTCTGAAGCTTTATCATATTGCCCGGTGTCTTTTTCTAGTGTATTAAAAATTCGACCTTTAACATAAGGAAATCCGTAATGATCTAAGAATCCACCTGAACCACCAGCATAGTCAAAATACTCTCTATTTTTAATATTCAATATTTTAGGCTGTACTGCAAAAGTATCTGGATGACTATCTAGGAAGTTTACTAATTTTTCTATCCAGCCTTTAGAATGTTCAGTATCATTATTTAAAAATAATAAATACTTACCTTGTGCACTTTGTGCTCCGATATTACAGCCACCACTATATCCAACATTATTTTGATTACTAATAATAACTACTTCTGAGAATAGCTGCTTAATATTATGAACAGAATCATCTGTAGATCCATTATCTACTACAATGATTTCAAAATTTTTTATGTCGATATTTTGATAGATTGAATTAATGCAATTATATAATAGTTCTTTACCATTATAATGAGGAATAATAATTGAGACTAATTTCATAGCCCTTTTAATTTATCAATTTCATCTAATAGCTGGTTTGCATCTGTATCTTCAGGACTACGAACTATCCAATCCTGAATTAATTTAATTGCTTCATCATACTCTTCTAATTCTCTGTGACATAAATAGAGAAGAAATACTAATTCAGGTAAAGTCTGCTGCCATGACTGCCATTCTTCTACTGTAATTTTTGTAGAAGTAAATCCTTGTTTTTCAATTGCTCTTTCAATAATTAGAAAGTTATCATATATAGTTTTAAATATGATCTTTGCTTCTTCATAATCATCTAAATTTTGAATGAATGATTTACCATATAATAAATAATCTTCCATATCAATATCATCTCTTTGTGTGAGCTCTTTTAGATGATACTTTACCCTCTCCCTATTACCAACTCCATTATATATTTGTGAGATTTGATATTGAAGATCTTTTGATGGAATACCAATTACCGCACTAGGCATTTTATCCTCCATATCTAATAACACCATTTCTGCTTTCTGAAAATTATCATCAAGATAATGTGATATAGCTAATCGAGTAAAACCTGTTCGATAGTTCTGAACTAATCTTCCAATCTGCCTATCAATATGGACATTTTTATTGGCTAGATTTCTATAGATGTATCCAGGCTGATACTCTTTAGATATAGATAGATCTTCAATAGAATCTCTATTTGAATCATAATCTTTAAACCAAGCCTTACTACCAACAAATGGTAATAAATTATTGGACATCTTTTCTTGATTAATTGGATACAACTTATTATTGATTAGTCGATAAGCCAAACCTTCCATTGTTAAATAATCTTCTAAATTCAACATGCTGGTTGGAGAAACTGTCACACCAAAATATATTGGTCTTTTCCAGTTATTGTCTTTGATAATTCTTAATACCATTAAATCTTGAATACGTAATGCTACATCAAAGTAGGTTGGTTTTAATTCCCATTCGATAATCCCATCAGGATTTAAGTCATCAGATGGAGCATTAATAGATATAGTATTGGCTGACCATTTTTTAAAATCTAAATTTTGTATTTCACTATCAGTCATATATATAAAAGAATCTTCTTTATCTCTAAGCTGGGTTACATACCATGGTGTATTCAATAAACTTAAATTAACTACTCTTACATCAGTTCTAATGTTTTCAACTTCCTGTAGATACCATAAAGGAAAAGTATCATTATCTCCATTAGTAAATAGAATTGCATCTGGATCGCAAGTTTGTAACATATTATATGCCATATCCCATGCAATATAATTACCTGTTCTGTCATGTTGGTCATAATTTGCAATCAACATCCTTATTGGCATAAAAACTAAGAACATAGATATCATAAAGTAGGATGCATTCAGCTTAATAGATTTTTCTAAAAAGGTATCGCTTATATAATTAATTGTTCTAAATACTCCTATTGAGATCCATATCGAAAATGCCATAAAACTTGCGACATATGAATAATCTCTTTCTCTTGCTTGGGGGTTATCTTGATTTAAATAGAAAATAATTGCAAGGCCTGTCATGACAAACAATACCAACAAAGAAAATGCATCATATCTATTTTTTCTGAAATGGAAATATGCACCAAATAAACCCATAACTAATGCTAGTGGTAATCCAAATTGCCTCCAATCTACTCCATCTTGTTTAGGTGATGCTCCGAAGTCTGATACAAAAGAATCATTACTCGGTCCCTTGCCTGCAAATTGCCATAAAAAATATCTTATATACATTTTATTTATCTGATAAGTCCAAAGAAAACTTGCTTGCGATGACATATCATGAGTTATATAGTCATAGTTTTGTTTACTAGAAAATTCAAAATCTGGATATTCTGGACTACCTACTATAGAAATTTTTGACGGAAGATTATTAAATTTTCTTGGAAGTATGGACATAGCTCCATATTGATCGCGATTTAAATAAGAAATGGCTTCTTCTATTGTCTCAGGATTATTTTCATCAATATTTGGATTTTGTCCCGATCGAATAAAGATTGAAAAATATGTAGAATAACCAATAATAATTAGGAATAAAGAAGTATAAATAAGCGATAAAATAGTCTTTTGCTTTTTTATACTACTATAAAGTAAATAAAATAATACTCCTACAAAAAATAGCAATCCTCCAAAACCTATTTTTGATACAATGGCTGGGAAACCTTTAATAATACCATTCTGAATAATAATAAATGCTAACAATGAGAGACCTAATGTAATAAGTAGATTTTTGGTTGAAAAATTTGAAGTAGAGAAATATATAATTAAACCTATAAAAGGTATTGTTAGCAAGTTTAGTAAATGTACTCCTGTTGCTAAACCAATAACATATACAATGCCCATCAGATACATTGCACTGTAAGGCTTATCCTTATCTCTAGACCAAATTAGAATAAGATATACTACTAAAGCTGTCATAAATCCGCTAAAAGCATATACTTCAGTCTCTACTGCATTAAACCAATGACTGTGCGTAAATGCAAACGTAAGTGATGCAACAACAGAGGACCACATTTTAAAATGCTTCGAATTATCTTTCCTATCAAGCCTATCGATAAATTGATTACAAATAAGAAAAAGCAAGCTAATAGTAGCTGCACTAATAAGCGGAGAAAATATGTTCATACGAAATGCAATATCTGAACTAATTGGAATTAGCGTAAATAACTTACCAATTAATAAGAATAATGGACTGCCTGGTGGATGAGGTATCCCCAATATATATGAAGTAGCTATAAATTCTCCAGTATCCCAAAAAGATACTGTTGGTGCCATTGTAGAAAAATAAATACCGAATGTTATAAGAAATAAAAATCCAGCAATTATATATTCTAACTTCTTGCTATAAGATGTAAAAAAACTCAATTTATTTTTCAGATTCTTCTTTAGTCTCATCTTTTGAATCAAGAGAAGGTTTTTCGCTAGGCTTTGCATCTTCAGCCTTTTCGACTTCTACGTAATTCATTTTTAATTCTGATAATACTTTATCTAAATACTCTTTTTCATCATCTGTTAGACTAGCATGCATTCTATTATTAATCATATCTAACATATCAATTTGAATAGATGCTTGTGTTAACTCTACTGACATCTCATTAGTCATGGGATTTTGTATTTTTCCTAAAGCAATCCATACACCATATACTGATTGAGAAATCAGTGAATCAAAAAGTTGTTTTTCTGTATAGGGTTTTGTTGTCATTTTTCTTCCTCTAATTAACTGTTGTTTTTAAAAATAGTTGTAAATATTCATTATCAAATCTCTCCTTAATCAAACTATTGATTGGAGCCTCTAAATTTGCATCATTATGAATAATATCAAAAGCTTTCATTCTAGCATTTCTAATAATTGGTCCATCAGTAGTTAAATCAGCAATTCTAAATTTAATAAATCCGCTTTGTCTTTCACCGAAAAATTCTCCCGGTCCTCTTAATTTTAAATCTTCATCAGCAATTTCGAATCCATTTCTACTTTTTGTTAATACATTTAAACGTTGTTTTGTATTAGGAGATTCACTGTCACTACAAAGTATACAATAACTTGTTAATTCTCCCCTACCTACTCTTCCTCTTAATTGGTGTAATTGACTTAGTCCAAATCTTTCACAATTATTAATTAGTATAACCGATGCATTGGGATTATCAATCCCAACTTCTACAACTGTAGTTGATACTAAAATCTGAATTTCATGATTCATAAATTGTTCCATTACTTTATTTTTTTGGTCTGGATCTAATTTCCCATGCATCAATCCCACAGTTAAGTCTGGAAAGATATTTTGCGTCAATAAATCAAATGATTCGGATGCAGCATCAAGATCTTGTTTTTCAGTTTCTTCAATGAGAGGATAGACAACTATAGCTTGTCCTCCTATTGAAACCTTTTCACGAATAAAATTATATGCAGTATCTAAATTATTTTTCTCAATATGAGATGTGAATATATCTGGTCTATTTTTTGGTAGCTCATCAATAATAGATAAGTCCATATCTCCATTATAAGTTATAGCTAGAGTTCTCGGTATGGGTGTTGCTGTCATTGCCATTAAATTAGGAACAGCAGATTTTTTGAGTAGCATTTGTCTTTGGTTTACTCCGAATCTATGTTGTTCATCTATAATTGATAATCCTAAATTTTTGAATGCTACATCCTTTTGAAATAAAGCATGAGTACCAACAACTATCTTTGAATCTCCTGCCTTAATAGAGGCAAGTACCGCTTTCTTATCTTTACTTTTAAGACTACCAACAAGCAATGAACATTCAACGCCTAATTTTTCATATTCTGCTTTGAAATTTTTATACAATTGCTTTGCTAATAGATCAGTAGGAGCCATAATTGCAACTTGATAATTATTTTCAACAACCACTGAAGATGCTAAAATTGACACAATTGTTTTTCCACAACCAACATCTCCTTGAATCATGCGATTCATTGGATTTTCTGATAAAAAATCATCAATTATTTCTCTAAGAACTTGTTTTTGACTACCAGTTAATTCAAAACTTAAGTTTTTCAATATCTGGTTGTAGTATTTGGTCTTAAATCCTATTGGAGTAAAACGATTTTCCTTTATTTTCTTTTTTCTTAATGCGAGAAGAATTTGTAAGAAAAAATGTTCATCGAATTTAAGTCTATGGATTGACTCTTCTAATTTATCAATACTAGTAGTAAAGTGAATATTTCTTAGTGCAGAATCAAGAGAACAAACTTTAAAGTTTTCTTGCTGTTTTTTATCAAAATGGTCTTCAATTTTTCTCAAAGAGTCTAGTGCGAGATAGATAATCTTTCTTAAGTTTCTATTATCAAGACCTGACTTCTTTAAATCTTCTGTTAAAGGATAAACCGGAATGACAAATCCAGTACTAAGTGATATTTCGTTCGCATTCAACTTATCATATTCAGGATGAACAATCTGGACGTTTCCTTTATAATCAGCAACTTTACCATGAACAGCAATCAAATCTCCTGATTTTAAAGATTGATAGATATAATCAGATCCATTAAACCACATCAATCTGACAGAGCCAGTATGGTCTGCAAGTGTTGCTGTTAAAAAACTTCCACGTTTCATTTTTCTTAGATTAACTGATTTCACTCTCCCTACAATATTGACCTCCATATCTGTTTTAATAGAGCCTATAAGGTGAATTGATGTTCTATCTAAATACTTTCTTGGAAAATAATATAAAAGATCTTTAATGGTGTAAATATTGAGGGATTCTAACACCTGAGCTCTTCTCGGACCAACGCCCTTGATGTATTGAATAGGAGTTTCTAATAAATTAGAAGGATTATTGAGTTCCATAAATGGACATTACTTCCATTCTTTTCTGTATGTATATGTAATTAGTTCTGAGGAATTGGGTTGGATTTCTAATGGAAAATAAATAGTAGACGCATCATCTTTGATGTACATACTTGAAGATTCTTTAATTACCCAATCTCCAACAATCTTTTCAATAGCTTTGACTTTGATAGACGCTGAAGAAGTATTAAGTATTTGAAGTGATATTGTTGATTCTTCGCTATTATTTTGACGATCAAAATTTAAAATTCTACGTTTACCTATAATATCAAATGCTTTTCCAGCATCTAATACAGCGCTACCACCTTTATATAATGCGCTTAAAGTATTTTTACCAATAAAAGATAATTCACCATCTATATCTTCTTCATAAAGATATATAGCTCCTGATGGAAGAGGTAGTTCTAAGTTATTATCTTTAGTATTTTCAAAAGAGATTTCAATACTAAGTGGCTCATCTTTCTGGTCACGTTCTGAATTTTCAAAAATATATTTCTTTTCAAATGCAATCTGCGTCTTAGGCATTAAAGGAAATTGAATTGTTTCAAGTGCTTTTAGATTTAGATTATTACCTAAACTAAAAATATAGAAGTCCCCAAGTTGATTAACTTTTTCAGTCATACCCATTCTAGATGCTACCATTCCCATAGTATTGGATGATTTAGCACTACTAATAGGAACGAGGCCTTCGACGACCTTGATATCAACTCCTAATAAATTCATATTAGAACCATTTACTACTTCTGCATCTATACTGAGAACTGCATTAGTATCACTACCATTTAATAATAATTTATATACTGGTTTCCAGCTAAACCCTGAAGTTAAATAAGTCAAATCTGCGGTTACACTTTCTAACCCTTCGGAGAAAATTTCCCATGAAATTTGTGGTGTAAATTTATTTTGAATCTGATTGGTTTTTAGTGAAATATATTCTACTCTAGATCGTTGATAAATCATAAGTCCCTTGTTAGTACTTATAGATATAGATGAAGAATTTATATCTAATAACGCTCCTTGGACCGCTGAATTATTTGCCGGCTTTACTTCAACCAATGAGCCTATATTTTTTTTCAAATAAGAATCAGTAGAATAAAAGTTTTTATTAAGTGTTTGAGAACCGACTTCTACTCCGTCAATATTTAACAGAGGTGAATCAAATACAATATTTGGTGAAAGATTATTAAAAGATGTGATATTTTTTCCGTCTTTTAAATTCCATAAAATTGGCTCTTTTATGATAGCAAAGCTATCTTTATAGATAGTCAAGGTTCTATTATTTTGAACTGGTTCTAGTTCTTGGGCATTCAAGATATTTAGTGCCAATAACGCTATTAATATTTTTTTCATTTTAACATCTCAATATTGGCAATTATTTTTTCTCTTTCAATGATAAAATCATCTAATTTGCTTTTTTCATGATTTACAATTTTTTTAGGCGCTTTGTCTGTAAATGCTTTATTGTTTAATTTTATTTCAATCCCCGAAATAAAACCTTCTATATCTTTTAATCTTTTATTCAATTTTAAAATTTCTTCTTTTGAGTCAACAAGGTCTCCCAGAGGAATATATACAACACAATTCTTACAGATTCCAACTGCAGACTGTTCTGGTTTTTCAAGATTTATTTCAACTTTTAACTCCTCTAGATTAGTTAGGGCCTTAATCATACTTTCTAAGCTATGAAACAGCGATGCATCTTCAGTATTTTTAATAGCAATCGATGCGCTAATTTTTTTAGTAGGAGCAACATTTAATTCTGATCTAATTGTACGAATAGCTACAACCACTTCTTTCAATGATACTACTTTATCTTCGTCATATTCTAGGCTGTCTGCACTAATACTCGGCCAGGATGATATGATAATATCTTTATCCGAATCATTCTTTAAATAACTCCAAATTTCTTCAGTAATGAATGGAGCAATTGGATGTAAGATTAATAAAACCTTCTTTAGTACTTCTCTTGCAACTAGAAATGCATTATTCTTTTCTTTTTTATCTGAACTATTAAACTTGATTTTAGCAATTTCTATGTACCAGTTACAAAATTCATTCCATGTAAAATCATACATAACCTTTATCGCTTCATTGAATTGATAGTTATTATAATGGGTATCAACTTTTTTAAGAGTAGTATCTAACTGTGAAAGTATCCATCTGTCATACATATCTAATGAATCTTTATCTAAGTTGTCATTAAAGCTATCATCATGATTAATCATAATAAAGCGGCTAGCATTCCAAATTTTATTCATAAAGTTTCTGCCAATTTCTAGCCCATTTTCTGAAAAGTAGACATCAGAACCTTGTGGAGACATTAGCATAATTGAAAATCTTGTAGCATCAGTTCCATATTTCTCAAATAATTCAATTGGGTCAGGAGAATTACCGAGAGACTTACTCAATTTTCTACCTGTGCTATCGCGTAGAATACTTGTAAAATAGACATCCTTGAATGGTATTTCATCTAAGAACTCTATGCCTGCAATAATCATTCTTGCTACCCAAAAGAAAATAATATCTGGTCCAGTTACTAATATATCTGTTGGATAATATTGTTTTACTAATTTTTTATTATTAGGCCAACCATGAACTCCAAATGGCCACAGCCATGAGCTGAACCATGTATCTAAAACATCAGAGTCTTGCTCCCAGTTTTCAATATCGCTAGGCGGAGTGAGTGATACGTGCCAATTTTCTTCATTGGTATAGTCAGATCCTTTCTTATACCATACTGGGATACGATGACCCCAATATAACTGACGACTAATACACCAATCTTGTATATTATCCATCCAGTGATTATATGTTTTTACCCAATGATTTGGATAAAATTTTATTTCACCAGACTTAACAACATCTGAAGCGGGCTTCGCAAGCTCTTTCATCTTTAAAAACCATTGATTAGACAAATAATACTCTATTGGAACATCGCCACGCTCAGAAAACCCTACCTTATGAAAATAGTCCTCTTCTTTTAATAAGGCTCCTTCTGCATTTAAATCTTTAATGATTTTCTTTCTAGCATTCTCTCTTGTTAATCCAATATACTGCTTAGGTGCATTAGAATTAATTGATCCATCTGGATTCATAATATTTAGCATTTCTAACTCATGATTTTTTCCAACATTATAGTCATTTGGATCATGTGCTGGTGTAATTTTAACACAGCCAGTACCAAATTCAGGATCTACCATTGTGTCAGAAATGATTGGAATTGCTTTATTTACTAATGGAAGAATTGCATTTTTACCAATCAAATCTTTAAATCTTTTATCTGATGGATTCACTGCTATAGCAGCATCGCCAAGCATTGTTTCTGGTCTGGTAGTCGCAATCTCAACAAATGAATCAGAGTCTTCAACCTTGTATTTTATATACCATAGTTTTCCTTGAACTTCTTTGAAAAAAACCTCTTCATCACTTAATGCAGTTTGAGATTTAGGACACCAGTTCACTAATCTAGTACCTTTATGAATAAGGCCTTTTTTATAAAGCTTAATAAATGACTCTAGAACAGCATTAGAGTACTCTTCATCCATTGTAAAAGTAAGCTTATCCCAATCACATGAATTCCCCAATTTTTGTTGCTGCTCAAGAATAATACCGCCATATTTTTCTTTCCATTCCCATGCATGCTCTAGAAACTCTTCTCTTGAAAGATCTTTTTTATTAATCCCTTTGTCTTGTAACATCTTTGCTACTTTTGATTCAGTCGCTATAGAAGCATGGTCTGTTCCAGGAATCCAAGATACATTCTTTCCTTCCATTCTTGCTTTTCTAATTAATATATCTTGTATAGTATTATTTAATACGTGACCCATAGTCAGCTTTCCAGTTACATTGGGGGGAGGAATTACAATAGTATAGTTTTCCTTGTTTTCTGATGGTGATGATGAAAAATATTGTTTCTCCATCCAGTATTCATACCATTTTTTTTCTAAAATGCTTGGCGAATATTTTGAGTCTAATAGCTTCATTTTAAATAGTTTTTTAAAGTTTGGATTAAATCATTTACTTCGCTCGCAGTTTCCGCTTCAGCAAAGATTCTAATTATTGGCTCAGTATTGGACTTTCTAATATGAATCCATTTTTTAGGCCAACTAAATTTTATTCCATCCTCTTTATTAATTTCGTCACAATCGAATACAGTAGCAAGATTATCAAAATTTATTGAATCGTCTATCTTAATTTTATCTTTAACAAATATATATTGAGGGATTTCAGCAACTATTTCATTTATAGGTCTGCCATCATTAGACAGTAAATTTAATGTCATTGATATGGCTACTAAAGAATCTCTTCCAAGATGAGCTTCTCTTAAAATTACTCCGCCATTTCCTTCGCCTCCAATACCAATATCTAATTCTTTCATCTTACCAACAACATGCGCTTCACCAATCTTAGTTCTGATAGAACCCGAAGAAATATCATCAATCATTCTTGATGTAGAAAGATTTGTTACTATTTTGCTCTCTTTGTAAGAAATGAAATTTTTATATGCCAAAACTAAGGTGTATTCTTCTCCGATAGCTTTTCCTGTATTCGACACTATAGATAGCCTGTCTCCATCTGGATCTGTAGCAAAACCAATATCAGCACCAACCTCTACAACCTTTTTTTCTAAGTCTTTCAAATTTTCTGCAAGAGGCTCAGCAACTCGAGTAAAATTTCCATCGCCAGCACAATTTATCATTTCGATGTCACATCCTAAATCATTACATAGTTGCGGTAAAATACTGGATGCACCTCCGTTAACTGCATCTATTACCACCTTAAATTTTTTAGAACGAATATTTTTAACATCAATAGACTTTGCATCAAAAACTTTAGAAATATGTTCTTGATTTGCAGATGTATAATTTGATACACTAGCAACTCTTTCGCTCTCATTTAGAGTAAGATTATTATCAACAGATTCAAAAAGTATTTTACACTGATCTGGTGATAAAAAAGTACCGTCACTTTGAAGGAATTTTAAACCATTATATTCTATTGGATTATGACTTGCTGTAATAACAATCCCACCATCATATTTATCTTTTTCTGTCATCAATTGCATAGTTGGAGTTGTAGCTAAGTCACAATTGTATACTCTTACTCCATATTTGGTTAAGGCATTTGTAACCCATTGGGCTATATCCTTACCTGAAGACCTACCATCTCTTCCAATGACACATGAACTAATATTTTGATTAGAAATAAACGATGCAACATACTGCTCAATCATTTGAGGGCTAAAATCATTTTTGACAATACCTCTGAGTCCTGATGCACTTCTTATAAGCATATCGGAGATTAGAACATTTTTTGGAAAATAGAAAGAGGAGTTATCAGACTAATTATTGAATTTTGCTAGTCTAATAGCTCTACGAATAGTTTGTTTTTTCGCAATTCTTTTTGTGACACTTGGTTTCTCGTAAAAGGCTTTTCTTTTTACATCTTTAAGCACACCAGAGCGTTCCCATTTCTTTTTGAAACGTCTTAATGCTCTTTCAAGCGATTCATTGTCTTTTATATTTACTTCTATCATAGTGGGGAAACTTAACGATAAAAATGAGAAATGCCAATTATCATATAATATTATTAGAAATATCGATGAATTCGTCAATAGTTAACTGTTCAGGTCTTCTGGTAAAATCTATTTTACAACTATCCAAATCAATATTAAGTGTAGATAATGAATTTCTGAGCATTTTCCTTCTTTGGTTAAAGGCCATTCTAACTACTTGACTAAATTTTTTAATATTAACGTTTTTATTACTAAAATCTGGTCTTTTTTCAATAGAAATAAATGCAGATTGAACTTTTGGCCTTGGGAGGAAGACATTAGGAGAGATAGTAAAACATATATTGATATTAAAAAACAAGCCTGTCATAACAGTTACCCTACTATAGTCTTTTGTGCCTATCTTTGCTGTCAATCTATGCGCAACCTCTTTTTGTACCATTAAATATGCTCTGTCCCAGTGATCAAAGTGATCTATAAGCCAAAAAATGATAGGTGATGTAATATTATATGGAATATTACCCACTACAACAGGAGAATTAATTTTTAAGCTTTTCAAGTCTACTTTTAAAATATCTTCATTAATAATATCTAGATTTAATAGTTTATCATGAACTTGTAATACTTTAATTAAGTCAGGATCTATCTCAACCATTGAAAGGCTTTTTGCTACGTCTACTATTTTTTCACTCAAAGCGCCTTGTCCTGGGCCAATCTCTAGGACATTTTCTTGATTATTAACCTTAATTGTTTTTATAATTTTTTCTAGAAGATTATTATCAACTAAAAAATTTTGTCCCCATTTTTTCTTTGCAAACACCATTATATTTTGAAAAAGTGTTCAGCATTTTTTGTCGTTTGCATAGCTATGTCTTCAAATTCAATATCGAGTAAATTTGATATGAATGTTGCTATATCTTTAACATACTTTGGTTCGTTTGGCTTTCCTCTATATGGTTGAGGAGCTAAGAAAGGACAATCTGTCTCTAAAACAAAGTCTCTAAGCGTGATATTTTGAATAGCAGACTGATTAATAGAATTTTTAAAAGTTACATTACCCGAAAAAGATAATAATACATTTAGATCTAGCAACTTTTCAGCAAAGCTTAGATCGCTCGAATAGCAGTGTGCTAATGCTCTCTTAAAAGGATGATGTTTAAGAATATCTAAGATATCTTTATCAGCATCTCTATTGTGAAAAATGATTGGTAATGACAATGAATTAGCTAATTCCATTTGCTCTATCATGACCTTTTGCTGAATATCTTTTGGTGATATATTCCTATAATGATCAATACCTATCTCACCTATAGCAACTACCTTTTCACTGCTATGAACAAGCGTCTCAAGATCTTTTATATAATCTTTACTTACATCTTTTGAATCATGAGGATGAATACCTACTGCAGCATAAACACTATCATATTTATCCGCTATATCAACGGACTGCTTTGATGTATTTAAGTCCGTTCCAATACATACGATTTTTTCTACTCCATTATTAAGAGCGTCATCTAAAACCTTATCCAAATTATTGTACATATCATCATAGTATAGATGAGCATGCGTATCAATTAATGTCATTGGACAATTCTCG
>Ga0115554_1002038_pt1 | contig 14165 bp, 10 predicted proteins | sample COGITO_mtgs_1104_3_FD_87283 | JGI IMG/M metagenome (GOLD analysis project Ga0115554, IMG submission 87283) | Pelagic marine microbial communities from North Sea - COGITO_mtgs_110404 | ecosystem: Environmental > Aquatic > Marine > Epipelagic | place: Germany:Helgoland, sampling site Kabeltonne... | reverse complement strand
TAAAGCAGTTAGTTCAGTGCAGTTCAGTCTTATAAAGAATACAAACGCCACACACGCGATGGGACTCAGAGCGTCGAAACCAAAACACGTCCTGAATGCTACGACGACGACGACGACGACGGGCACCCCCCAACAAACGACTCCCGGTGGACTTCGCGTGCGTATTTCTTCTTCTTTGTATTCTTCTTTGTATTCTTCTTCTTTTTCTTCCCTGCATGACAAAAAATGAACGAATCGAATAACGCTCTCTCCTCTTCATCCTCTTCTTCCTTTCCTACATCCTTATTAAACAACGACAGTTGACGAGTAAGCTTTTGAGAAGGTTGGAAGGGACCTCCTCCGCCACCTCCTTCTCCTCCGCCTCGTCGAACGCTTCTCAACAAAGACGACGGGAAAGTGGTGGGAGCATTCCCTCAACCTCATCATCGGACCATTATTTCTTACAAACGAAACCGGAACTCGCGCAGTTACTCCAAACGACCTCGAAATATAACGAAGCCTTATTAAAACACGAACAAAACGAAATAGATAGCTTAGCGAAATACATCAAAGAGATTGAAGCCGTGGAGAAGAATCCGTACGAGGAAGACTTTAAGAGCGAGAGCGAACGCGAAACGTTGAGCGCGGCGAAGCGTAAACTCGAGACGTCTTCGAGGAAAGTGAAAGAGTGCTTCGAGAAGGAGTCGGAAGAGTCGGGAGAAGAGTCGCGATTACCGACGAGGTGCAGAGCAGTCGTCGCGGAGTACGAAAAGTGCGGGCAAGAGGCGTTGGAGGCGTTCGTAGAGGCAAATAGAAGTTGAAAAATCACATCACATACGTAGAGAGTAAAAATAGAATTTTTCTTTTCTTTTTCTTTTTCTCGTAACGACCTGCGGCAGAATATCTCACACGCGTTTGGAAAAAAAATGTGCTTCAATGTTTGTCGTCGTGATGGTGGTGGTGGTTTAGGCCAGAGATGATGAAGAAGAAAACATCATCATAAAGGGATACATATCATCATCACCATGCACCTCGATGAAGCCGTCGCGGTCGGATCCTTCCTCGTCTGCGTCGTCTGTTCGCACTTGCTCAATCGTCAAAGGCACGAGCGACGGATAATTCACGACTCTCGCTTTCAGCCGTCCGTGGACGAGCGATGGAGGAGGAAGAGGATAAATATGATGAAGATGAAGAAGAAGAAGAACAGAAGAAGAAGCAAAAGTTACGCGTGGAATGGCGATGATGACGATAACGACACTCCTCGCGCGATGATGAGAGACGGAAGGAAAAGCGGAGAGTCGGAAACGAGATTTCACGACGTGTCGGAATACCTCTCCTCCTCCGACGAAGCGAACGAAAACGACTACGACATCGACGAACTGTTGGACGGAGACTATTTCGAATCCGACGTCGACGAGGACTTTTTCGACACTCGGTCTCGTTTATCCTCAACAAATAATGTCAGCTCGACGACGACGACGACGACGGGTGGTGGTGGTGGTGGTGGTAGAAGAAAACTCGGCGAGTTGCCGGACGAAACGGCGTACCAGATTTGGTCCACGGCAAAGCTCCGCGACCATCCGTGCGTGCCGTATTGCACGTGGCGGCTGAACGACGAAAACGATACAGCTCAAAACGGAGGACGAGATATGCTTCTCGTGAGAATAGGCGCGGCAAATTCAGAGCTATCTCACGAAAACAAGCAACTCATGGACCAAGTGATGGTGTCTACTTTATACCACGGCGTCAAAACGCGCCTATTAGATCGAGACTATCGAACAGTCCCAGGTCAAATAGACGTCCTCATCGACATGCACGGATGCGGTTTAACTAACCCGCCTCCTTTTGACGTCATCGCGAGAGGCTTATCCGCCATCGGAGAGCTCTTTTACGAGCGCGCGAAAGTCCACAGGATCGGTAACCCGCCGCGAGGAACGCAGATTTTAATCAACGCCGTCATGGTGTTATTACCGAAAGAGATGCGAGATTCCGTGAAGATTGTCGTTTTGAGAGACAAACAGAGCGACGAGACCATGAAGCGCGCGTACGAGGCGAAGTGTTTAGTCTGCGATAGCATGAAATAGAAAAAATTTAGAAATGCAATAAGGTTTTAGACGATTAAATAATAAGGAATGCGCAATCGATGAACACGAAAGAACAAAGCAAAAAGCATAAAGCAAAAATAATTGAGTGAATGCGCGCCCTTGATTAAACTTCACTTGAAGTCATAACTGACAAGTAACAACAACAACAACAACAACAACAACAACAACAACAACAACATTAACTTTAACGCAACAACATGGTATCATTATTACGATCATCGCGTCTTTCTTTTTTCCTCCTCGTGTGTTTTTGTCTTGAATTCCTTCTTTCTCCTGTCCTCGCCGGTGGTCACGGAAATTCCGCGTTATATCACGAACTGAAACGGACGTACGGTTTCGGGAACAAAGAACCAGACGCGGTGCACGATAAACCTCCGGAACCGGAGGTTAGGAAACCAGCGAATTTGCACGAAGTCGGGAAAGATTTAGACCACGAAAAGTTAAAGGAAGAGTTTGAGTTGTTTCCGGAGCATCACAAAATCGATAACGCGGTACACTGGTCGGGGATAACCGCGTTGAAACAAGGGATAAAACTCGGGAACAACACGTACGTGCAAACGACTTTAGACTTAGGAGCAAACGTGAACATGACGTTGAAAGGTTCGAGACCGATCCATTTTAGCGCCGCACACTGTCCTTTCCGCGAGCAAGTGCAGATTGGGAAGACGTTAGTCGAGCACGGTGCGAGCGTCGTGGATGTCAACGAAGACGGGTATCAACCCATTCACTTCGCTTCGAGGATGTGGCAACCGTTATGTATAAACTACGTCGAATGGTTGCTACGAAACGAAAGCGTTGACGTGAACGAGCGACGCTCGATGGGTAACGAGACGACGCCGTTGCACGAAGCAGCGTTACGATCTTCGCTGAAAATGGTCCAGATGTTAGTAGAGAAAGGCGCGGTGGTTGACGCCTTGGATACCGACGGCGATACCGCTTTGCATAAAGCGGTAAAAGGAGATCACTTGCCGGCCATGCATCACTTGTTGAAGAGCGGTGCAAATCCCCACTTGAAGAATAAACGAAACGTATCGCCGTTCGAGTTGGCGCAGAAAATGAAAAAGGATTTTGACACGATGCAAGTATTTAAGAAAGATTACGGATGGAAACACGATGCAGGACTCGCGCACACCGAGTTGTAAAAGATTTTGACTTTTAATATATGTGTTGTACAACAAGAAATTTTTACAATGCATGTACTCTATCGATACTATTATTATTTATTTAGCTTCTATCGCTAATTTAGCCGCTAATTTAGCTTCTAACGATGCTTTTTGGTGGAAGGAAAGGAATGTTCGGATGGGACTCAGGTGAAGCGTCCGGGTCGGGTTTCCACATCTTTATCGTTTTGTCCGCTTCGCAAGAAATCAATCTCTCCCCAGTCTTATCGAAACCCAGCGCGAATATGCCAGCTTCGGCTTCCATGGAACCCGGTTGAACCTGCGTTTGTAACGATTGGAAGCAATGTCCGGTTTCGTAATCCCAAAAGCGCATGCTACCGTCGTCTCCTCCAGAAATCATGACGTTGTCTTCGTTGAGCGCCATGGCGTTGACGATGGCGTTTTGCTTAGATAACATGTTATGCTTGAACTGACCATCTGGCAAACCAAACTTCTTGATGTTATCTGCCGAAGCGGAACTAAACTCCCAGTACTTCTGATGCATAACCATCGCGCGAACCCCTTTCTTGTGATGCGTCAACGTCTTCATGCACTTACCCGCTGCTAAGTCCCACGTCTTGATGGTCGAATCGTAACTCCCCGTGATGATTTGAGGATCTACGTTCTCGGTAATGATCGATCCTACGGTTGATTCGTGTCCAGACAAACAAAAAACTTGCGCTTTTGTGCGCATATCCCAAACTCTGCACGCAGAATCTCGACCACCAGTCATCAATATATCCAAGTCCGGATGTAACGCTATCGAATACACGCCGCTCAAGTGGCCGTGGTAGTTTCTAATCACTTTATTGTATTCTAAATCCCAACACTTGACTTTCTTATCTGCACCGCACGAGAACATGTACGGATGCTTGTCCGAAATGGCTAATCCCATCACTTGCTCGATGTGACCGGTCAAAGTTAACTTCAACCCCCCCGTGGCTAAATCCCAAATTTTTATGCAACGATCTCCAGAACCGGTGGCGAACCACTCGTTCGACTTGTCCACAGCAACCGAGCGCACCCATCCTTGATGACCCGAGATGACTCTGTATAACTTCCAAGGTTTCTTCCACTCCGGTCTTGGCCACTTGGACGCTAAATTTGCCGTCACGAGCGCGCTCGATTTCATATTTGCGTTTGCGCCAAAAACCGAAGACTTTGAAGCGGCGTTTGCGTCTGCGTTGAATTGCACCAACGCCCCACTCTTCTCTCCCAGTTCTTGGCTCTTCAACTTGGCTAAAATTCCACCCGACGCGTTCGCTTCCACCTTTTCGCGAACTGGTTCGTCGATGAAATCGATCAAAGATGCCAAGTCCGTTTTTTCGTTGTCGTCTGTAAGTTTCCTCTTGTTCTTTGCCGCCAAATTCGCTGCTTCGGCTAAACCAGGAATGGTATTTTCGAAGCGCTTGTTATTACTCGCATCGTTTGCTCCCGCGGCAGAGTTTGCTCTGTTGTTGTTGTTGTTGTTGTTGTTGTTGTTGTTCTTATTGTCTCTGGATTTAATCTCCGGCGGTGCCATGTGCCGCACGGCTTCGTATTCGTCCCGAATTTTCACGCTCATTTTTCGTTCGATCGAAGGTCGATGCATGAACATTTCTTCTTCTCCTCCTTCTTTCTCTCCAATCGAGAACAACGCTTTCGTTCTCTTGGCGGAAAGTTCCGCCAGCGCTACCGGGTCTGGACCTTTCACTTTCGTCATTTCTATTGTTGTGGCTGCGTTTTATTCGTCGTATTTAAAGAAGGAAGGAATGAAGAATTGTGTTTCCGAGCGAAGGCGGCTGTCAGCTTGTGAAGAATGCGAAAAAAATGAAAAAGAAAGAGAGAGAGGGAGAGAGGAAGAGGAACAGTGAGTTAGTATTTTCCTATGTTCGTTCATGCATTATTTTTCAATCTTCTTCTACTCTTCTCGCTCGTCGTTAATCACGCGTATTCTGCTCGCGTTTTTGGTCAACCAAAGCGCAAACTCCGGCGAACGCGCTAACGATTCCAAAGCGGCGTTCGTGGATTCCGTTTCGAGCTCGTCGGCTTCCTCGGCGCTTAAAAATCTTCCCCGAGAGTTACTCGCGAGACCAACGGGAGGCATTCGCTTTTTATCCTTTCCGTTGGAGCTACTCGTCGTCGTCGAGAACGGGGGAGGCGATTTCTTTTTACCCCCACTGTTGCTATTTTTTGTCGTCTTTTTACCGCTGGAGGATCCGCCACCTGGCGTCGGTTGCGGCGTGGCGGGTTCGCTTTTGTCTCCGCCACTAAACGGATTCAAATTCCTAACTAAACTGAACGGTGAAAGTGATGACGAGCGCTTATTCCGTGTTTCGGAATCTGCGTTTTTCTCCATTGGTGTAAACGGTGAAGGCGCAACGCGCGGCTCTGGATCCATCGTGGCTGGTAGTCTGCGACGAAGTTCGTATTCAGTTTCTTCCTCTTCGTCGCTGTAAAATTCATCGTCGTACTCGAACGATTTTCTATCGTCGGAAGATTTCTTCTTATCGAACAAATGAAAAGTAAACGCGTGAAATGCAAGCCGTAACGTTCTCTTCACGTCTTTTGCGAACGCTGCGGCGGGACCGGCTACGATTGTACTTCCGGCGAGGAGTGCAAGCGTGTTCCCGGTTTGCGCGTCTCGAGTGCAAAACTTGAGCATAATCACGCCAAATACTGAAATGGAGAAGCTGGTAAACTGTTTCCAACCTTTCACGACTTCCCCGCTTCTGTCGTCTACCACCCATTTCTTGACGAACATGACGCCTAAACCGGAAGATACCAAGAAAAATCCAACGACGAGCAGAGCTATGTAAATCGTCTTTGGTTCATCGGGATCGGCGTTGCGAAGGACGCCCCACGAGGCGCGTATCGGCTTAGACATCCCTCTCCAAAGGTACTCTAATACTATCTTCCACTTATCCACGGGCACAAAATGATACGCAAACGTCGTCACGAGCGTTGAACTGATACCGAAAAACGTTCTCGTCGCTCTTCCCGACGGCGTCAGTCTCGTCAATTGGAGAAGGACTAAACAGAGCAACATGGCTGTCGATAAAGACATCGCGGCTATGTAAAAGCACCACGGAGATGTGGCAATGACGGGTGCTAAGGTCATCGAGCTAATACCACCGACAAATCTCAAGAACAGGTTTGAATCAAAGTACTCTCGAACGGTTATTTCATACGTCACCTTCCCATTAGATTTTCCGCCAGAAGGGTTGCATTGCAACACGTACACCGCGCTCTTCTCTTGGAACGGACTCATGTTTGCGACTAAAGTCGATGGAGACTTCTTCGTTGCCTTTGACGAACTGCTGCGACTATTTTTACTACCGTTACTATTACCACTCGTGTGTGCCTCATTTTTCTTCTTCTTCTCCTCTCTCTTCATCTTTAATCGTCGATATTGCCAATTCTTTGCCGTCCTCTTCCCTTCTTCCTCTTCCAAAACGTCTTCCTCTTTCCCAACCTTCAACGCGCACTGATTCGCTTTCACGCTCCCGTCTGCATCTTTCAACGCTACCTCAATCGCATCAAACGTTCTCCAAATGGCATATTTTGGGTATCCCTTGATAAAGAATCGGCTCTGTTCTTCTACTTTATTCCAAGGCACATCTTTCCCTTTGGATGCGATTTTTGTTTCACCACCGCTCCTCCTCCCATCGTCGTTAAAAGAGACGACGACGTTTGAGTCTGTTTCTTGTGTTCCCCCTCCTCTCTCGTCGTAAAGGTTGTTGTGATCATCGCAGAGACTCGTCTCGCACAACGCGAGAAGAGTGAGAGCGAAAACAAACAGAGCGACTCTTCTTCCTCCTCCTCCTCTCATTATTATAGCGCGGCGCTCTCTCGCACGGTGTATATCTAAGAATACAGTTCCTTTCTTATTATAATAACGCCGATGTGGTGTCTTCCCCTTTTTTTTTGGTGCTGGCGGTTACTGGTCTCACGCAAGTGTCGTCAAAATCGCTCAAAAAAGCAAAATTGAGCGAGGGAGGATTTTGGCCACGCGATGAAAAGAAGTATCTTTTTTGTGTGAAGGTAATCCAACAATCGTCATCACAAAGAGCGAGGAGTATATACGACAACTCTCGCTTCCAACGTGCCCCACTCTGAACAGGGAAAAACGTGCGCACGCATTTCACCGAGAAACAAGAAGGCTTTTTACTGTTTGACTTTATTTCCGAACGTTCTCACGTAAAGAAAAATGAGCGGCACGCAAATGATGACGACGATGCGCGCTTCGACGACGATCCGTTGTTGCGCTTCTTCGAATCAACAAAAATCGACTTCCTCCTCGTCGTCTTCGAGAAGAATCCCGAAATCTTCGAGCAATAACATCAGCAACGAAGCCGGTAAAGATGCGTTGCCATCGTCTCGCGCAACAGCTACCGCCGCTGTGTCCTCTGTCGCCGCGTTGAGCAGCGCTGGACCGGCTTTGGCCGATGGGTTGAGTGATTTTCAGGTACCGGATATGTCGTCGGCGATGGCGGAAATGCCAAAGGTGGACTTTAGTGGCTTCGCGTCGAAGCTTAAAGATATCAAAGTTCCGGAAATCGACACGTCTGCGTTCGACGAGTTGAAGGAGAAAGCTTCATCGGCTCTGGATGATGCTACGTCGGCTCTGGATGACTTCGACCCAAACGCTCTTCAAGCGCAACTTCAGTCGAAGGTTTCCGAGATCCAGTCAACTCCGGCACCTGTTACCGTTCCGTCTATTCCAAAACCTTCTGTTTCTGTGACTATTGAAACACCGTCCGCGTCCGTAGAGATGCCTGCGATGCCTGCGATGCCTGCGATGCCGGAAATGCCTGCGATGCCCGCGATGCCTGCGATGCCGGAAATGCCTGCGATGCCCGCGGTGCCTGCGATGCCGGAAATGCCTGCGATGTCGGAAATGCCCGTATTGCCAGAAATGCCCGCGATGCCGGAGTTGCCAGAGTTGCCTCCTCTTCCAGATCTTCCCTCTGTGGAAGATGTGATGGCGAGCTTCACGAGTGTCATCGATTCCGTGCCTGTCCCGGAAGATCTCCAGCCTTTAGTAGCCGCTATTAAACAAAATCCAGACACGGGCGTTGCCTTGCTTGCTTTCATCTTTGGATCTCCGGTTTTACTTGCAGTATTAGGTGCGGCTTTGCGTGGATACGATGGTGATGTCCGCCCGAAAGCTTGCTATGAATCGCTCGAGAAGAACGGTAACGCAAAGATTATCGACACCCGCTCGGAAGAAGCGATAAGGAACGAAGGCGTTCCCGATTTGAGAGGATCGGCGAGAAACAAAGGGGAAATCGTTCGTGTCGTGAAATTGAACGAGAAAGAACGAAGACAAACGCGCGGCGCGAGACAGATTGAACTCACGATTGCAGCGGAGAAGGTTAAGAAGTTATCTTCGATTGGCTCGAAGTTGTACTTTATTGGTCCAGATGCGAAGGACTTGGCCAAGACGGTCAAAAGTGAAACTTTTGCTCGTAAGTGCTACACTATTTCTGGTGGATTTGAAGGCTACCGATCGTCTGGCTTGAAGTTGAGAAAAGGTGGCTATAAAAAGAACGTTGCCGAGGTTGCTGCCGAGGAAGCGTCGGAGATTGGAAGCAGAGCGACGCGCGCCGTCCAAAGCAGTGTCGGCTCCGTCTCGACGACTGTGAAAACTGCGGACGATTCGATGAAGGTTGTGTACGGGCTCCTCGCGCTCGGCGTTGTGGTCGGAGCGATCGAGTACGAAAAGACGTTGCAATTCATCGGCGTCGTCGGTATCGAATTGACTTTGTTGAACGCGTTCTTGTCGTACGAAAATCCTCTCGATGCGATTTCAGCGTTTGGTAACTTTGTTTCTCCGGTGACGCAGCCGATTACGAACGCGATTGGCGCTAAAGCCGGCGAAGTCGCCAACGAGGCCGTGAGTATTGCGTCGGAAAAAGTGAAGGAGTCCGTTAGCGAGATTTCTGTTCCGGAAGTTGATTTGGACCAAATTCCAGGCGGTTCCGGCCTCAAGCGTTCGCTGGAGAAGCGAGGGGCTTCCAAACAGTCCGCGGTCGAAGAGGACGAATAAAAACAAGAACACTTAAAATAAAGAATAAACAGTAGAACGCACAATATTATTACCATAGCAGAAAAGAAGAAGCAATGTATATGATTGAACAATAATTTCACGCATCATATAAATATATCATCTGATCAAATCCTCGCTTTTCTCACGCGCCTTCTTGGATTTTCCTTTTTCACCCTTTCACAAGCATCCCAAATCTTCTTCTTCTTCATCACAAAATTGAAGCAGACGTACTCTCTCTCTCTGCGATAAAGAGAAGGAAGAGAACACGCACGCATGCACGACTAATATTAAGAGCACGCTCGAGGCGGCACGCACTACGCGCGAGGATGAGAACGCGCCGGTTTACCGCTCTCCTTGTTCTTCTCGTCTTCATCGTCTCCCTCGCGGCTTCTTGTTCCGGAGAAGATGTTGGTGAGCACGTTCCTCCTTTGCCACACGAACAGGATGATGAACACGACCACCATCACCACCACGACGTAACCATGGACGTAACCATGGAAGCGCCGGATGAGTTGTTCGAATACGAAGCGGAGTTGGTGGACGAACGCCTCGAGGAGGAAGAGAATGAGATGGACGAACAATTCTTGAAAAATCAAGAGCAGCAGATGTTACGCGACGGTGATGGCGAAAAGCGTAATATCGTGGATCCTGAAGAAATCTTGGAGCAAGTGGAGGATATCTACGCTGGGTTTGATGAAAAGAAAGGATGGTTATTTGCCAACTACACTTCGCGCGTTTCCACGGAGAAGGCGGTAGATGCGCTTTTGCAAGAAGGACAACGCGCGTTGGATTTCGCAGAACAGAACGATGCACTATTTCACGTTCAGAATAGTCCACATTTTGCAAGGAGTACTAATTTACCGAACGAACAAAGCATTCCTTTAGAATTCGCGCGCTTATGGATTGCTTCGGAAGCGTTATTCGTGCTAGCTGCGGCGTTGGAAACAGGCACGCTTCCTTTATCCGCCTTGTCGCAATCGCAAAGAGATATGTTTGCCAAGACGAATGATGAACATATTCCATGGACTTTAAAAGCTTTGCGAGCTGCACATTTCGCAGGAAACGACGGAGCTTCGGTAGCTCTCGCAGACAGAGCGCTCATCGGTCGAGGTGGTGTCGCCGAAAATTGTCAAATGGCAGTGCGACTACTGCATCCGCTTGCCGCAAAGCGCGAACTGGAGATTCAGAAAGCAGGTGCGGGTTCTGTTTCTGGTATGCCAGTACAGGCTACGTGGTTGAGAGACCGCGAGCGGGACGCTTCCTGGCACTCCAACGCCATGGAAGAAAGTTTAGCGGAAGAGCATCAAAAAAATTTTGTGGGAGGTGCGGATGATTTGAACGAATTTACGCCTCATGGAAATAGCGGTACGCCGGAAAGCACGAGAGCCGAAGGATACCGAAGATTGATGGGCACAGATGGTAGAGATAGAGACGAGATTGGAGCTTTACAACGTTTTGAGAATGCGGCGCGACGCGGAGATCGTTTAGCCGCCTTCAACGCAGGCTTCATGCACATGAGGGGTACTTCAGAGAATGTTCCCGTGAATGTTACTGCCGCTGAAATATATTTCAAGCAGGCTGGAGATGTGAACGGAGGTGGTGCCTTTAACGGTATCGGAGTCATTTATTACAACAAGAAAGATTTCGTCACCGCAAGACATTGGTTTGAGAAAGGAATGGCAGCGAACAATCCCGATTGCTTTTACAACATGGGCACGTTGCACCTGCACGGACTCGGCAACTTGGAAAGAAATGCCACTCAAGGATTTCTGATGTACGAAAAAGCGTCCAAAAGCGGTCACTGGAAAGCGCCGTTTGATTTGGCCAGAATGCATATGAACGGACAGGGAACGCCACAAAATTGTACGAGAGCTACCCGTTTATTTCGAATTTTCTACGACGAGCGAACGGGATGGGCGGATGAACTAGAGAACGCAATGGCTATGTTAGATGGAGTCGACGAGAATAGAAAAAAACTGAAAGGTGTGCCCCGAGATCCTTTTGGAGCGTTGATTCTGTACTCGCTTTACGCAGAACAGGGAAGTGAAGTTGCAACACAAAATATCGCTTGGATGCTCAGGAAAAATCTCACCGGTATCGAAATACCAAATAGATTTGAACTCGCTGGTTCGTTACTGCGACGCGTCACGCGTTCACCAGGTTTAGCTCCTGAAGCCAACATCGATTTAGGAAACATGCTTTGGAATAAGCAAATCGAAGCTACGCCACAAGATTTTGCGTTGTGTGACGACGAAGAAAGATTTATGGTTTCTCAAGGTCGCGACGCGATCGAAGGTGAATCTGACAACGCCGAAGCTACTGGGAATAGTGATGCGAGTGCGATGCATTATAACGCTGCGGTTCACAGATACAGAAGAGCAACAGAAGGGGATTTACAACTTCCGGAAGCGTATCATGCTTTGGCTTGGGCACATTTCACGGGTAAAGGAGAAGGTAAAAACAGTACCGCAGTTCTCTTGCATCTCGACAAAGCGATGGAATTATCCAGATACGACGCGGAAATGTTCCCGAGTATCTTATTCTACGCGTACGTCCGCATCGCTTCCTCTTTCGACGGGTTCATTTCGTTGAAAAGGTTATTCGGTAGATTCCTTTCCTGCATCCTTGATATCGACAGAGATAGCATTGAGAGGTATTACAAAGAGAACTCTACTTTGGTGCACGGGTTCGTGACGATTTTGGCACTCGTCATACCACGTTTCCTCTTTTTTAGATACGCTGCTGCTGCCGCCGCCGCCCAGAATAGATAACTAGGAATAGATGAAATAGATATTATACCGGGATGGTGAACGTAGAGAAATATTTGTATAAAAGAAAATGCTCCACACCCTTCTTTCCGCCGCCACTAAAAGCTATTATTCTAAAATTGTATTTGTTCTTACTTTCTTTTCGTCTCCTTCCTTAGGTCAGGGCGTAAGTTCCTCTTCCATCGCGGTCACCTTATCGTTCGGGTCATCCATCGTCAAATAGTCGTAAGGAGCTTCGATCTGTACGCGCTCAGGTCTTGCCAATTGAATTTTAGCCCTTTTCATGGCTTGGACGAACGATAACCACAACTCAGAACGAATACCGAGGAACTGGTCTTTATTAATGGCTTCGACGTAGAACGAAAACTCCAACATGATTCCATCCGGCGTCACTTCTTCTATAAAAACGCGCCTGTGTAGCGTTTTCAACACTCGCGGATCGTTTTTGATCATCGTTCTAAACGTTGACAGCAATTTGGAGAGTTGACTCGCGTCTTTTAATCTCACTGTCATTTTCTCGTTGAATCTAAACTCTCTTCCTCGTCGAGTGACGTTGATGATTGACATTGCACCGAGTTCAGAGTTTGGAAGTAATATAACTTCTCTCTCTAAAGTTTTAATAGCCGTGCGAAACAAACCAATATCAATGATTTGACCCTCCGCGTAGTTCAACTCCTTCCCTTCTCTTGGAATTTTAACCGTATCGCCAATTATAAATGGGGTCGTTGTGTACAATAAGACGCCCATAAGAGCATTTTCTAATACCTGTTTGGACGCCAAACCGATGGCAATACCGGAAACGCCCCCGACAGTAACTAATGCGCCCAAGTTCAATCCTATTGCTTTGAAACAAAAGATTGCCGTCACGACCCAGGTGATAATTTCCGTCACTCTCTCCGCCCCGTTCACTCTCGCTAAAGTTGCCGGCGCCGCTCCGCTCTTCTCCAACCTACTCCACGCGCTCGAGAAAAACTTCTTCTCCCACGAAAACGTCGCCGCGACCAGGCCGCTCAAAATACACAAATACGTAATCGCTTGCACCGCGTAAATAATTCGAGCGACTTCAAATACAGCAGATCCAATCAATAACGCGCCAATCCCTCTGCTCCCGGAAGCTATCAACAAACCTCTCTCCACCGAACCTGCGATATCTTTAATAATCTCCTGAACTCTTTCGCTGAAACGAAAGAACCCGCTGAACAGAGATAATCGTAAAATCGACCCGAGAAAGAACAATAACGCCGCGTCTTCTAAATACACTCGAATAATTTTATCCGGACTCGGCGCCGGCGTCAAACCGAGAAATCGTCCAAAAGCCTCGAATATAAACTGCGCGACGATAGCGCCCGTTATTTCCGCCGTCTCTCTCGTGTTTATGGCTAAAAAAGCGGCATAAAACGAAAAAGCGCCGACGCATAACGTGATCAGTTTCGTCAACCACGAGTCTTCTTCGGCCAGGACGGGTACTCCCGGGAGTAACGTCCGCGGCGCGTTCTTTCCACCTTTCATAATCTCCGTCCCTCCCTTACTCGAAGAAGAAGACGAGGAAGAATCATCCAAAATGGTATCCATGGAATACATATCGTCAGAGGTTGCGTCTGCTGGTGCTTCGCGCGCTATTATTCTTTCTCGAATTTGTCCTCCTTCTTCTCTTTCCCTTTGTCTTCTTTGTCTTCTTCGTGTTGATGAAATTGTGTTCGTTAGAGAGGCGGCGAAAAAAAGAGTGACTTTGTCATCTTTCTCGTAATTGTTGTTTCCTCTTCTTCTCCTTTGTGTTCTTCTCTTTAACGACGACGAGAGAAAGGCTCGAGAGTAAGAAGAAGAACAGAACCGTGATGATGATGATGATGATGATGATGATGTCGAGCACACACCGCGCGACGACGATTGCATCGCTCGCGTGTTTGCTGTCATCATCGTCCCGGTCGTGGTGGTCATTTTTTTAATGGAGAGAGATGTGAGCGTGTGAAAACCTCTCTCGACATTCCCCCATTCATTTTTTTGCAAAGGAAGAGGATTTGCGCCAAAATTTGCACAAAATCGGCAGCCAAATCACGTAATTTCATTCATTGCTTTCGCGCCATAATAGTAGTAGTAGTAAATGATGATTATGTTTACCTCT
>Ga0115554_1002029_pt1 | contig 14186 bp, 8 predicted proteins | sample COGITO_mtgs_1104_3_FD_87283 | JGI IMG/M metagenome (GOLD analysis project Ga0115554, IMG submission 87283) | Pelagic marine microbial communities from North Sea - COGITO_mtgs_110404 | ecosystem: Environmental > Aquatic > Marine > Epipelagic | place: Germany:Helgoland, sampling site Kabeltonne... | reverse complement strand
TGTAACGCCACGCCGTGTTGCTTCAACGTCCCGAATTGTCTCGAAAAACTCTCCCCGCCATCAAAATCGTCCGGCAGTTTCGGATGAATCTCCGACTCGATCTGCACGCCATTCGCGACGACGAATCGTAAAACAGAGCTCGTTCTCACGATCGCCTTTTTCTTCTCTCCCAAATCATCATCATCGAACGGTGCGAGTTTCAAGCGAATTCTCTGTCCCACGTGCGGTCCACACGTCGCTCGAATCTGTTCCGGTTTTTTCTTCGTGTCCGGTACGAAATGCGCGACGTTGATGATCTCTTTTTCTTTTGAAACCGACTCGGAGTCGTCGTCGTAGTCCTCAATCTCCACGCGCACGGTTGGCATTATCGCTATTACTACGAGTACTATCCCAGAAGAGCTAAACCCGCGTCGTCGTTTGCAGAGAGAGAGAAGAAAGAGAGAGAGAGTCAAAGAGATGTTTTATTGTTTGATCTTCTTTTTTTTTTTAGTAATTTGGAATTTATGCGTTTCTTTTTAAATCAATTCTTTTACAAAGACCGCGTGTAGGTGTTTTTTTTTCAATTCTTTCACGTGTGACAACACCTTTATTCTTTTCTTCACTTTGCTGCGCGGCTGCTCACACAAAGTCAAGAAGAAGATAAAAAGAGAAAACAATGGGCTTAACGCGCTCTCTGTTCATGAAACGCGGTTCCGGTTTTGGTGACGATTCGGAGGAGAAAAAGCAGCGCAACTACGGAAGCGATTCTTTGTTGGAAGAGGGACGCGCTTTGGGGGAGGAGACGGAAGAGGAATTACGAATAAACAACAACAAGAACAGAAACCCAGTCGCGAAAGCGATGTCGTCCTCGATTGGCGTGTTAGCGACCGTTGGATTGTTCATATACGGGTTTGGGATGCTGTATGGAAACAAAGAGGCGATTTTGGGGCGGTGGCGGATGACTTCTTTGAGTAGTCCCTAGGGGAGGAAGACGCGCCCGCTTGAGCTCGAGAACCAACCCCTTGTAGTGCTATATTTTTGTTGTACATTTATTTATATATCATCATCATAATCACTTCTTTATGAAGACGAGCTCGAGAGCGAATGCGCACCGCGTTGTGGAGTTGTCTTTCCCGAAATAGCCGCAATCGACGACCGGTATCGCAATCGTCGGCGGCGAGAGATGACGCGTCTTCTTCTTCTCCTCGTCTTTCGTAAAGGAGGAAGAGTTTTTGTCAAAGAGTTGATTGAAAGAGTTTCGGCAGGCAAACTCTGCGTCTTTTTTCGTCCCGTGCTTTTCAGAATAGTACACTTTAACGGACGTCGCGTCGAATGGAGCGAGTTTGTACGTTTCGCGGATGCGTTCGAAGTGCTCCGCCACGTCGACTCTTTCGTCCTTCTCGTCCTCGTCGCCGAGACGCTCGAAGAAAATCAAAACTCTCGCCCACTCGTTTACGCGGCCGATATACTTTGCTGTTTCTTTAAAGTTACCGAATACGTTTGTTCGCACGTCAAAACAAAGCTCTCCGTTGGTGTGGGAATCCTCGTCCATCGAGTTAGGTGATAACACGAGCGAAGACGCTAAGATTGGTTCGATTTCCATTGCGGCGTTTTTCGGGAGCATCGGCACCGTCAAAAATAAGGACATGAACAAACCGCTCAGTTTTTCTCGCATAAAAATACAATCTGGATCCGTCATGTCGCTTATATTTTCTCCCCCAACGTGCACGTCCTGATTCGTGTTCTTGCTGTCCTCTTCTTTCTCCTCTTTCACGACGAGAGGATCGCAATACGGTTCGCTCGGATCCCAAACGTGATTACGGCAGTATTCCTTAAACGACACAGAGTGCACGCTTTCATCCTCAGTCTTCCTGTTTGATGACGCGTAGAATGTTGTTTGCACGGCTTGTTTCGCGAACGACACTTTTTCGCAACCGTTGTTTTTGCATATCTCTTCACGAATCTGATGACACGATTTCACGCACCGTCGCGCCTCCTCGTACACGTTCGATTCTAAATCTAAATTTCTAGGTTGCATGCCGATTTGTCCAGCGACGTACAGAAATGGGCCAGCTCCACACAATTGCGCGTACGGACCGATACATGCCGGCGCCCACGCGGATATAGAAGCCACGTGTAAACTCTTTATTCTTTTCGAGCGTGATAAAACCATTGCGAGTATAAAACTAATATCATCTTTCAGCGGTAACGCGACACACGCTCTCGCGCTTGGTTCAACTGCGCGCATGTGTCGCGAGTACGCGGCATTGAAAGAACCAAAATCATCCATAGATTTCAAATAACAATGCGTCATCGTCGCGTGTTCTTCGATGGAAAATATTCCTCCTTCGCGTTTTAAGGCTGATTTGAGCTCTTGAAACGCCTCGTCTGCGTAGGCTTTGTTTTTACACCGCAACCATACGGTTCTACTTTCGTTGTCGCTAATGCTATTGCTCTCGCTGCTATTGCTGCTGCTGCTGCTGCTACTGCTGCTACTATTCATACGTTGCAAGTATACTTCCACGTTCGGACTCAACTTTGCATTATCATCGTGAATATCGAGAGAACGTAGCGAAAGAGAGGTCGGAGGAGGAGGAGGAGGAGTCGCGACGTAATCGTCGGGTACCCATACAACCTCTCCGCATTCTTTATTCGCATACTTGTCTTTTCTACCATCGTTATCTTTTCCCTTCTTCTCTACACTCACTCTCAAAATCATCAAATGCCCACTTCTGGCGAACCGGTCCGCGCTCGTTTCCACGACTTCGCTCTCCTCGATGCGTAACCGTCCTCGAGTGAAAAACGGAGCGTCTAGAACCAGACTCTCAAACTCCCCACCCTCGCCGCACGAGTGTGACCCGTACTCTTCCTCTATTCTAATCAAGTCTTCCTTAACTTCCGCTAAAGTCTTCCCCAGATGCTTCCTAGGATCCAACCCCATCGCGGCTGTTTTCACGAGCACCGCTTCGATCCTCCCGACATTTAAGATATCTTCCAACAACCTCTTTTGTGGCGTTTGTTTCCACAAATAACTCAGCGAGACCAAGTTCAGCTCAAAACATATCCTCTCCACTCGTAACCTCTGGTAATCGCTCAGAATCGCCCCCGAGCACACCGCGTCGACTTTCACCCGCTCCTTCGCGAATTGAATCAACGCTCTCAAATCTTCGATTTCATCCGTTTCAACGCCTCGTTCCGGGTAATTCAAATCCGTGTGGACGCTCCGACCGATCAGTTTCCTCCTAAAAACCGGTATATTTTCATCAATCAACTGAGGGTACAGGTTAATCATCGAGTGCGAGACGGTTTGAAAGCAATGCGAGTCTAACTCCTCCACGTGTTGGTCCTCGGGCGTTAAATTACCTAACGCGGTTATCCTGTGTCCGTGCGTTTGGCAGAGTTGCAAGGCAAAGATGGAGTCTTTGCCGCCAGAGACGAGCGCGAGAACCGAGTATATTTGCGGCATTTTTAAGAGTAGGAGGAAAGGAGTGAAAGAGAGAGAGAGAGACGGAGAGATGATTCAAAGTGAAGAGAAAGGAACAAAAATATCTAATTAAAACTCCTCCTCTTCGCCCAGCGCTAATGAATTTTCAACGATCATGAACGGATCGAAGCCGTAAAACTGGGCAAAATCACTCCAGAACAAGCTTTCCGCGTGTTCGTCGACGAACTCGTCCTTATACGAGGACATCGCGCCTCGAAACACCAGGAACTCGTCCACTAAGCTCGTCGGCGGAGGACAGCCTTTCTGGCGAAGGTACGCTCCGACTCGACAGTTCCTCACGTATTGTTCTTCCGTTAATAAAGGTTCCTCTCCGACGACGACGTTTCGTAAGGATAACTCTAAAGACCATAATCTGGAGTAGAAATCGACGCGCATGAGCGTCCATGAATTCAACGGTATCACTTTCGCTTCTTCGACTAAATATTTGAACGCTTTAAACTGGACTTCGCCTTGGTTGACCATGTCCACGGCGCAACTCGTCGCCTCTTCCTCTTTAATCGGGCACCCGTTTTCGACGACGTACTTCAACGCCTTAAAAACAATCTCGTTCTCTTCCTCCGTGTTGTCCCTGGGAATATCAAACCCTTGGAATGCATCTATGGCATCAAACAGCACGAGATCATACCACGGCGCTCGCGCCGTCTCCCGTAAATATCTCAAACACTCCAACGGCTTCCCGCCTTTCGCTCGATACCCGTATCTCAAAACCCCTAAATACGTGTCGGCACTTTCCAACGGGCACTGATTTTCGATGCAATATTTCATCATCTCGTAGTTCGCGTGTTGCGCGGCTTCAATCAAAACGTCTTTATCCCAGTCGCACTTCGCTTCCTCTCTGGCGTATTTTAAAAGCTCCAATTTGTTCGTCGAGGCGACGATTCGAGCGAATCGTCCCGATCCTCTCCCCGGGTAAAACTTAAACACGTTGTTTTCGAAACCCCACGCGTATCTCTCGAAGCAATACTTTAACGTTTCTCGGCTAAAGCAGAGCGATTCTACCGCCCCTTCCACCACCGCCTCGTCGCTGTTGTCGTTGTTGTTGTTGTTATTGCTACTGCTACTCTCCTTGCCTAACATTTCTCCCCGGACGTGTGTTTGGTACACTCGCGGCGAGTAATTCTTCACGAGCGCTCGCGCCGCTCGATTCTTCTCGAAGAACAACTTCACGGACGTTTTATCAAGCTTCGTGTCCAAAATTTTCTCGTAGAAGAGTAAAGGGAGGTCGGTGACTAAGTGCCAAAGCGGAGAACAATCCTTGCGAGAGCTCGAGGGAGTGGAAGGTGGGGAAGACTCGTTGATGGTTCTTGGCTTCTTTGTCATCGTCGTCCTCTCTTCGTCGTCGTCGTCTGAATCATCTCTCATCGTAAAGTCTAAAGGATAGTGGTATATTATGTACCTGTTCTGTTATTAGTCTTCTTATTATGAAGTGGCAAACGCGAAAAGCGCGCGCAGGAAGTGATGAAGTGATGATGAAAATAACGATGAGGACAGAGAGGTGGATTTTGCATTCAAAATAAGCAGTCAAAGAGATATTTATATGTGCAACTTATTTTCTCAACTCTATTAACACGTTTATGATATCAATTATACTACTCTACACGACTCGTATACGTATACACAGATTAGGAGTAGGTCTTTTCGTTCTCGTCTGCGACTAAATCGCGCACGCCTTGGAACAACGACGCCGGTTTGTAGGAGAAGAAAGCCAACAACATCGGTATCGGCGTGAGCGTTACGCCGGTGAAGTCGGCGCCGCCTAACGCGTTGAATCGATTCAACGCCATGAAGAGCACGACGGGGACTAAAATCGTCGGTGGACCGCCTTGGCCGCCTTGGGAGTCTGCTTTTTGAGAGAGCAAGCGGACGTAGAGTAAACTTCCGAAGGAACCCAAGGCCCAACTGGCTAAGACGCTCGCGTTGGAACCGGCGAACACGGCGCCGACGCCGCCGGCGACGCATAAACCAGCCGTTCCGGTGAACAAATCGCGTTTGCTTTGTTCCAATCGCATTTCGTCTTCTTTCCTTCGTCTTAATTGTAACTCGGTCGGTGTTTCTTGCGTTTTCTTATCGGCTTCGTTTCTCATTTTCCAATCGGAATCTTTAATCGTCCTGTTTAACATTTGCCTCGACATCGGTCGATAACTCGGATTCTTCGCCGCTTTTGCTCGTTCCGCTTTCGCCCACTCGTTGGCCCATCTCGACCTCTCCGCTTTCGTCGGCGCGTAGTTCCACCCGTCCAAATTATATTTCGAATCCCCTTTATCCGTCGTCGCTAAATCTAACGCGTTCAACCGTTTCCCTCGCTCCGCTCGCTCCTTCGCTTCTTCCTTCTTCTTCTTTTCAATCTCCCTCACTTGCTGGCCGATGTCAACCGATAAGTCGTCCATCATATTCACCCGTCCAAATCCTAAACCTGAGTTTGATTTCTTCTCTTCTTCTTGCTGTCGTTCTTTTTCGAATCGCTCTTTGCGTCGAAACTCGGCGTCGATGTCGTTTTCCCACACCGGACGGTATTCGGATTTTCCTAATCCTCCACCAGAACTTTTTGTCGTCGTCGATATTGTCGTTTTCGCTTTCTCTTCATCGTTTTTACTCTCGTTGCTAACGCTGCTCCTGCAAAACACCTCCCGTCCTCTGATCGTCGTCCTCCCAACGACGCGTTCGTGTTGCCGACGATGATGATGATGATGACGCGACAAAGAAGAACACGACGTCGCCGTCGTCTGAATCGTCCGAGAAATCATCATTTTCCAATCACTCTATAAATAAGAGAAATAAGAATAAAAAGATCGCTTTATTTTCGCAAGTATACGTGTGCGTATGTAATAACACGTTCTCTCTCTCTCTCTCTCAGTCAAAGCACCCGATGATACACTTCCGCCGTCGTCTCTTCTGAACCAACCCTCACAACAAGAAGAACAAAAGCAGAGAGAGAGAGAAAAAAAAAGTGAAGAATCCAATTGTATTCCAAGAAGAAGAAGAAGAAGAAGAGAAAGAGGGAACATAAAAAAACGTTTAGGGTTTAATTCCGTAGTAGGGTTTAGAGTGGCGACGCACGAAGGGAAAAAGAAAAGAAAAGTGGCAGAAAGAGACTGCGGGTGCGTTGGAGCGTACAAAAATGATTGCCACGAATACTACGCGTTGTCGTCCGGTGCTTTTAACGACGAAGTCGTCCTCTTCGTTACGATGTCGCATAATACGTCGTAATGTTTATTATTATTCAGAAGCTTTTTCCTCGAAAAGGACGGCTTTGGTGGTAAAGAAGAAGAAGAAGGTGTCGACGTTTTCATCTTCATCGTCGTCCTCGTCATCGGATATCGTCGGAGCTTTATCTGATTCTTTGGATTCTTCTTCTTCCTCTTCCTCAGAAAGAGGAGGAAAAACACGAGAAGCAGCGGTGTTACAAAAACTCGTCGTCGTGAACGTTGTCACCGTTGGAGCGTTATGCGTCGCTCCTTCGTTTTCCCCTCCTCCTGCGTTCGCTTTGGAGGAAGAGATGAGCGGTGTGTCTGGTGGTGGAAGTGCTTTGACGACTCCTACTACTGCGGAGGAGGAGGCGCCGCCTGGAGGAGCTGCGAGTTTGGAAGCACCTTCGACGTCGGACTCAACAAAACCGGCGTTTACTCTGAACATGGACTTGGACACGTCCGCGTACGACCAAATGACAAGAACTGGCGGGAACTCGGAGAAGGCGAAAGCGTTGGTGAACAAAGGCGTGCCGTCGGTCAAGAAGGACCAAGGAGGCGGGTTCAATTTGATTCCCAAGCCGAAAGAAGAGAAGAAGAAGGTTGAGAAAGCACCGAAAGAGAAGAAAGCGGAGAAGCCGAAGAAAGCGCCGACGCCGAAGATGGCAAGTCCTCTCGAATCGAAAGGCGCGAAAGAAGAGGACGGCTTTAATCCAATCGTTATCGTCGCGCCGCTGGCTTTAGGCGGGTTCGCGTTTGGAGCGAGTAAACTGATTGGCGGGCCGTTGGTGGAGAGAAAAGAGGAAGAGGAGGAACAACCGAGAACGCAAATCATGAAGAAACCTAAAAAAGTCGTAGAAGCGCCGCCGCCGCCGCCGCCGCCGCCGCCGGCGTTTACGCCGCCAAAGATTGAAGTACCAAAAATTGAGACGCCAAAAATTGAGGTTCCAGAGTTGCCGAATCCGTTCGCGTCCATGGGGGGAGGTGGTGATCCTTTGCCTCCGGACCAGCCGCGTAAATCGTTTCCAAAGAGGTCGGAAGCTTCGTTTAACTTTGTGGAGGAGGACGAGAGTAATTCTTCGGGTGAAATCGACGACGCGTTGGACGAATCGTACGAGGATGATCGAAAAGCCGCGGAAAGAGAGATGGAACGAGAAATGCGCGAGGCAGAGAGAGAACAGAAGCGAGCGGAAGCAGAGGCCAGAAGAGAAGAGAAAAAATTGGAAGCTGCGCAGCGTCGAGAAGAACAACGCGCGGAGCAAGAAGAGAAGAAGAGACAACAAGATATGATTCGCGAACAGAAGCAAGCGGAAGCGGCGGAACGAAAAGAAGAGCAAGCGCGAACGAGAGCGATGAAAGCGGAAGAGGCGGCAGAATTAAGAGCGCAACGACGAGCAGAGGCGGAAGCAAAAGCTGCGGCGGCGAAAGAGGCGAGGACTCAAAAGAAATCGGTGTCTGTGAAAGTCTCCGCGTCCGAGAGCGGCGAGGGTGGGAACTTTTTGACCGCTTTGACTGAAATGAGAAAACCGGCGGCGACGCAAGCGCTTCCGGCGCAAACCGTCCAAATGCAGCGTAAAGTGAAAACGTTTTCGAACAAGTCAAAATCGATGGCGCAAAAACCGTCGCTGGCCTTGACTCAAAAGGTGAGACCACCCAATGCCGTTGGCGGTTTACCGCAAGGGTTCCCGTCCGTAGAGGATTTCGAAGGTTTGACGCAAGACGAGAAGTTGGAATTGTGCGATAAAGCAGACGCGATCGTGACCAGGTTAGAAACGAGAGCGGACGCCGCGGAGAAGTTTATCAACTCTCCGGTGACTAGTTTGTTGTTCTTTTTGAAGCCAGGGGCGGAGAAGAACGCGATAAAAGCCAGATCGCAGGCAGAAGAAGCGGCGGCGGCGGCGAGATCGTTGCGATCCGCGGCGTCTAATCCGCTCGGCGGCGCAGGCGCGGCAGCGGCTGCTGTGGTGGGTATCTTAGGTGCAGGTGCGCTTTTGTTTGGTGTATTGAGTAGTGGTGGTGGAAATGGTGGAAACGGTGCTCCTTCGCCGTCGTCGAACGTGACCGCGAAAGCGCCGTCGCCGCAAACCGAACAAGTGAGAGATATTGAGGCAGCCGAGAAAATGGAGGCTGTCAAATCAGGCGAAGCGAGTGCGGAGGACGTGTATGCTATGTTTACGAAGTAAAATGAAGATTTCGACTTTAAATATTGTCTATTTAAATATAAGGATGCGGTACAGGTATACAAGCGCTACGATGTTTTACTTACTACATGACTTTGATTTCTCTCTTCTACGTTGCTCCGTTTTTTGCCTCCGAAGCGTTCTCCTCCTCTTTCGTTTCCTCTAACTCTATGTCCTCAAAACTGCCTCTCGGCGTCATTCGAAAGTTGTTCAAAAACGCCAGACGTTGGTCTCTTGGCGAGTCCGGTATGTCTCTCTCGTCCGCGGAGCCGCGCAGTCGCGAAAATCCCAAAATACCGACCCGCTTTGGTTTCCCAACTGTCTTCCCGTCGGAGGAGTGCTGACTGCTACGTTTCAAATCCGAGCCGTCTTGGCCACTCACCCTTGAATGTTCCCTCGAATTTGGTACGCTATCCGACCAACGCATGGTCGCGACAATGCTCTGAGCCAACCCTTCCGGAGCTATGAACTCGTCCAACGAAATCTCGCCTTTATCTTCCTGGTCGAAGGCGCCCCAGACCGATCTCACGCTTTCCGCCATGGCCCGTAATGATCTCACTTCGGCGTTCAAATTAAACGTTTTCACCAACGCTCTGATCAATTCTTCCGAATCCAACGTCCCAGAGTGATCTTCGTCCCAATACTCGAACCATTTTCTCGGTTGCAACTCCAAGTTTGGACAGTTACGAAATCGTCTCTTTGGCGTTTCAAAAGTCTTCAACAAATAATCCAACAATCCATCCGGTTTCAACAACTCATCGCGACTGATGAAACCATCGTTGTTCGCGTCGTATTTCGGCCAAATCTCACCGGTTAACTTCTTCTCGATCGTCCTCCAATCGACTAAAAATTGCGCTCTCAAAATGGTCACCAAATCCGTCGGCGAGACTTTCCCGTCGTCGTCGATGTCGACGATATCAAACCATAAATTCGGATTCGTCGAGCACGACGGCACGTTCACCGATCCATACACCGGCACTCGACATATAGGGCACGTCGCCGATATTCTGTTACGTTTCGTAGTATTTCTTACGTTGTTTCCGTTATTATTATTACTGTTACTCCGACTTCCTCCGCTCCGACTCGCCGCTTCTTCTCCATCATCATAATCTTCTTCTTCTTCAAACTCGCCTCCCTGATCCATCATCATCTCCTGGTCCGCGTGTTCTAACAGTTCCCTCGCGCACGCCGCGTGAAAGTAGTGCTTACACGTCCTCGTCCGTCCGTCCTGTTTGACGAAAACCGCCGTTCGGTGCGAACACAAATCGTCGTAACACACCGCGCACTCCTGGTGCTCCTCGGTGATGTGAATCTGTTTCTGTTGTTGTTGTTGGTTCATCTGTTGTTTCTGTTTCTTGTTCGTCGTCGTCGTCGTCGAAGCGTTCGGTGTTATCGCGGGCGCGTAATGGTTGGACATCAAATCTTTATTCGCTTGCGTCTCCGGGACGTACTTCGGGAAGCACATGCACGGCATGATGATGATTGCGCGACTTTCGCGAAAGGACGAGACAGATAGATAGAGATCAGAACGTGAAGAGTTCTTTCGCTCGCGTGGTATTCGTACTCGTCGTGGTGGTATTGGAGATCGAGATCTTAAGAGAAGTGCTTTGTCGCTCCTCGCGTGCTGTCGTTGGTGTTGGTCTTGGTGGTGTTGTGCGTCAATCTGAAGACGCTTTTGAACGGTGGTCATTTTTTCAATTTCTTTACTTTTTTTCCCTCCTCTCTGATCACATCACACATGCGCATTATTTGATGTTTCGTCGATCTGATACTTTAAAAGTCCACATGCGTCGCTGGCATTAGCTCATGAATAGTCCTGTTGTACCAGAACAGCATTACGTTTATTGTTTACTATTATTATTATTAAAGCTCTACGTGGCCGAAGTTTTCTTCCTGCTCTCTTCTTTGTCGCTCTCCTTCTCGAATCAAGGTGTCTTCGTCGACGCCGTGGAAGCGAGCGTCGCCTTGTGCCATCATTCCGGACGGTTTACCGATGTTTTGTTTGTTCTTGTTGTTCGATGCTTTCGGGAAAGCGGCTTTGAGGAGGTTCGAGTGCATGGCCTTCGGTAACGTCCTCAAGTACGGTCGCAAAGAGCGTTTTCGGTTGATTAAATAATCCGTCGTGCGTTGCATGGAGCCTTGGGAGAATCGGTAGTAATACACGGACTCCGGGACGATGTCGACTTGGAAACCGCGCATGGATGCGTTGGCATACATTTCCCAGTCTTCGAAACCGATCTGTTTGTCTTCGGTGTATCCGCCGATTTTCTCAAACGACGTCGCGCGGACGCAACAGTTAGCGTCGCCGAAGCAGTTTTTGAACGCGCCGGTTTCAGCGTCGCCGCCGAGGAACAAATACGAAGGTTCATCGTCGACAATTTCTCTCGCTTTTAACGGATTATCATGGCTCCAGAAGAATTGAACTAAGGAGGTCAACACGTCTGCGTTGCCGTTTTCCATGGCGACGACGAACGTTCTCAGTTCGTGCGGTTTCGCGTAGTTATCGTCGTCCATGAACATGACGTATTTACCTTTCGCGTGTTTGAAACCGACGTTTCTGGCACCCCCGAGGTATACGTTTTCCTTATTCCGTACGATTTTCCAATTTCGCTTTCTGAAATCCGCCTCTAAAGAATCGAGGAAGAGTTGCGCTTCGTGTGAAGGCGATTTATCGTCCACGAGAATGAATTCGAATTTCTCGTGCGGGTAGTCTTGATCGATGACGCTTTGTATGGCAACTTTGCACAATCGAGGCCGATCGTAGTGCGTCATGACGATAGACACGAACGGAAGATCCTTTGCTTCGATGTTCGTATCTTTTAGGAAAACAACGGAGTTATCATCGTCTCGATAATTACTCGCGACATTCAAGCCACCTCGTTTCGATTTGTACTCCACGACGACGTGCGTCGTCCATCGCAACCACTTCTCGTCGTTTTCAGCCGCATCGTATCTCGGTCGCGCGCTTAACGCGCCCTTCTCTAAAACCTCCCGAATTCTATTCGCTAACAGCTCGCCCGTCATTGCCATTTTTTCGTGGTACGTGTCTTCTTCCGAATAGCCGATGAGCGACATCGCGCGATCTTCTTCGCGCAACAAATCGCGCGTACCGCCTACATCGCTCGCTAAGAATGGAATCCCAAGTTCCGCGCACTCGTACACCGCGTACGGGGAATTTTCAATCAGAGAGGGCAACACCGCTAACTTTCTCTTGTTCCCCTTCCTATTCGCCGCCGGACTCTTCAAATACGCTTTCGCCTCTTTGCTTCCGAATCTAGTTTCAATCCGCCACGGCGTGTTCGTCCATTTCTTCGCCCTTTCCCTGACGTACTCGTGACCGTTTTGACCCAAAACCGACGCTGCGCGTCCTAAGAAGGTGATTTTACTAATCATTGATGCCACTGTCTCGTTTTTGAGCAAAATATCCACGGCATCGCAGAACTCGACCACGCCTTTGCGCGTCTCGAGGCGACCGAAAAAGACCAACTCGTCCACCATAACCGCGCTTCGTCTCTTCTCGTCTCCCACTTCTTCGGCGTTACGATCATCATTATCGCTATAATCATTATCGCTATTACTATCACTACTCATGCTATTCCTTCCTCCTTTCCTTCTACCTCTTCTACTTTCCTCGGGCAATAAGTTCGGGTGCACAATCGCCTCTCCGTTTGTATTTTCCGCCCAAGACTCTCTTCGCATCCACTCTAACAAATACCTCGAAGGCGACACCACATAATCAGCTAACTTCACCGCCCTTCGCTCCATAAAATCCATCTCCAACTCGCCAACGTCTCCTAAAACCTCATCGTTACCGACTACCTTGGCCCATTTGTTATTCCCGTGCGTTTGCACCACAATCAACAAATTCCTCAAAAACAACCCTTGCGTCTTCGCCAACAGCGAGTAATACGCCGCGCCTCTGTAATCGTGAAAATGCGCGACATCGAAAACGTGCTCGTGCGTTTTCAAATACTTGTACACCTCGTGCGATTCCAGTAAATGTCGTCCGATGTAATTTTTGTTCGGTCGATACAAACCGACTAATTCGATGTCGTGTTCCTCTCGGTAAAACTTCTCCCAGTGCGAGAACGGTTTGTTTTGACTCCTATTACGTTTAAAGCGAGAAGACGAGAACGAGAAAGGTACAAAACGATAGGTCAGTAACTAGTATAAAAGACACGCGATACGCTGCATAAAGTACGACGACACTGCAAAAACTATTCACAACAGAGAGAACAGAGCGCGAATACGTGATGACGGCATCGCGTCAACATTTTTTACCTCTCGCCTTCGGTGAACACGACGGTCACAGAATTGCCATTTTTGGCGTACAATTTTGCCAGTGCGGTAAACTGCGTGCCAATGCCGCCGTTGTTCGTCGGGCCGTCGAATTCGCACGTGATTAAAACAATATTTAGCTTTTTTCGTCCGTTGGTGAGTTTCCAGAGGCGTTCGTTTTCATTCGACGCGTGTTTCGCGGCAGAAATGTCGGGGAAACCAGTTGAAAATTTCGGCGATGATTCTGATGATTTTGGTTCTTTATCCTCCGCAGAAACAACAGGTATCGTCGTTCTCGTCGACGAGAACACGATAAAGAAGACAAGAAAGAAGACGAGCAAGAAGTAAGGAAAAAAGAGAGGACAAAAAGCGCTTTTGCGCATCGTATCAGGGTGCACTTCTCTTCCTCTCTTTCTAAATTTATTGTGAGGGATGTCCCCAAAACTCCTCTATAATAGACTACTACTATAAACGCGACATCGAAGCGACATCATCGAAACGACGACGACTACTCTCACTATCAATCTTCTTCGAAGCATTCTCGGCGACCATTTCGAGCACTCCGTGTATTTCATCCCATATCGGTTTATTTATCCGCATGACGGCGTCTCTCCATTTTCGTACTCGCGGACGTTCCGCTAACAACTGGTCCAGCGACGAGAGTTCCTCTCGAAACGGCGAACCTTTCAACACGACTAAGTTTACGATATCTTCAATTACGAGCAAATCCGCGATGGAGGGATGTTCCCTTTCGTTCAAAAAAGGAAACTTATCACCCAATCTTAATGTTTCTAAAACATCCAGACTCATTTTCAACCGCTCTTCGTAATGTTTCGCCAACTCGAGCGATACCTTACCTCCCATATTCCCGGCGACGAACGCGTGCCACGACACGCCCGCCGCCGAAGATCGAATAGTCGTCTGGTACCAATCTAAAGCGGACCAAATCTTCGCCTTCTCTCTTAAATCATCAGAGTACATTTTCGACTCGGAAACAATCGAAGGATACTTTTCGGATAAGTATTTCAAGATCGCCGAGCTTTCGCTCAGGACGAACTT
>Ga0115554_1002024_pt1 | contig 14202 bp, 11 predicted proteins | sample COGITO_mtgs_1104_3_FD_87283 | JGI IMG/M metagenome (GOLD analysis project Ga0115554, IMG submission 87283) | Pelagic marine microbial communities from North Sea - COGITO_mtgs_110404 | ecosystem: Environmental > Aquatic > Marine > Epipelagic | place: Germany:Helgoland, sampling site Kabeltonne... | reverse complement strand
GCTGGGCGATGGTGTGTTTGACGGGTGCTCCTCTTTGATAAGCGTGGCGAATTCTGCTGGATTTTCCGACGTTGTCCCCTATCTTCGTGATCGCTACAAATGCATAACTTTGCGGAAATTAGTCCTGCGACTTTTAGGAAAATATAATCAAGCAGTGAACGAAGCTAATGGAACTGAGGCCGAGAAGCATGCAATTGCACTTGCTTACTTCCCTACAGACAACTCTAGTACGCTGGACGTTGGTCTTTTTCTGCAAGCGATGAATACTTCTGGGGGTGAAGGGGTGAAAGGTTTGGTAGGGTACATATTGAAATTTGTGTGATACCTGTTAGGATTGACGTGGAGATGCAATTAAATTGGGTATGAATATCTTCGAGTACGTTTTAAATAACAAAATTCACAACCTGTTAGTGCTTGTGGATAGTGTGTTTGTGGTTAGTGTTATCGATTTGGGCCTTAAAGATTTTTTATAGTGTCTGTGGGTGCTTTAGTAGTTCAGGATAAAAGAACCAGAAAATCAGAAGTGTTAGGCAGGGAAAAATTTCCCTGCTTGGTGAATTTTACACATAGCTATCCCCAAGGAAATCCCTGACCTAAAACCTGGATCTTCCCCCTTTTTCTCCAACCTCTCAAGACTTCTAAAAAATCGAATTTCGTTTACTAAAATACAATTTTGTAATTTAATTTTCTTTCATAATATTATCTAAATATTTTGATTAATTATATTGAATAAATAATTTTCAAATAATTTCATATAATAAAATATAATTTTTTACATTTAAAAAAATTTGATTTATTATCAAAATTATCAATTTACAAATTTTATTTATTTAATACTATCCCATTCACAAAAATTTAAATATACATTTTAACATTTTATGAAAGAATATTGTACATAAAATGTATTTAAGTAAACGAAATTTCGATTTTTTATGAGTTGTCAAAAGGATGCCAACAAGAAGAAAGTCACACAAACAACCAAAAATGACGAACGAACAGCAAAAACACACAAGAACCCCAACGGAAACCTAGGATCCAAATGACAACGAAAAACGAACACACACGACGATGACAAAGAGAACCAAAGCACCAATCTAAATCAGAACAAGGGAGAAATCCATCACTGAACCCAGAAAGACAGGAAAGAACATCAATAACAACACACACCGCAAGAACAGGTACTAAGAGACCCAGAAAGCAAAAAAACACAGAGGCAAGTACACGAAAACAGAAAAGGAATGGAAAGACCACAACTTATTCGAGAAAAATTAACCATGCTGAATTAACGAAAAAGCCCACGTTTTAAACATAAAAACCTCCAGCATCACACCGACTATAGAGTCTTTTGAAAGGGAGGGAAGTCCAGATTTTTGGTCGGGGATTTCCTTGGGGATAGCTATTGACAATTGTCAAATGATGCCGACAACAAGAAGAAAACCGATCAAAGATGGCGAACGCACAGCAAACACACGCAGGAACATCAACGGAAACCGAAGAACAGAAGAAGAACACGAAAAAATGACGATAAAAAGATGAAGCTCAGAAAATCAAAATCAATCCGGAGAGGGTTTTTTGCAGACGTGACCAAGCAGTGAGAAAGTCATTGCTCTGGTCCAATGTCAACCTTTGACATTTTCGGAGAAGATCGGAACACAGTTCTCTTTTCTTGTCTCGGCCGCAAAATAATTGAAAAGGCAAACTCGGTGCAAAACAATCATCTCTTCTTTTGCTTTTTAGCTGGTTTTGTCTTCTCCTTGGCAGCTTTAGGCTTCTTTTTCTCCTTCTCCTTCTCCTTCTCCTTCTCCTTCTCCCTCTCCTCCTCCTTTCTGGCTGCCTTGGACTTCTTCGTCTCCTCCTTCTTTGTTTCACCATTCATCATTTTCTTCGTCTTTTTGGCCTTTTGTTTCATTTTTGGCTTCTCTTCTTCCTCTTCCTCGCTTGTGCTGTTCGCATCATCAGCAATTTCATCCTCACTGGTGACGCTCTCGTCATCTTCGGGAAGGACGACGTTGGTTGTGTAGTCTTTTCGATCCTGTCCCTCTTCATCCTCACTTTCATCGTCATCGTCACCATCATCTCTATCACCATCACTGCTGTCTTCTGTGGCCCTCGCTGCCCTTCCTTTCTCTTTCTGTTTCTGTTTCTGTTTCTCTTCCTCCTCCTCGACAGTTTGGATGAAGGCATCAATGTCGACACTTTCTTCACTGTCCTCCTCCTCCTCCTCCTCCTCCTCCTCCACGTCGACGTCCATGTCATTTTCGTCGTGTTTCATCCCCTCCCCCTCCCCCTCCCCCTGGCCGACCTTTTCCTGATTGGACAATTTCTTGAACTTGGCAACAAAAAATCCGTCCATGTTGTGGGTGTGAGGGTAAAACCTCCTGACAAGTTCCATGCTCGGGTGGAATCTCCTCTGCTGATAGCGCGTGAATCCCGGTTTTCCGTGGCTGAGATTCGTCTCGACAAGCTTGACATCCCTACGGTCCAGAGCATATTGCACAACGCACTCGTTTTCCTCAACGCTGACGCTGCAAGTACTGTAAACAATGTATCCTCCCGTCTTGCTCTTGCAATTGACACTATCGATACCGGCAAGTAGTAATTCCTTCTGTAGATGTGCCGTCTTTTGAATGTCCTTGACGGTCCTCTGAATTTTTATGCTCTGATCTCTGCTGATGACCCCCAACCCGCTGCAAGGAGCGTCCAACAAAACCCTGTCAAAGCCGCCCATAACTTTGGGGAACTTTCTCCCGTCATGGCAACAAGTGATGCAGTTCTTAACCCCCAAGCGATGCAAATTAGCAACGGTCGCCTTTTGTCGTTCTGGCTTCAAATCGTTTGCGACAACGAGTCCCGTGTTCTTCATGAGCTGGGCAAGGTAGCTGGTCTTCCCCCCCGGGGCGCTGCTCATGTCCAAGACCCTCTCCCCCGGAAGGGGGAGCAACGCGGTGACGGGGCACATACTGGCGGCGGACTGGAGCATGTAGTGCCCGGCAAGATATTCAGGGGTGGCACCGATAGGGATGCTGCTTTCATAAATCTTCAGACCGACCTTGCTCCACTTGGCCAAGGGGTCCAGATTCACTCCCCTCTTGATGAGCGCCTGCGCAAGATCCTTCCTCCTGGCTTTCAGGGTGTTTGTCCTGATGACAAGGGGACGGGGCTTGTCGCTCTCATCCAAGAAGGTTAAGCACTCGCTCGGGCTGAACATTTTCAGAAACAGTTCTACAAGTTCAGGCAGATAGCCAAAGTACTCGCTCATGTCAGCCGTCAGCTGGTCGACGTAATCGCTCCTAGGCCGGTTCGCTTCTCGCCGATTCTTGAAGTCCTGCATCACCTCGATAACATCCTCGATGCGCTCGCGCAATTCCGAAGGCGGCACGACACGATCTTCGTCATCAGCCAGCTGTGAGAGTGACGAGTGTCAAGTGACGAGTGTCAAGTGACGAGTGTTAGTTAGTTTTGCACTTTCAGGTTTTGCACTTTCAGGTTTTGCACTTTCAGTTCTGTACTTCACAATCACAATTAGCAGTCATTTTCAAACTTATACGCACCTCCTCGGCAGTCGGAAGGTGAAAGATCGCAGTGTTTTCCTTGATTTGCCTCTGCATTTCCTCCTCAGCCTCGCGTTCTTCCTGCCTAATCTTGGCATCCAGCTTTGCACTCTTTTTCTCAAATGACATGGTGGAGTCGTCAGAGTCTGAGGCATCGGAGTCGGAGTTAGACCCAGAATCGCCAGATCCCGAACCGTATCCCTCCCCGAAGTTGCCGTCATCGTCAGATTCCTCATCGTCAGACCCCAGCAAGGACTGCTTCTTCTTAGGTTTTAGCCAGTCGGCATTTTCGTCTGTGAAGCCGGCATCGTCCCCAACGGAGTCTGAATCATGCGACGAATCGCCACTACCACTACTAGACGAGCTGCTAGGAGATGGGGGAACAGGGGGAGCCTTGCGCTTCTTCGAAGTGCTCTCTCTCTTTAGAGAAGCTTTCTTTGCCATCTTTTGAGGACCTTCCGGGGCTGGTTTCTCACAGTCTTTTCGCTTTGTTCGACGGCTAAATCGGAGAATTTACGGCAATAGTATTCGTAGAATGACGGAAAATGAGGTTTAAAAAAGTACGAACTCAAAATACGACTGCAAATTAATACTTCTACGATTTCTCTGGTTTGCGAGGCCCGACTTGTCCGTTCATCCCACATGTTCATTTTTCGTTAGAATTTTTATGACCGGGCCCCTTTTGATGAATTGGCTAGCACTCATGATGATTTTTATCAGCATTAATCGGATATCCTCTTTATCGTCGGCCTCTTTATCGTCGGTGATGAGTTCATTCCCTGTGAGGTCCTTCTCAGTTTCCAGGACACCAATGACAATGATGCCGGAGGGCCCCGAAGTAAAGACGATCGCAACAAGACTATCTAGAGACGTTGTGGGAAAGCGTCTCACTGGGTTGACTTTCCATAGCGGCCGATATACTACACATGGTCCTCCGAAGAACACGGAGGAATTCACTGAGACACTTCCTGCCACTGTTTCGGAGTGGAGCCACAAGGGGAAGTTTCAGTATTTCAAGCTAGACAGTTCCAATCATCGGTCGTGCTGGATCACGCTCGGCATGAGCGGGCGGTTCTACTTTGCAGACCCAAAAAGTGTCGAGCCGCTGCACAAGCACGCAAGGGTAATATTTCACCTTGAAAACGCTCAGAATGCCTCGCCGGCCGATTTGATATTCGTTGATTCTCGAAATTTTGGCACCGTACATTTTTGTTTGGAAGAAGAAGTGTTGAAGAAGAAGCTCAATGACCTTGGTCCCTCCATTCTCACCTCTGATCTCACGCCTGAACTGTTCCTCAATATCACAAACTACAAGAGAAATCCTGACATGAACATCTGCAAGTTTTTAATGAATCAAAAGAAGATTAGCGGAGTGGGAAATTACCTCCTCTCAGAGGCTATATACAAAGCACGGATAGACCCGTTTAAAACTCTCAAAGAAATAACAACCGAGCAGAAGCTTCTCCTTCTTGAAAAAATTAAAACAACGGCAGCCGACAGCTTTGAAGCCCAGGGCTATACGCGGAAAAACGGCGGTTCCTTCAGGTCAGTTTCTGGTAACAAGGGGGGGTTTGATCTTGAAGTTTACGCCAAGAAGATCTGCCCGTTAGGGTACGAAATAATCCGATGTGAGGGGCCTCATGGCCGTGCGCTTTGGTATGTTCCGCAAGTAATTCAACAGTAGTAACGTTAGAAAGTAGCTAGCTCGCACTTGCTTTGGGGATCGCCGCGGCGGCGCTTGCTTCTATAATCATTTTCTGCCCTAGTTTCTATTTATTTTAACTATTTTCAATCCCCTTTCACGCATCCCCACCACACAGAACTCGCCCTGCATATGGCCCGCCAAACAGCAAGGGACATTTGTGTAGAAGAATTCTGAGCTACTTTCTACATCGATATTGTTGTTTGCTACGTAATCGCCCTCAGAAACTAGAATACTTTTTTTTGACTGCACCATGTCATCCACATTCATAAGTTCAACCTCAAACTCTGCGTTAATTGCCGCGCAGATGCCCGAGCCTCCGCAAAAACTAGCACCGAGCGTGTTTCCCGCATTGAAACCTACAACTCTACTTCTCCCCAGATCGACATTGAGCAGGCCCCCTCCCAATGAGACGGTCAGAAAATCGCGCTTTGCGATCTTCTCGAACCCCATCACTCTGTAGTTTTTCAAACCTCCGTGCAAATCACTCAAACTCCACACCTGCAGGGGCGTGGGCTCCATAATCCCGCTCATTCCCTTGCTAACAATTTTTGTGACATCCCAAGTTATCAAGTTACCAAACCCTCCACCAAGCAGAAGTAGATTTCCGACCCAACTGGCAGCCGTGACAGGCTCCCGATGGTTACCAGGAAAACCAGCGACAGTCCATGCCAACTTGGGCAAAAGCGAATAGTCGAGGTTGCCGCAGCACTTCTCCACACTACTCATTCTCCACAGTCGAATCTTGCCGGATTTGCTACCGGCCACAACCTGTGTGGGCCAAGTCGATTTCACCCTCCTTCCATCACTTAGTTTCTTTCCCCTCGTCAATGCTGGCGGCAGGAATGTAATACAGGCATTCCCACCGTCTGACTTCTTTACTTCCAGATCGACATAAGAGTTTAAAAGCAAATCGTAAACTCGACAGTTGGTATAGTTTGAGAAGCTGACGGCAACTTCATTCTCGTTCCTTGGATTCCACTTGATCGCACTGACTGCCTTTCTGGTGTAAACAGCCACAACAGGGCGAACCTTTTCTGAGATACCCACCCTCGCTCGATGATCCATGTTTCGAGCCCTTTTGTCACAAGCACTCCATTCTTTAAAGTCCCATACTCGAATGACCCCCTTGTCATCCCCACCCGCCAGCAAAACATTCTCTCTGTCAAATTCTAGCGCCGTGGTTCTACCAAAGATTGACAAATCACCACTGTCTTCCTCTCCACGCCCGAGACGATCAAACTCGTCCTCAGGGAGGCAACAGAACTCAACCGTCTTTGAAAGGTGACCATAAAGAGCGCACTGGTTGGTTAAGTGGGTCTGGACAGATTTGCTGGCTCCGAGTGTTAATCGCTTCAACAGAACATCAGCAAGGTTGGGAGAGCATTCCCCTTCCTCGTCCTCCTTTTTCTTTTGGTCCCCCTCCTCCTCACTTTCCTCAATGTCATCAAAGACTTCCTCTTCTTCAGCCCCCTCCACTCCTCCTTCGTACTCAACCGCTGGTACCGTGAAATGAAGCGTATCATCGATAGTTGACCAGCTCTCTACCTCAAAGAATGAGGTGAGCATCTTCTGTTTCTTTCTCAGGGGCTCATTTTCCTTGTTCATAGCAGAAGGGAGTTTAGTTCAGGCACAAGTTATCGTGATAGAGCGGGTAGCCAAGGAGCAGTATAGGCGCGAAATTCGCGTTCAAGGGCTGAGAAATTGCGCCCTGCAACTGCTTAAGTCGTTGTGGGGAGGAGAAGACACGCAAAATAATTGTTTCGGGAACTGAATTTTTCAATGGTTATTTGTTATTTTCGAAAACTGGATTACCGGAAGCACTCAAACACATAAGTGGAGCGGAGGAAGAGAATTTGTATTTTCCGAATGTCCAGAGAAAACGAATACAAATGTTTGAGCGGGTTTACCAAATTTAAGAAGAGAAGCAAATAACAGCAAATTGGGATGGAAATACTTTAGGACCCTTTTGCATTCCTCCATTCTTACTGTTGTTGTTGTCCTTTAGGAGCGAAAATTCTACATTTCAAAATATCCCCTGCTCTGCTCCATCTGCATCTACGACAATGCCTTCCCCCATTCAAGTCAGACAAACGAGACTGTCATCTGTGCGAGCAGCTCTGATCGGGCAGCACGATCACTTTGCTGCATTGTTTGAACACCAACGTCGGCAAATTTTGGTTGCACAAGCAAAGATTGGTAAAGCACATTGCGCTTCTTCAGTCTCAATTGTAATATTTTCTTCACGCCTCAACGTCTTGATGGTGTTTTCTTTCATTGCTCTGACATATTATCTCTTCCCAAGTGCTTTGCTTGAAGAATACTCGAATTTAAACACAGTTTTGTTCGTGTCCAGCTTGCTTGGTCTTGTCCCCTTTGCAGAACGCCTGGGCTTTGTGACAGAGCAACTCGCTCTCCATACTAACGACACCTACGGCGGCCTGATAAACGCAACATTTGGGAATGCGAGCGAGTTGATATTATGCTGCTTCGCTCTGCGCGATAAGCTTTACAGAGTTGTACAGCTTTCTCTTTTGGGATCGATTCTGTCCAATTTGCTCTTTGTGCTCGGAGTCTCCTGTTTTGTGGGAGGCCTGCGACACTCCGTGCAAACATTTAAAAAGGTCAGCGGTGCCGTTTCTTCAGGTATGTTGATGCTGGCATCCATATCCTTGGTCCTTCCTGCCGCGATGAAATTTAGCGGTCAGGAGGATGATGATACGGACGAAATATATTATTCTCGTTTCACGGCAGGAATTATGTTGTTAATGTATGTGGCCTATCTTGTCTTTCAGGTGAGCGTGAAAGTAATTAAATACAACGTGACATGTCTTTTCAATTTGAGCTAACTTAATTGACCTTTTCTAGCTGCGAACGCACACACACGAGTTTGAGAATGATGAGCAAGACGATGCTGAGATTGACCTCGAGTTGGCCACTAAAAAAGATCGCAGCGACAGCTACGAGGAGAGCGATACTCTTTTGGATAGCATTTCTGAGGTAGCTTTAATGTCTTTTTGGGATTGTATTTGTTGGCTCTTTGTATTTACTGTTTTTATCAGGTGAGCAGTTGATTGTAATGCCTTGATCGCCGTCACACTGGTTTTCTCTGACTTTATCCCTCTCCATACGCAGTTTCTTGAGTGATATTATTGTGGGGACGCTTGAGGAGTTTGCGACAAAGCACAATATTTCTGCTGTCTTTGTGGCGGCTGTTGTGCTTCCTATTTTTGGAAATGCGGCAGAGCATGCGGCCTCTGTTGTCTTTGCCTACCGGAACAAGATGGACATTTGCCTTGGCATTGCAATTGGTTCGTCGATACAGATTGCTCTCTGCGTCATCCCTTTCTGCGTGCTAATAGGGTGGGCGACGAATCGCGAGCTAAGTCTATTCTTTGACGGCTTTGAGACTGCCTCCCTGTTAGTGTCGGTCATTACTGTCTGTTTCCTTCTCCAGGGCGGTACAAGCAATTGGTTGGTCGGGCTGCTACTTATGGGAGCCTACGCGATTGTATGCGAGGGTTTCTGGATACACAGGATAGAAGATATTTGAATTTTGAAGAGGAGTGAGTACTTTATCTTTAAGTAGAGCACATATGAGGTGGTGATATTATTACAAGTGCAAAACTACTTCTTCCTTTCCCTCCTCATTTTGTGTTAAAAACTGTCAAAAAATAAAAAATCGAGGGTCAGCCGACAAAGTTGTCGCCTTCTTGTCCTTTAGCCTCGGCGGCGTTCTCCACAGCTACCTCTTCATTTGCTGAAATCTTGTTGAATATGTACGCAATGACGGAGGAGAGGATAATGAGAAAGAAAGTGAACATGAGAGGGAAAGCCAAGACTTTGTTTTGGAGGTCGTCAGCGGCTTTATCTCCTCCCGGGTACGACAAAATAATTATAGCAATAGTCAGAGTGGTGTTTTGAATGCCAGTCTCAAGGGCAATTGTACGGCGCTGCTTGAGGGGTAGCTTGGCCATAGTCGAAAGACCGTAACCAAAAAACGCTGCGAAGGGGAGCATGATGATACTGCAGAAGTAAAGCTTCCATCCGCTGGTGAAGAGATCCTTGTTCTGTATACTTCCCGATATGATTGCGGCGAGAATGAAGAGAGAGCCAAGGATAGAGGCAAGTCTTTCTAGCTTTTGGGCGAAATCGGGGTAATACTTCAAGATTGCCATACCAATACAAACAGGAATGAGAACAACCAAGAGTCCTGCAAAGATGTTACCAAAAGGAATTTGCAATGAGTCAGATGTGAAGGCCGGGCCATAGATGAGCAAGAGCAGGGGCATCATGAAGAAGGCGGCCGAGTTGGAAATGACGGTCATGACAATTGACAGTGGCAAGTCGCCACGAGAAAAGAACGTGAACAGGTTCGAAGTTGACCCTCCTGGAGTGCACCCAACGAGCACCATGGAGAGACCTTGCTCGTCAGTCACACCAACGATTTTTGCCAGGGCGTATGCACAGAGTGGCATTAGCACGAATTGACAAATAAACCCGATCAGGGGGGCTTTGGGGTTCTTCTTTATCGCTAGGAGGTCAGAGACCCTTACAGTGCTCCCCAGCCCTAGCATGAGAGTAAACACCACGCCAACCATAAGAACCTGTAATACATCTACCATGATGGAGATATAACAAAGGGGTGGGGTGGAAATTTTTTTAACTTGAAGTACGAGAATGGCGTCAATTTTGAAGTTAGTATTTTAAGAACATTTTGTAATTTTGTAGGACATTGAACATATATCTACTATTACCAAACTTTGTGAAAAAATTGGGTATCCGCTATACTAAAGTTTTTGGCTATCTCTTATCCCTAATTAACTATTGATGACGACGGTCACCAGGGCTTACATGAAATACTTTTCAAGCCACCCCATGAGCTCATCGTTGGTGAACTGCAAGTGGTCGCCTTCGAAGCTTTCAAAGTTATGCTTGCCAGCCTCATCAGCGGTTCTCAATCCAAAGGTGTCTTCAGTGTACCACTTTGTCTCGTTCCAGGCCAACAAGGTGTTGAAAGGGTCAGCGGGATCCATAGCCCCCCACTGTTCACCCTCCCTTGGCCACACGACAGTGTCTTCAGTTCCAAGAACCCAAATGAACTTGTTAGTCTTGGCAAAGTTTTCGTTACGGGTGGGGTCGACATCATCTCCCTCGTTTTCCCACTGGGCAAGTTGAGAGTATTTCTTGTACCTATCGCCATCGGTTTTACTAGGATCGCGGAAGTAATTTGCTTGGAAGAGGTGCTTCTGAACGAAAGTGTTGTAAGCGAAATCTCCCAGAACCTCTGTGAGAAGCTGACAAATCCCACCAATGTGCTTGGCCTGGGGCGAGCACGAAGGGAATGCTCCTACGCCGGCGTTGATACCGTTGATCGACATGAATGTGTTGACGGGAGGGTCGTTGTACTTTTGGATGTAACCTCGAATGAGGTTGTTACCCTGGGACAAACCAAAGGCGTTGAAGCCGTTGGCCAAAGCAGGGTCAGCGCGAACAGCCTCGGCAAAAACATCAACCGAGGCATCCATATTCAACAAGAACCCATTAATGGTATCACTGATACGGGAATCTCCTGTGGGAATGCAAACAGAGTAAGCTCCTACCTTCTCACCAGCAGACTTGGTAATTGACTCCATCCCACGGTTGAAGCAGCTGTCTCCCATCCCGTGGGCAACGACGATAGGGAGGGAAGAACCATCCACAGCTTTCTTGTCCTCCTCAGCAAGGTGGAACTCATCCATGATGATGGAGAGTTCAGAGGAGGCCAGCTCATCAGCCAAAGTTGCTGGGTCAGATTCATTGGCGTCTAACATTTTGCACAGGGTTGGGACATCCTTTAGCTGATTCTCGTCGCATACGGATGCCGATACAACGCTAGCAGTGAGGAAAAGAAAGGAAAACTTCATATCGAACTTTGGAGTGTGAGATAAGGGTTTCTAACGCTCCCCTCTCTTCGACGAATGAAAAATTTGGATCTCAAAGAAGTGAAAGAGGGCCTGAGAAAGTCGTTCTAAAAAAGGATGGCGAGCCCACCACGAGTGGTCTTCACTGGGCCGGCTTATGTGAAGAAGAAGAAGTACAAACGATCATCCTTTATGAACTCACTGTCGCCAGCCCTTACATGGAAGAAGAGAGTGGTCCAACTGCATGGTGATGGCAAGCTGTTAATGTTAGAGAAAGGGAAGGTCAAAGAAGTGATAAAGCTCTCTATAGGTTCGACCGTTAAGATAACGCATGATGAAAAAGGCTGCGATAAAGCACTTGTTTTGACTTTCTCTACAGTGTCTGACAAGGCTGGGGAGATAACCTTCTTCCCTGAATCGACTACGACGAATGTTGTGCAGCAGCCAGACAGCGGTATCGGTATCGGTATCGATGCAGACGTTGACGATAAAGAAGACGACGACGACGGGCGAAGTTTCTCTGTCCAGAGGAGGCTTAGTGTGGGAGCCCAAGGCATCTTGGAACAGTGGAAAAAATGGCTAAACACCATTATCAAGGAAGTATCACTGAATGACAACATATTGAACCAACAGAATGACTCGCAACACTCACTCCAGACAATTATGAACAAAAAACAATTAACGAGTGAAGAGGCAATGAGAATAAAGCAGATGATGATGCTAGAGAATCAGCAGATTATCGATTTTACGCCATCATTGTCATCTTCTATCAATACCAGACCGACGCTGGAAGAAATCCTGGCTGACTGCGAAAGAATGGAACGAGAAATCAGCCGAGAGATAATTAATGAACTATACGGCATTGATGTTAACGATAACATCAGCAGTAAAAATAATGAAACTGTCAATCCATCAACCACAAAAAAAATAAATCTAGAAAAGGCAAAGCACGACGAGGCACTCATCCACAAAATGCTCTCCCAAAAAACCCTCACTGAGACTGAAAGGAAGGAGGCCCGTGAGCTAATGATGCGAGCTAATGGAGTGACGCGACCTTTGCTGTCCAGCCCGACGATTCCGTTAAACATCGCAAGGAAGAATTTAACCGCCCATAGCACGGCTTACGAAGAAGCGGTGACTGTGGAGGCCCTAGAAGCGGATTTGGATAGGTTAATTCTATCTCCACAGAATGCATTTGTGAAGAGCAAAAAGAAAAAAGGCAAAATGAAGGAGGAAGAGAGGCGGCCAATGCAAAATGCCTACGAGGGCGAAAGTTTGGAGGAAATATGTAGGAAGAAATCAATAACGGAAGGGGAGGTGATGGCGACCAAAATCATGATGGAAACAATAGTGGGGGAGTCAACAGCAGAAAAGAGAGAAGAAAATCGAGAAGTGGCGAAAGCAGCCTTTCCTTTCACTGCGATTGAGAGCTGGCAAATATCCATGGATGAAAAGGACTCTAACATACAAATTCTAGAGAAACATGCGGATGGGTGGACAAAGATAAAGAAGCAGGACGGATCTGAAGGCTGTGTGCCAGCGGATTTTCTGAAAGAGTAGATGATTTTGCTTTGCTGGGAAACTACTCATATAATTATTCTTTTCGCAAATTCTCTGCCTCAATCTTTTGTTCAATTGGGAACTCACTCCCCTCGCCAAACACAGGCCCATAGTGCAGGGAGTAGCAGAACGATGCACTGGCTACCCCCACCAACGCTCCTGCAATTACGTCCGAGGGAAAGTGCCACTGGTCCCGAATACGTGTCATCGAAATGATGGCCGGCACAACCATCACAGAAATGCTCAGCAACGCATACGCCCGCTTCCGTAATAAAGGGGAGGTGACACTCATAGAATACTGATAACGGGCATTGTAACTAAACAGACCGATTTTACCGAGCAAGTAAAGGGAAAGGACCGTGTAGGTGCAGAAGGAGAGGCTACTGTGACCTGACGGGAATGACTTCCTCGACTGCAGTATAAGCGCCTCATCGGCGGAGCACTCAAACGTTTCCTTGCTGAAGGCGCACATATTAAAGAAATTGGGTCGAAGTCGGCCCACATACTTTTTGCATGCCGCTGTTACTCCCTCTCCAAGTCCAACGGCCAACACCAGAACACTAAATATGTTGAATGTATCGCTCTTTACTGTTGTGAAAAAAATGGAGAACACCAACAGAGAACATGATGGGATAACGATGCTGAAGAAGAGGAGCAAGCCGTCAGTGACAGCAACTTCCGAAGTAGTCAGATATGGTTTGTCGTGTTGAATGTCTAAGATCACATCACCACTATCTGTCACCACGTAAGGAGCGTTTACGTAGTTTAGTTTCACAAAGTTATCACCGACGAATATCAACAAAAGTGAGAAGACCACTTCACATGCCAGTACTGTAACTTGGTTGGCTGAATGGCATATTTCCCAGCGCTTTGAGCGGGGACCAAACGGATGAGACGCAGGAAATTTCCCTCCCTCAACAGAAAGAGACTCACTCAGCAGGTTGGAGCTCGGGTCAAGCTGATTAGAGGCAGGCATGCACTCGGGAGATGTCTTGGATGTAGTGTGTGTATGCGATAAGTATCGATTTACTACGATATTTCCCGAATAGGCGGATTCAATTCTCCCGGAGGCTGTCTTGGATGCAGTGTGTGTATGCGATAAGTATCGATTTACTACGATGTTTCCCGAATAGGCGGATTCAATTCTCCTGTTTCGGAGGAGGCGTGTATCTACGCCACGAAATTAAACAGAAACTAACTAATCCAATTTTGGTGGCGAGAAAAGCTGAGCTTTGGCTTGGGTGAAAAGTGCCGTCCATAAAGCTCAGCCTTAATTTTCCGCCAGCTTAGTAATATACTCCCTTGGCACATTTAATCGAAACTTGCGATGTTTGGCTCGCAGCAGCAGTCCGGCGGTTTTGGCGGTAGCTCCGCCTTTGGGGGCCAGAAAACTTCGGCTTTTGGAGGGCAGCAGGGGGGGGGGGGGGGGGGGGGGGGGGGGGGGGGGGGGGGGGGGGGGGGGGGGGGGGGGGGGGGGGGGGCGGGG
>Ga0115554_1002018_pt1 | contig 14216 bp, 8 predicted proteins | sample COGITO_mtgs_1104_3_FD_87283 | JGI IMG/M metagenome (GOLD analysis project Ga0115554, IMG submission 87283) | Pelagic marine microbial communities from North Sea - COGITO_mtgs_110404 | ecosystem: Environmental > Aquatic > Marine > Epipelagic | place: Germany:Helgoland, sampling site Kabeltonne... | reverse complement strand
TGGTCTGCCGAATGCCCCGCTGCGGTTGGGTGACACGCCCCCCTTGACCGTCGATGTGCGGTATCTGTTTGGCGCGCCGGGTGCAGGTCTTGGCGTCGAAGGCGAAGTAACCTTGCGCAGCACGCCCAGCCTTGAGGGGTGGGACGGATATCAGTTTGGCCGCTACGATACGCGCTTTGATGCGCGCACTTCGTATCTGGCCAATGCGACGACCGATGCCGCAGGTACTGCCATCATTGCCTTGACCCTGCCCAAGCTTGAGGAAACACCAGCCCAGCCCTTGATTGCCGAAGCGATCCTGCGCGTTTCCGAAGGGTCAGGCCGCCCGGTAGAGCGGCGATTGTCCAAGGCGATCGCGCCATCAGGCGCGTTGATCGGAATCAAGCCTGGCTTTGACGATGTGCTGAGCGAAGGGGCAGAAGCGACGTTCCAGATCACAGCTGTCAGTCCTGACGGCAGTGCCACTGAAATGCCCGTCCGCTGGACGCTGAACCAAGTCGAGACGCGATATCAGTGGTACCAACTTTATGGGAACTGGGAATGGGAACCGGTGACCCGCCGTATCCGCGTCGATACCGGTGTGCTTTCCCTTGGGGCGACCCCCGCTGCGTTGACCCTGCCCACAGTGTGGGGCCAATATGAACTGGTCGTCGAGGCGGCGGACGGCAGCACAGCGGTGACCTCTGTTGATTTCGCGTCCGGCTGGTATGGCGGCGATGGCAGTAAGGATACGCCGGATCGCCTTTCGGTATCTCTGGATGCGCCCGAATACGGCGTTGGCGATACTGCGGTGCTGCGGCTGGTGCCTGATGCGGACGGAACTGCGTTGATCTCGGTCCTGTCGAACAAGGTGATCACGCGGCAGGTTGTCCAAGTCACGGCAGGCGAAAATCTGGTGCCTTTGCCCGTGACGGCAGAGTGGGGCACAGGGGCCTATGTCAGCGCCTCTGTGCTGCGCCCGATGGATGTCGCGAACGATCTGAACCCGACACGGGCGTTGGGGCTGGTCCATGCGGCGGTGCGTGCCGGCGCAAAGCAACTGACCGTTGGTTTTGACGCGCCAGAAACAGTGGACGGACAACCCGGAATTTTACGCACAGCGGTGACCGTAGATGGCGTGGCCGAGGGGCAAACGGCTTATGTTACTCTTGCCGCTGTTGATCAGGGCATTTTGAACCTGACCGGGTTCAAAGCCCCCGATGTGACGGGGCATTACTTTGGCCAACGGCGTTTGGGCGTTGAAATCCGCGATATCTATGGCCGTCTGATTGATGGAATGAACGGCGCAATGGGCGCTGTCCGGTCTGGCGGCGATGCTGCAAGCAACGCGCAACTGCAATCCCCGCCGCCGACCGAAGAATTGATGTCGTTTTTCTCGGGCCCCGTTCTGGTGGATGCAAACGGTCGTGCCGAAATCGACATCATGCGCCCTGCTTTCAACGGCACGATCAACCTGATGGCGGTTGCATGGTCCGAAGGGGCCGTGGGGGATGCAAGCACAGAGGTTCTGGCGCGCGATCCGGTTGTGGTAACCGCTTCTTTGCCGCGCTTTGTTTCACCCGGTGATACCAGCCGACTGCTGCTTGAACTGGTTCATGCTGAAGGGCCCGCTGGCGATATGCAGTTGAACGTGGTGGCAGATGCTGCCGTCGGTCTGGGGGACATGCCTGCAACCGTAACGCTGGTGCAAGACGGGTCGCAAACCCTTTCCATTCCCCTGACCGCGCGCGAAATTGGCGATCCGCTAATCACAGTCACGCTGACCACACCCGACGGCAAACTCTTGCGAAAAGTGTTGACCATGCCGGTGCGGGATAATGACCCCGAAATTTCCGCAACGCGACAATTCAGCCTTGGAGCAGGAGAAAGCTTTACCTTTGATGGCAATGTCTTTGCGGGGCTTCGCACAGGCTCTGCCAGTGCGACGCTGACCGCAGGGCCGCTGGCGCGGCTCGACGTGCCGGGCTTGTTGCGACAGTTGGACCGATACCCATATGGCTGTACCGAACAGGTGACGTCGGGGGCGCTGCCGTTGCTGTATCTTAGCAGTATGGCAGATGACGCAGGCATCGGCGCGCCCGATAAGCTGGCGGAAAAGGTGCAGGGGGCCATTACGCAGGTCTTGACCCGGCAAACCCGCACCGGTGGTTTCGGGATGTGGGGCGCGCAGAACAGCAACTTCTGGCTTGATGCCTATGTGACCGATTTCCTATCGCGTGCGCGCCGGGCCGGATATGCTGTGCCTGATGTCGGCTTTGCCACGGCGATGGACAATCTGCGCAACCGGATCGGCTATGCGCCTGACTTTGATCTGGGTGGCGAAGATATCGCCTATGCCTTGCTGGTACTGGCCCGCGAGGGTGCGGCGTCAATGGGCGACCTGCGGTATTATGCAGACACCAAGGCCGACAATTTCGCCACCCCGCTCAGCCTTGCGCAGCTTGGCGCGGCGCTGGCGGCATATGGTGATCAAAAGCGCGCGGACAGCATGTTTGCCAAGGCAGCATCGCGTCTTGGTCGATCAGGTGATCCGCTGGGGTGGCGTGATGATTATGGCAGCACCTTGCGCGATACTGCCGGTCTTGTGACCCTCGCCGCCGAGGCTGGCAGCACGGCGGTCAATCTGGACACCCTCGTGTCCACCATCGGATCAACCTCGCGGGAATTTTCCACCCAAGAAGCAGCGCAGGTCGTGCTGGCAGCCCATGCCTTGACAAATTCTGCGGCCGGGGCAGAGGTATCTGTCGATGGCATCCCAAGTGCCGGGCCCGTGGTCAAACGGTTGACTGATGCGGACCCGCAGGCCTCCGTCATTCGAAACACAGGTCAACGCGCGATCGACGTGACGATGACAACCTTTGGCGTTCCGGATGTCGCACCAGAGGCGGGCGGCTATGGCTACGGCTTGACCCGCAGCTATTACACGATGGACGGCGCGCCTGTCGGCGACAGCTTCGCGTCGGGCGACAGGATGGTTGTGGTCCTCAAGGTCACCCCCTTCGAAGAAGTCGGCGCGCGGCTGATGGTCGATGCCCCCCTGCCTGCAGGGTTCGAGATCGACAACCCCAACCTGATCCGCAGTGGCGATCTTGCTGCGCTTGAGTGGTTGAAAACAGTCGAGGCAGAACATGCCGAATTTCGCAGTGACCGCTTTTTGGCCGCCGTCGATCACCGCGGGGCCCAGCCGTTCCAACTGGCTTATGTGGTGCGCGCCGTGACGCCGGGCAGCTATCACCATCCGGCGGCTGTTGTCAGCGATATGTACCGCCCCGAATACCGCGCGAACACCGGCACGGGGCAGGTGAAGATCGCCCCATGATCCGGCGCTATGGCCTGTTTGGATTGGTCATGCTTTTGGCCCTTGCGGCGGGCCTGCGTGATGCGACCGACCGTTGGATCACCTCGACCGAACTTCCGTCGGTTCTGGTCGAAACCTCGGTCGAGATGCACGACCGCAACGGGGCGTTGCTGCGTGTCTATCCGGTTGAAAACGGGCGTACGCGCATGGCGCTGCGCGTTGGTGATGTCGATCCCGCGTTCATACGCATGTTGATCGCCTACGAGGACAAACGGTTCTATGACCACAGCGGCGTCGATCTGCGGGCGGGGCTGCGCGCTGCAGTTCAAGCGCTGAAACATGGCGGGGTTGTATCGGGCGGGTCGACCCTGACGATGCAGGTCGCCCGTCTGCTGGAAAATTCCGGCACGGGGCGTTGGCAGGGAAAGCTGCGCCAGATCCGGCTTGCCCTCGCGCTTGAGAGGGTCTTGACCAAGGATGAAATTCTGACGCTCTACCTTGCCCATGCGCCTTACGGCGGCGCTGTGGAAGGGCTGCGGGCAGGGACGCTTGCGTGGTTTGACAAAGAACCTGGCCGCCTTACCCTGGCCGAAGCCGCCTTGTTGATCGCCTTGCCCCAAGCGCCGGAAACCCGCCGGCCTGACAGGCATCCCCGGTCGGCACTGCAGGCGCGCGCCCGCGTATTGCAGCGGGTCAATGCGCCCGAACAAGCCCGCATTGCACCCGTGCCGCGCCGCATGATCCCGTTCCCGCGCCTTGCGCCGCATTTAACCGATGTTGCGCAGCGCCAGACGCCAACGGCGCAACGGGTTGACCTGACGCTGGACGCTGGCTTGCAAGAACAGATCGAGGACCTTGCCGCCCGCGCCGTGCAAGGCCGCGACGCCCGCTTGTCTGCGGCCATTATCGTGGCGGATCATCACAGCGGTGAAATCCTCGCTTCGGTCGGGTCGCCCGCCTATTCGGGCGCGGATGGTGCGTTGGGGTTCGTGGATATGACGCGTGCGTTGCGGTCGCCGGGATCAACGCTCAAGCCGTTCATCTACGGGCTCGCATTTGATCAAGGGCTGGTGCATCCCGAAACCTTGATCAATGACGCGCCAACCGCTTTTGGCCGCTATGCGCCGCAAAACTTTGACGGTCGGTATCGCGGCGAACTGACCGTGCGGTCGGCCTTGCTTCAGTCGCTTAATATCCCGCCTGTTGTGTTGTTGAACGAACTTGGCCCGTCTCGTTTGATGGCCCTCTTGCGGCGCGGGGGGGCTGCGCCTGTTGTACCGGGGGGCAAGCCGGGGCTGGCGGTCGCCTTGGGGGGCGTGGGCATGACATTGCAGGACCTTGTCCAGCTTTACGGCGGGATTGCGCAAGGCGGACGGGTGCAGCCGCTTGTTTGGCGCAAGGGCGTGATCGCTGGTCCGCCCAAGCGGATTATGTCGGACGTGGCGGCATGGCACTTGTGGGACATCCTTGCCGATCTAGCCCCGCCGCCCCAGATCGGCGGGCCGCGCCGCCAGATTGCCTATAAAACGGGGACGTCCTATGGGCACCGCGACGCATGGAGCATCGGTTTCGACGGGCAACATGTGATTGGCGTCTGGTTGGGGCGGCCTGATGGTACGCCTGTGCCCGGTGTCTTTGGCGGCGATCTGGCGGCCCCGATCTTGTTTGAGGCCTTTGGCCGTGTCTCTGAAAAACGCGAACCCGGACCGCTGCCCCCGGATGAAACGCTGATGGTCAGCACCGCCAACCTGCCCGCGCCCCTGCAGCGGTTCCGCAGCCGCGGGGCGATCTTCGACCTTGCGACAGACAGCCCGATGGTCAGCTTTCCGCCTCACGGCGCAGTGCTGCGGCACGCGGGGGCGGGCATCCCGCTGAAGCTGCGTTCAGGCGCGCTGCCGTTGACGGTTCTGGTCAACGGGGCCCCTGTGCTGACGGGGCTGCGGGACCGCGAAACATGGCTCCCGCTTGAGGGGATCGGGTTTTCGCGGATCTTGGTCATAGACGCGCGCGGGCGCAGCGCCGAGGTGGAAATCAGACTGCAATAAAGCGCCTAGCTGCGCCGTCCTTCGCGCAGCCATGCAGCGACGATCAGGGCCGCACTGAGCAACAGAACCAGCCAGCCCGGCAGGATTGGCGTTTGCCGCACATCGCGGGTTTCATAGGCATTGCGCGGGGTCAGACCGATCCAGCCGCGTCCTGCAGCAGGGCGGCCTGAACGGACCTCGCGAATGCGGGGCAGTCCGTCTTCTATTCGTGCGACACCGCCGCGCATCGCGGCAAGAATGGGGGCCATCGTATCGCCGCTTGCAATTGTTTCGACGAATTCTTTGGGCGCAGCGGGGCCAAGGCCGATGACGGTGACCTGATCGGCGTTTTCCAGTCGATAGAGGCCGATTTCGGGCCCCTCGTACGTGCCTTCGAACACGCCGGGGGCGGATTGTGTCAAGGGGATCGTGACGGTGCTGCCATCAGGCGTGGTCACCGTGACGGGCGGCACTGTTTCGCCAAGGGTGCGGCGGATGATACGCATGGTCTGGCCTTCGGCGGTGGCGGTCAGCGCCTCTTCCTCAAGCTCGGGTTCTTTCATCATCCAATGGGCCAAACGGCGCAGCAGCTCCAACTGCGGGCCGCCGCCTTCGTAGCCACGGTTCCATAGCCACGCATGATCCGACGCCAGCAACGCGACGCGGCCTTCGTCAACGCGGTTCAGGACCAGCAGCGGGCGGTCGTCCTGACCGGTCATGACCACCGTACCTTGGGGGGCTGTCACGTCGATCTGGCGCAGCCAGCGGCCCCAATCGCCGCGACCGGGCAGGTCTGTGGTCACCGGATGTCGCTGGCCCAAATCGGACACGATTGGCAGATAGGGTTCTTCGATCACCCGTGCAGACGGCGTGGCGGGCAAGACCTCGCCCAGGGGCGATCGAAAGATGCTGTCGGCGCTGGCAAAATCCGCACCCGCAGCGACCAGCACGGCACCACCTTGCCGTACATAATTGGCGACATTCTCAAGATAAAGCGAGGGCAGAATACCGCGACGTTTGTAGCGGTCAAAGATGATCAGATCGAAATCCTCAATCTTTTCCATGAACAATTCGCGGGTGGGGAATGCGATCAAAGACAGTTCATCCACAGGCACGCCATCTTGTTTTTCAGGGGGGCGCAGGATGGTGAAATGCACCAGATCAACAGAGCTGTCGGATTTCAAAAGATTGCGCCATGTACGCCCGCCCTGATGCGGTTCACCGCTGACCAGCAGCACCCGCAGGCGGTCACGCACGCCGTTCATCTGGATCAGGGCGGCGTTGTTGCGATCGGTCAGTTCGCCGGGCGCTTCGGGCAAGGAAAAGCGGATGACGTTGCGCCCGCCATGGGGCAGGGTCACGGGCAGATCAAGGTCCTGACCGACAGGCACACGAAACGATTGCGGTTCCTCACCATCAACCGAGATATCAAGCTGCGCCAACCCGCCATCCGTGGGCGCGGCCCCCATATCGTCGATCCGCAGGGTCAGCGTGACCGGTTCACCGATGATCGCAAAGGCAGGGGCGTTGCGCACGGACAGGCGGCGATCCCAATCGGTTTCTTTGCCTGTCATCAGCAAATGCATCGGCGCGGGCAGATCGACAGGCAGGTCAGCATCATGAATCCGCCCGTCGCTGATTGCCAGTATGCCTGCAATGCGCGCGCGGGGCTCCTCGGCCAAGGCATCGCCTAGGGCGGTCATCAGCAGTGTGCCGGTATCGCCCGCACCATCGGGCACCGTGACGCGGCGCAATTCGGTATTGGCGCGCCCTTGGATTTGCGCAGCCAGTGCATCTGCTGCATCCGTGCTTTGGGTCGCGCGGTCTGACAGTTTCTGGCTGGCGCTGCTGTCCTCAAGCATGATGACGATGTCGGTCAGCGGCGCGCGGTCTTCTTGCTGGAAGGACGGGCCTGAAAGCGCCGCGATCACCACCAGCATGGCCAGTCCGCGCAGCGCCCAGCCTTGCAAGCCACGGATCACGGCCAGCACGACAGCGGCCAAGGCAACCAGTGCCACGACAGCCAAAAGCACCAGAGGGATAAGCGGATCAAAGACGATTGTAGAGGTCATTGGCCCAACCTGTCCAAAAGCGCAGGCACATGAACCTGATCGGATTTATAATTGCCGGTCAGCACATGCATGACCAGGTTGACCCCAAAGCGGTAGGCAAGTTCGCGCTGCCGTTCCCCTGCAAAACCGCGCCCGATAGGGACCATAGGAGCCCCGCCCCGCGCCACTGCCCACGCGGCAGCCCAATCATTGCCGCCAATCACCACGGGCGTGACCCCGTCGTTAAGGTTGCGAAACGGCATGCCTTCAATCTGTTCAGCATCAGGCGGGGCTGCTTCGACCCAGACATCGCGGCCAATGTGGCGACCGGGGAAATCCTGAAGCAGATAGAATGTGCGCGTCAGAACGTGATCGCTTGGCAACGGTTCCAGCGGTGGAATATCAAGCGGCGCTGCCAGATCTTGCAGCTTGCGCCCGTTCGGGCTGGCCGCGCCGAACCCTGCGATATTTGCATCACGGGTGTCAAACAGGATCAGCCCGCCAGAACGAAGATAGTCATTCAGCTTGGCATAGGCATCGCCCGAGGGGCGCGGTTGATCGGGGGTGATCGGCCAATAGAGCATCGGAAAAAACGCCAGTTCATCCCGTTCCAGATCAACCCCGATAGGATCGGCAGGTTCAACCGATGTCCGGAAAAACAGCGTGTCGGACAGGCCGCGCAGCCCTGCCTCTGACATCTCATCGACAGGGCTGTTGCCAGTGACGACATAGGCCAGCGTCATCTCGGCGGTGGCGTTCAGGGCAAAGGCATCGGCGTCTTGGGCGTCCGCCGGGGCAGGCATGTAGAGCAGACCCAACAGAATAACCGCCGCTGCATTGCTGCGTTTCAGCAAGCGACCCGACAGTGCCAAGGACGCCACAACATCAGCAAGCAACAACAGGATCGACAGGCTCAGCAGCCATCCGGCCAAGGGTTTTTCCGGCGCAACAAACAGGCCGCGCACGGGAACATCACTAGGCCAAGTCGCAGGTGACAGCACAGTTTGCGCCGTGACCACATTGCGCGCAATGCGCCGGTCGCCAGAGGCATAGATGCCGGGTTGCAGGTCGGGCCCTGTGGCGGCGCTTGCCAGATCGGCCCCGTCAACGCCGGGCAGGTTTCCGGCGTCTTCAAGCAATCCGAACCCGTCCATCACACGCAGCGGCGTCCATGTAGTGCCTTGCAAATCCTGCGCATTAATACTGGCCGAGGACGACGATATGGCCAGCCGTTCCATCATTTGAACGAACAGGCCCGACAGCGGCAAGGTGGACCATTCAGCGGTTGCAGTAACGTGAAACAACACGATTTGCCCTTGGCCAAGCGCCTTGCGCGTGACCAGCGGCGTGCCGTCGCTAAGCGATGCGATCACGCGGTTGGCCAGCGTGGGATCAGGCTGGGCCACGACTTGGGCGGACACGACCACATCATCCGGAATTTCAAGCCCGAAAAACGGGGAACTGTCGCGGAATGCATCAAGGGATTTCGGCTCTCCCCAGCTCATCGCGCCACCGACACTGCGGCCACCGGCACGCAGGCGCACTGGCATCAGCGGGTCTTCGGTGTCGCGTGAAATATCGCTGGCGGCGATGCGGGGGCCAGCAAAACGCACCAGCATGCCGCCGTTTTCAATCCACTCGATCAGCGGGGCTTGTTCGGCATCTGACAGGGTCGCCACATCGGCCAGCACGATCACATCGGGGTTAGCTGGCAGGATATCCCCGAGTGATCCGTCAATCAGATCAGCGGTCGGGGCCAAGGCCTGTTCAATGTAATGCAATGGCGACAACAGCTCCAACCCTTCGCGGCCATCGCGCCCTGCAATCAGCGCGACCTCGCGGCGGCGCAGTCCGTCATCGACCAGCGTTGTCGCCCCTGCTGACCGCTGCCCCGCGATGTCGAACCGCGTAATCCGCGCACGCAGTTCTGCGGGCAGGGCGAGCTGGGCGGTCGCCTCAAGCGCGCTTTCATCAAAGGTGGCGGGGACGGTCGCCAGAATGCGGGCGTTCCCTGCCGGATCGCGGCCTTGGGCGTTCAGCGTAACCTCGCGGGCGGTGCCTGCAACGGCGCGCTTGGCGGTCAGGGTGATCGCACCATCCTGATAGGTGGCGGGGGCCATGGCGATGACGTTAGCACCGGTTTGATATACCTCGACCGACCCGCGATCCTGCAGCGCGGCCAGCATATCCTGACGCCCGTCAAACCCCAGCCCATCGCTAAACCAAAGGGTATCGAACGGCTCCAAGGTACCCGCAATCTCAGCGGCGCGCGTTATGTTCCCGACCGAGGGTTGCCACGGTGCAGGGCGCAATCCGGCAAGCCGGGTCCGCCACACATCCGCCGATTGAAAGGCCGGTTCTTCGGGGCGGGTCAGCGTCAAGAAACCAACAGTGCGGTTGGCGCGGGCGGCACGGGTCAGTTGCGCGTCAATCACCTGCGCTTGTTGCGCCCAACGGGTGGCCCCAGCCCATGATCCGTCCAGCACGATTAGCAAGGGGCCGGACCCGTCGGCCTGCTGTTCTTCGGGGTTCAGGATCGGTCCGGCAAGGCCGATGATGATCGCAGCCACCGCCAGCATGCGCAACAGCAACAACCACCACGGCGTGCGGTCAGACACCGTTTCGGAATCCTTGAGGCCCAGCAAAAGCGCAACACCGGGAAAGCGGCGGCGGATCGGTGCAGGGGGGACGGCGCGCAGGATCAGCCAGAGGATCGGCAGCGCCAAAAGCCCCAGCAAAAGCCACGGGGCCGAAAAACCGATGCCGCCTAAAACCGTCATGCCGCCGCCCCCGTGCGCGTATCAAGCGCTGAATATAACCACAAAAGTGCCGATTGCGCCGAGGCATTTGTATGGTGCAAACCATAGTGCCACCCGGTCAAGGCACAGAGCCTTTGCAGCTCTGCCTTGCGCTCGGCCAGCCGTTCCAGATAGCGCGATTTCAGGTCGTTTGCCTTCAATGTCTCGTGGCTGATCGTGCCGCCCATGCTCTCGAATATGGTGCGCCCTGTGAACGGAAACGCCTCTTCCGAGGGATCAAGAACATGGCACAGAACCCCGCGCACACCGCGGTCAGCTGCTTTGGTCAGGGCCAGCGTCACGCCGTCCAGATCGCCCATAAAGTCCGAGATGAAAACAGCCCGCGCATGGGGGATCATCGCGCGATGTTCCGGTGGTGCATAATCGGTGGCATCGTCCAGACAAAAAGCTTCGGCCAGCCGCAGGATTTGCGGCGTGCCCGAGCGTGGCGGAAGGGCAGTACCGGTCAGCCCGACGCGTTCGCCGCCGCGTTGCAACAAGATCGCCACGGCTAGACCTAGCAAACGCGCGCGGTCGGCTTTTTCGGGTAGCTTTGGGTCAGAGCGAAAGCGCATCGACGCCCCCTGATCGACCCACAACATCACTGATTGCGCAATCTGCCATTCGCGTTCACGCACAAATTCCTGATCGCCCATCGCCGATCTTCGGTGATCTATGCGGCGGCGGCTGTCACCTTGCTGTGCGGGGCGGTATTGCCAGAAATCATCCCCCACACCTGCGCGGCGACGACCATGCGCACCCAGCAGGACAGCGCCCGCCAGATGTTCTGCACGCGCCAGCAGCGCCGGAAAGCGTGCTGCCTGATCTTCGGCAGTGGCGCGCAGGGTGGCGGGATTGTTCACGCTGCGGCCTTTTTCCCGGTCAGGCTGGCCGCTGTTGCGTCGATCAGATCATGCAGGTTATCGCCGCGTGCCCGCGCTGCAAAGTTCAGCGCCATGCGGTGGCTTAGCACCGGGCGCGCCATGTCGATTACGTCTTCGGCAGACGGTGCCAGGCGGCCTTGCAGCAGGGCGCGGGCACGCACGGTCAGCATCAACGCTTGGGCGGCGCGGGGGCCGGGGCCCCAAGCAACGGTATCGCGAACTTGCTGGCTGGCGTCGGCCTCGTTCGGGCGGAAGGCGCGGACCAGATCAAGGATCATTTCGACCACAGAATCCCCGACGGGCATCCGCCGCAGCAGGGTTTGCGCGGCCAACAGTTCGTTGGCGGTGAAGACCTGCGTCGCCTGCGCGTCGCTGTCGCCTGTGGTGGCCATCAAAATATCGCGTTCGGTTTTGCGGTCGGGATAGGCGACGTCGATCTGAACCAGAAAACGGTCAAGCTGCGCTTCCGGCAGGGGGTAGGTGCCTTCTTGTTCAATCGGGTTTTGCGTGGCCAACACATGAAACGGCTTGCCAAGAGGGCGGTCCTGCCCTGCGACAGTCACTGTCTTTTCCTGCATCGCTTGCAACAGGGCGGACTGGGTGCGTGGCGAGGCGCGGTTGATTTCATCGGCCATCAGCAACTGGCAAAAGATCGGTCCTTCGACAAAGCGGAACGCGCGGCTGCCGTCGGCGGCGGTGTCCAACACCTCTGATCCTAGAATGTCGGCGGGCATCAGATCGGGCGTGAACTGGACGCGGTTGCCATGCAGCCCCATCACGGTGCTTAGCGTTTCGACAAGGCGCGTCTTGCCCAGACCCGGCAAACCGATCAGCAACCCGTGGCCGCCACACAGCAATGCGGTCAGTGTCAGGTCGACAACCCGTTCCTGCCCGATAAACCTGTTGGTAATCGACGCCTTGGCCTGCGCCAGTTTTTCACCGAGTGTTTCAATATCGGCGACCATATTGCTGGCTTCGGTCATGACTTTTGCGTCCTCTGGGTTATGTCTGTTAAGTGTAAGTGTATCTCGTGAACTGGAAATGGCAAAAGCAATGAGTGGACAAAAAACCGTTACCCCGACCGCAGCAAGCCTTGCAGCCTCTGTTTCTGCTGGCAAAACACGCGGTTTGCCGCCTGTAGAAAAGTGGAATCCACCGTTTTGCGGTGATCTGGACATGCAAATCAAACGCGATGGCACGTGGTTTCACGAAGGCACGCCCATCGGACGGCGTGGATTGGTCAAATTGTTCGCATCGATTCTGATCCGCGAAGACGACAAATACTTCCTTGTCACGCCCGTGGAAAAGGTCGGCATCACCGTCGAAGACGCGCCTTTCGTGGCGATTGATTTTGACGCCAAGGGCGAAGGCCGCGATCAGGTGCTGACCTTTCTGACGAACCTTGACGACACGGCGGTCGCCGGACCAGACCTGCCGATCCGCGTTGTGCGCGACGAGGAAACTGGCGAACCGTCGCCCTATGTGCGCATCCGCCGCAACCTCGAGGCGCTGATCGACCGCAAAAGCTTTTACCGGCTGGTAGATCTGGGTGTTCATCACGAGGGTTGGTTTGGCGTCTGGTCACAGGGCGCATTTTTCGGGATTATCCCGTCAGAGGATCTGCCCGACTGATCGTTCATCACATTGCGACATCTTTAGGAACTGCCTTATTGCCGGACCTTTGCCGAAATTCTACAAGACGGTGCGCATGACATGACGAGAGCCGATGAAACCTGCTGCTAATCTAAGTCTTCTGTGGCAGGAACTGCCCTATCTGGATCGTTTTGAAGCGGCTGCAAAGGCCGGGTTTGCGGCTGTCGAAGTGCTGTTCCCCTATGATGTTGCCGTCAAAGAGACGCAGCGTGCCTGTCTGACGCACGGTCTTGACCTGATCTTGATCAATGCGCCACCGCCGAATTATACGGGTGGGCCGCGTGGCTTTGCAGCAATGCCGGAACTGGTCGACCGGTTTCGCGCCGACATGATCCGCGTGTACCGCTATGCCGAAGCTTTGAGCGTGAAATTCGTGCATGTCATGGCGGGCGACGGCTCCGGAACTGCGGCGACAGATACCTTCATCAGCAATTTGATCTGGGCCTCGGCTGCTGCGCCCAAGGGCATAGCCCTCACGATCGAGCCGCTTAATCCGGTCGCGATGCCGGGCTATTTTCTGAATGATTACCAACTTGCCCAAGACATTATACACGCCGTGGATCAGGCCAATGTCGGGCTGCAATATGACAGCTATCACGCCCAGATGATCCATGGCGATGCGGTCAAAGTCTTTGAGAAATATCACGAAAATATCTGCCATGTGCAAATTGGCGACGCGCCGGACGGCTCGGCCCCCGACATAGTATCCGGAAGTGGGCAGGTTGATTTTGCAGCCCTTTTCAAAACCATGAAAGCCTGCGATTACGCCGGTTGGGTCAGCGGTGAATACCACCCCGGTCCCGTGACTGAAAACAGCTTGGACTGGATGAAATTGCTATGATCTCCCCCCGTTTTGCACCGGTCTTGTTCGGTTTCATTTTGTCAGGGCTGATGTCCCTGATTGTGTCGGGGATCGCCACGCTGCGCGCGACAGGCATGGTTGACGGGATTTTCGGCCTGTGGATGGGTGCGTGGGGGGCAAGCTGGCTGGTGGCTTTTCCAACGGTGCTTTTCGTCGCCCCCCTTGCCCGCAGGCTTGTCGCTCGAATGGTAAAGAGCGCTTAGGCCTTTAACCTTAATGCGCCTCGGCCCAGTTGGCCCCTTTGCCTGCATCGACGGTCAGCTTTACATCCAGCTTTACGACAGGTTCCGATGCGTTTTCCATCACGTCGCGTGCGGCGTTGATCAACGCATCTTCGGACCCTTTTTCGACCTCGAACAGCAGTTCATCATGGACCTGTAGCAGCATCGTCGCTGGGATATCCTTTATCGCGTCGGGCATGCGGATCATTGCGCGGCGGATCACATCGGCAGCAGTCCCTTGGATCGGCGCGTTGATCGCCGCGCGCTGCGCGAAACCGGCGCGGGGCCCTTTGGCAGCGATCTCGGGGGTGTTGATCTTGCGGCCAAACAGGGTCTGCACATAGCCGTGTTCTTTGGCAAATGCTTTGGTGTCATCCATATAGGTGCGAATGCCGGGGAAGCGTTCGAAATAGCGGTCTATGAAC
>Ga0115554_1001998_pt1 | contig 14284 bp, 12 predicted proteins | sample COGITO_mtgs_1104_3_FD_87283 | JGI IMG/M metagenome (GOLD analysis project Ga0115554, IMG submission 87283) | Pelagic marine microbial communities from North Sea - COGITO_mtgs_110404 | ecosystem: Environmental > Aquatic > Marine > Epipelagic | place: Germany:Helgoland, sampling site Kabeltonne... | reverse complement strand
TTGTTTATATTTAGGTTCGGGGGCTTATATTATTGTTTTTGGGCAATTTTTCGACCTCGAGGGGGGAAGCCTAAAAGGAAGAAAAATTTTTGGAGCAAAAAAAACACTTGACTTAAGATTTTTGGCCTTTTTGTGTTTTCGGTTACCTCTCTTTTATAAAGAACATTTTTGATAACTCTGAGAGCAAATTTTCGCGTGCTTATTTTTTCGTGCATCGCAGCCGCTCTTCACAATTCAAACGCACGTGTAAATCACTAATTCTACGCAACGCTCTCATCATCATGCCGGTCGGAAACCTCCGAACGGCGGCGAACAACGACCAGGACGACGATCCTCGCGCGTTACGTCCCATACCAATCGCTACTAAGGATATGGTTTCTTTTGTTGAAAAGAATAACAACGCGGCGGGGCAAAACGCGGAAGTGGTACGTTTCATGTTTTTTAATGGTTTTCCCCAACGTCTCGATTTGATCGTCTCTCGAACGATGATGATGAGAAGAAGAGCGCACTTCTTCTGGTTTTGCTCTTCTCTTCGTCTTTCCGAGAAAGGAATAAAGAGAGAGAGAGAGAAATGCGCGTTACATCGAGTTCTCGCGTATTCGTCTTCGCATCTCTTTCTCTCTCTCTCGCGCACATCTTTTATCGTCAATCGAAGTGATTTGAATCGATGGAGCCGTTGTTTCGTCCTTTGAATGCGTTTAAATCAGAGAGACGATTACGAAGAAGAGAGAGACGAGAAAGACGCGCGAAGAAAATCAAACCGAGAGAAGACGAAAGAGTGTTGTTCTTTTCACTTTTTATGTACTCACCGTACCGCTTTACTCCTTTTATCCAACATTATTCACAGAGAGCGTATAAATTGGGGAAAAAGAAACGATCGTACAACCAAGTGGAATTGACGATTGGGAAAGCGTCGTCCGCGAAGAACGAGAACGAGAATAACATTTTACAAATATTCGAAGCGCACGAACGACCAATTGGTGACGATATTCCGAAAGATTTAGCGAACTCGGCGTTAGAGTACGAGTTACGCCTCACGAACGGGACGAGAGCGAGGTGCGTGATTTATCTCGTCTACGCGGAACCGATGGGAGAAACGGGGAAGGAAACGCTGAAAAGACCGACGAGCGAACTCATCGTCCACGGCGAAGGGAAGATGTGGTTACCGGTGACGAGAGAGAGGTGCAATAAGAGCTGCGAAGGGCCTATTTTAAGCGCCATTCAAAGGTTTGGGAAGCAAGGGAGGACGCAACCAAACTCTTCTTCGGCGACGACGACGACGACGACGACGCAACAAGATTTAGGCGATAAATCAAACTGGAAGAACTCGAAGAACTTGTTCATTTCCATCGACGAAGCGTCGAACCACGTCAGACCGTTCGGTCCGAACAAAGTGAAGGCGTTTCGGTTGTTGTTTACGATTTTCGAGTTAGAAAGCGACGCGAACGGACACGCGATTCCAAACGTCAAGTTGAGCGAGGCAAAGTTTATCGGAAGTGGATTTTCGACGCCGATTCGCGTGTACGCGAATAACGACGTCCCCAAAGGCGCGGCGGCGATGCAGGTGAGGTGTTCGCTGCAATCGAGCTGGATTGGCTGGAAGCAAGCGTCGCACGCGACGGAAGAGGCGTTGAAAGAGGCGTTTGCCGATTTGCCGCCGGAGAAGCACGCCGGCGGTAAAGAAGAAAAGAAACCGAAAAAAATGAAAACAAGCACGACCACAACGAAAACGACGAAATCAAAAGAAGAAAAGAACGCCAAGACTTTGCTCGCGAAGGAAGTCGCGGAAGAGAAGAAGAAACAAAAGATGCTTCTGAAAGCGGCGAAAGAACTCGAGAAGGAACGCGCAAAGGCTGCGAAGCAAGCCGCCGCGGTCACCGCCGCGCTCGGCGCAAACGGGAAAACGACGGGAAAACGAAAGAATGGTACAGCAACAGGAGGAGCAGGAGGAGGACAAGGGCCAATGGTAAAGAAGGGCAAGTTGAGTGGACTCCAGCAAAAGCGCAACTTGTCGCAAGCGGAACATATTGCCGCGATGCAAATGTACCAACCGTATTTCGTCCCGTCGCAATCGGGAGACGCCATGAACGCCGCGAACAACGTCAGCAGCATTTTTTCGCCGCTCGCCTCGGGCCGCTTCCCGCCCTCATCTGCGGGTGGCCTCCGACGTTTATCGGATCAGATGCCCATATCCGTCGCCCACATTGCCGGGTTCAACTTGAACGAGTTGAACGCGTTGCAAACGCCGGCGACGAATGGCAATAACGGAAGTCCCGGAAACGCTGGCGGCACGCCACCATCCAACGTGATGAACAACATGTACGGGCAAATCAACGCGGCTGCGTATGCGCATCAGCAAGAACGCGCTGCCGCCGCGGCTATTCTGAGCATGGGAACGCCGCCGGATCAACAACTGCAAAATACCTTAGGCGGCGATTCGACGTTGATGAAAGGTTTCACCGTCGACGGGGAATTTATCAGTACCGCGGACTTACCGGCCATGTGCACGCCGCCTGGGGGATCAGCGATGTTGGTCTCGCCAACGGATGCGTTCTTACGCACAAATCCAAACCTCACGACGGCGAAGAACGGGAGTAGAAAAGCAGCGAAGAATACGGCGACGATGAAAAAGAGCAACGGAAAGAACAACGCTCACGCAGCTTCCATGCGATTTGGAAACACGCCAGCGGCCAACTTGAAACCTCCAACCGCGTCGACGATGAAGAACTTGCCGACGCTACCGTCGATTGGTTCTCTTGGCTCCGCGTTCAAGCAAACGTCTCCGACCGCCGCGTTGAACACGACGCACGGCAAAATGTTTTCGCAGCGAAGTTCTATGTACAATACCAACGCCGCCAACGGCGCGAGAGTAACGACGGCATCTAAAAGGCAATTACCGTTTCGCGAGAAATCAGTCGTTGCTTCGCACAGAGTCGGCGATAAAGAAGTCTCGTTCGCGAAGGATACGATGGGCGTCCCGGCTCGAACGAATGTGAACGGAGCGACGACGACCACGACGCGTGGCAACAAGAATAGCACGAAGAAGGACACCGCGGCAAACAATAACAACAACAATAACAACAACACGAAGGTAACTGCCGCGCTCGCGGGGGGTAGAAAGGCCAGAGGACGTAAGAACTCTGTCGCGAGCGTCGGAGCTGACTTGGCGCCGACGCGTTTGCACTTTGGAGGCGTTTCGCCACCGATGTCCACTGCGCATAAAGGCTCGTCCCGTCGCTCGGGTGTTCCGCCGCCCATGTCGATGGTATTAGAAGCATCAAATGTGGACCATGAACGCATGGAGGTGAACAACGCGCCTCCAGTCGTTGAGAAGCCGAAAGCGGCGCGATTGAGTTCCTGGTTTAAGCCGCAAGCTGAAGTCGGCGTCAGAGCCACGCGATCGGCATCGAAGAAACGTAAATCGACCGACAACGTGGTGGGAGCTACCACAAACGGGGGCTTGCGAAAGTAGTGGGAAAAATGCGGACGTCTCGCCTTTGTCACAAGTTCTCGAAAAGGAAGGTAAATCAACCTTTGCCGGTAACCTCCGCGGTTTCATGGCCTTTTCAAACAAAGCTTGATAAAAACGCAAGAGAGAGAATACACTCGCCTTCAAAACGTGCGAACGGAAACTGAAAAGTTTCTTTCAAGCGTTTAAGAAGGCGCATGATATCTTTTTTACGACGAGCTTTGGCGCTATTTATATCGTTGACATCATGAGAGGAGAGAGAACACACCACATCTAGTTTAATTGCCTTTGCTATATATATATATAAACTATATATAAACTATATCGTAATACTCGCATATTCGTTCGGTTTTGCCTTTTTTTTCTTTCAACGAAAAAGAAACGTTTGGGTTTCGCACCAGAAACCAAAACCTTGTCCGGCCGCCAAAAGGCGATTGGCGTCACTAACAATCTCGAACGCTTATTTACCGACGTACGTAAAACCTTTGATACCCACACCAAAAGTTCCTCAAACCCGGTTTATTCTACCCGTTAACTCATGCCCAGCAAAAGAATGGCATCATTAATCCAGTCTGCTTTAACCAAAATCGTCGCGCCGACGTCAACTCGCGCGTCGTCCTCGTCGAGAATGAGTAAAATCGCGACGCCAATTTTCGCGTCGTCGTCTTCGATGCAAATGCGCTCGGTGCGAACCGTTGCGAACGCGACGTTGTCCAAATCATTCGTCGGTTCCGCGCAGCGTTCTTTCATGAACGTGAATGCGTTTAACCAGCGAGGTTTGTTGATGTCCACGGAAGCGTACGACGCGGAATCTCCGGCGGCGGAATCGGAATCCAGTGGCGGCGAAGTGAAATTGTACATCGGCAATCTCTCCTGGGACATGGACGATCAAGCGTTGAACGATTTATTCTCGCAATACCAAGCGAGCGATTGCGTGATTGTGACGGACCGAAACACCGGGAGATCCCGCGGTTTTGGTTTTGCCACGGTGCCGTCGCAAGAGATGGCGGACAGCGCGATTGCTGCGTTGAACGATTCGGACCAGTTCGGGAGACAAATGAGAGTCGTCATTTCTTTACCGCCGGAGGAAAGACCGGCGAGAGAGCAAAGACCGAAAAGGAACTGGGACGCGGACGGAAGAAAAGTTTACTTCGGTAACTTGTCTTGGGGGATGGACCACTTAGACTTGCAAGACTTGTGCGCTGAGTTTGGTAACGTCGACGAGTCGAGACTGATCACCGACCGCGAAACCGGGAGATCCAGAGGCTTCGGTTTCGTGACCATGAGTTCGGAAAAAGAAGCGGAAGATGTCGTTGCGCAATTGAACGGTCAAGACGTTGACGGGAGAGTTTTGAGAGTTAACATTGCCACGTCGAACAAAGACGGGGGTGGCGGCGGCGGCGGCTATTAAATATAATAGATGTAAAAGGACTACAAAAAGAGAAGAAAACGAAAACAGAGAGTGTGTGTGTGTGTAAAGAGAGATGAATGGAGTGTTGAATACTGTACTAATAATACTGGAACACAATTTTAGATTTAGAATGAGAGAGAGAGAGAGAGAGAAATATACGGATTCATTAATGAAACCGAATGTAGATGAAACCTTTGTTTGAAATATCAAACGGCTTGCCTATTTACTCCTAAAAACTGCTACTTTAATACACTTTTACTGCTACGCTTTCATGCTTCTTCGCTATACATATCATTTTAAGAGGTTGATTTTACGATATCCTTCTCCTGATTGGCCATCTCCACCGCGTCGTTGAAGTATTCCGCGAATATCCTCAACACTTCCAATTGCGTCTCTTGTAACACCTCGTCCGCGTTCAAGCGATAGTCCTTCGACTTGTCCCACGTCGGAGTCATTGGGATTTTCTCAAACTTACGTCCCACGCCGCCGGCACCGCCCCATCGTCTCTTATCAAACTGCCACACGACATCATGGCTCGGTTTAGGGCCTATTTTGATTTCAGGTCCCCACGTATAATGCATGGCGATCGCTTTACCCAACTGCACGTCCGCTGGAATTTGTACCATGGTATCCGCGAAAGGCACGGGCGGTAAACGAAACTGAAGCGGCGGTTCAATCTGTGCCGCGGCAAAGCTAAACGCGTACATATCTCTCACCCAACCAAAAACTTTTTGTATGACTGCGGATTCTTCAGACACAACCATTAACTCTTTCCATCTTTTGGCGACTCGAGTTAAATCTTTCGCGTACATTATTTGCGGCGCGTTCCCCGTTTGCGCCACGTCGGCGTACGGCACTTTGTCTTCGTACCCTTCGTGAAACACTTTCGAGGCTGGCATCGCGTCTGCGTGACTTGGAATTATGTAACCGAATAAAAACCCATAGCTGTGCCCTGGTTGTAACATAACCGACGGCGGCGGGGCTTTGACGAAAATATAATCCGCCTCCGCCATCAACACGTGCGAACACTTTTTCGCGTCTTCCGTTAAGCTCCAATCGTAAATCGCTCTCGCGCGATCTTTGACCGAATAGCTGCACGAATTGTCGCAGTCTGGATGCCATGGATCCGCTCTCCAAGTTGGAACGATATCTACGAGTTCATCGTCTTTCGTTCTGTGTAAAATGCGAATGAATCTCGCCATGATTCCAGCTTTGTCGTGTTTCATCGCCACGTTTTTCCACGAAGCGTAAACCAATCGAGTTTGCCAATTCATGTACCTACCACCATTACTGGTAATCATAGTCGTAATGCACGTTGGCGGCGACGCATCTTCTTCCACGGGATCGTATTGTACTGGTTCTGGATGCAACATCCCACTCGTATACGGAATCGCGTCGCCTTTCCCATACGTCGGCGGTTGCCACACGTTTTTGTTCTTCGCCAACCAACAGTTTTTATTCCTCGGGTCGTATCTCCACGTGTTGCACTCCTTCGAGTGCTCTTTACACGACTCGCAGCACTCTTGCCACGTCTCTTTTCTATTTCTCGCACCATTCTCCGCGGATAAATCTCCACTCACGGGCGTTGGACCCCAATATTCCGAGTTTTCAATCATGTGACACTCGGCGTAGCGTTCCTTCGTCTCGCCGTCTCTCGTTTGCCGCCATCGCTCGACGGACAATCCCGGCTTCTCGTAAAAACCGCCCTCAAACAGCTCCTTCTCCTGTTCGCTCGTATCCTCATCACCGTTGCTACTGCTACTGCTACTGAAAGCTTCTGCTTCCTTCTCGCGTAACTTCCTCTCCGCTACTTCTCTGAGAACTTTTTCCTCCTCCACTTTCTCTCTGAGTCGCTTCAACTCTTCTTTTTCCTTTTCGCGTTTCCGCGCGCGTTCGACTTCTAATTCTCTGTGGTACGCGTCTAAATTCCTCCCATCAAAATCACTTTTATCGTTGTCCATCCCGCCCATCCCGTGGTGTTGGTTTTGTTCAAACGTCTCTCGACTGAGAAAATCGCCGGGAAGTTCGTCCCCGGGACCGACGTCTCGACTGTCGCGATTGGCGATCGAAAGTATGAAGAGATACATGCTCAAACCAGACGCGAAGACGAAAAAGACGAACATATATTGCTTGCGAGGGGATTTTTTGAATCCCTTCGGGGTGGTGACGACCATTTCTCACTCCTGACGTTTGTGTGTTGTTGAATGTCTTGTGCGTTGAAAAGTGGTGAATTTACGCAAAAGAAAGTTGAGTAACTGACAAAGAAAAAATCCTCGCAACCTCGCCGACGCTGCGCCAATCCTGATTAAAATAACCCGCTCGGTACGCATACTTAATTAAAACGATGTACTCTCTCGCTCTCGCTCTCTAAATAAATAAATATGTATATGCGTGTGTTTTGTGGAATCAGTGTCCTCCCCGTCCTTTCTTCCCGCTCAAAACTGGATTCTTCTGCGCGAAAACGAAGCACCCGATGAGTTGCATCAAGCCTCGAACGTTTTCGAAAACGCTTCCGCCGAAGAACATTCGACATAAGGATTTGCAAAACGCAAACGCGTTGGGTTTGACTGGGTATTGCAGAGGAGGTGGGATGTCGGTTTTGATGAGAGGGAATCGATCCACGACGACGGACTTGGGGACGCAGCATCCGCGTAAACCTTCGACGCCGGCGAATCGGTCAAAGCCAGATTCTTTGACGCCGCCGAACGGAAGCGATTGGGCCATGTACGTGGAGCAGAAATCGTTAATTGAGGTCATGCCGGCTTCTAACTGTTGTCCGAGCTGTTCTGCGCGTTTTTTGCTCCCGGCGAAAACGTTTGAACCTAAACCAAAGTCGCAATCGTTCGCTAATCGAACGGCTTCTTCGTCGGATTTGACTTTGCAAATAGATAACACCGGGCCGAAGACTTCTTCCTTCATGATTTTCATGTCGTGCGTGACATTTAAGAGGACGGTTGGCGGGTAGAATTGACCTGTCAAGATCTCTTTGGTGGCACCCGGTGGCGGCGGTTTCACGACGTTGGCTTTTTGTTGTTGGCGCTCTTTTTTCATGGAGTCTCGAGTTAACGGCGACCCGGTGATATGTTCGATTTGGCCTTTTACCGGTTCGACGATGTTTTCTTCGAACCAGTTCCCAAACTCTTCGGAATCTTCGTCGACGTCGTCGACGTTGACCATGATTTTCGGTAAGTAACCGCCAACGGCTACGGTAGCGCCTTTCGACCTCGCGTCTTCAATCAACGCGTGCACCGCTTTCGCTTGGTTCGGCATGCACATGGCGCCGCAATCAGTCATCAAAGGGTTTTTCAACGCGTGGCCTTGTCTCAACTGTTTCGCAGTTTGAACCACTCGGGAAACAAACTCATCGTAGACTTTCTCGTGGACGTAAAACCTCTCCGCGCCGGCGCAGTTTTGACCGCACGATTGAAACGCCCCTCTCAAGGCCATCGGCACGCACTGGTTCAAGTTCGCGTCCTCGCAAACGATAAACGCGTCTTTACCGCCCAACTCTAAAACAACCGGCGTTAACGTTTTCGCGGCAGATTTCATGACCAACCTCCCCACAGTCGTTGACCCGACAAAGACAACTTTTTGACATCCGCCGTTGACGATCGCTTCTCCGGCTTCGCCGTACCCCGTGACGATTTGAACCAAATCCTCTGGCGCGCCCGCCGCTTTCAAACACGCCTTAATCGCCCGACCATAATACTGACTGGACCAACTCGCGTGTTCGGAAACTTTCACCACCAACGCGTTCCCGGCAAATACGTTCGCCACCAACGGATTAAAGACGTTATGAAACGGGTAGTTCCACGGCACGATCGCGCCCATCACCCCGACTGGATGAAACTCCAACGTAGCTTTTTTGTAAAACATCATCGCCCCGGAACTTCTTCTCTCCGGCTTCAACCAATACACTCCTTCTCGCAACAACCATCGAATCTTCTCTAACGTCGTGATGACTTCCCCGAACGCGGCGTCGACCAGCGGCTTCCCGGAATCTCTCGCGCTCACCACGCAAATATCGTCCTGGTTCTCGACGACGAATTTACGGATAATCTTCAACAAAAACTTCCGTTGCTTCCACGACGATTTCGCCCACTCCTTTTGCGCCTTTGATGCCAGCTGAATCTTCTCTTTCACCTCTTCTCTCGTCATCGCCGGTACGTCCGGACCTAAAACGTCCAGCGACCCTGGGTCGTAACACGGCACAGATTTTTCAGGAAAAGGCGAGTTTGGTACCCATTTCTTCCCCGTTTTCCCTTTCCTTTCCTCGTCGGTCAACCCAACTGCGATCGACGGGACGAAGAAGTAATTCTCGATGGATTGGTACACCGCGTACGCGAGAAACGCGCTCATCGCGACCAGAACAAAATCCATCCTCGTCAACTCGTCCAATTTTAAATCGACGAGAAATCTTTCAAATCTCGGAAAGTCGTGAAGGAATGTTTTCGTCAACGCCGGGACGTGTTTATAGACGACTTTTCGCACGCACGGTGGGCACGCGATGTCCGGGCACGCGCAAAGATCTTCCTGCAGCACGAACATGTTTTTGTTTTTAGGACAGAAAACGAGAGAGAGTGTGTGTGTGAGAGATTACTTCTCTGCGCGTTTTTTATGACGCTCGCGTCACTTTTTGTCGCCAGAGAAACAACATTAAAGAACTCTAAACTCTCTCGTTTTTAACGACGATGAGGAGGAGGAGGAGGAGGAGGAGGAGGAGTTGTTTCTGAGCGTGAACAACCGCGAGAAGGGACGGACTTCTTCTTCTTCTTCTTGACTTCTTGACACTTGAAACGAATCCATCATGGGGAAAAAATCATCAATCCGGACGACGATTTCGAAGCGACGTGGGGGCGTTTTTAAAACGACTTTTGCGGTTCTTTCGCTCTTAGTCGCGACGTTTGTACTCCTCCTCGCTTTTCGTCGAGAAGAGCGTTCTGCGGTATCATCGTTATCATCATCGGAAGAGGAAAAGGAGGACGACCACGTGACGAACCAGTTTTTACGAGAGGCGTTCGAGGAAGAGAAAGAGATTTCGTCGGATATCGAATATCACACGTATTCAATCGTGAACTCGTACCCGCACGACACGAACGCGTTCACGCAAGGGTTTTTGTATCACTCTGCGAGTGAGAGTTTTTTCGAGTCCACTGGGTCCGTGCCTCACGGGAAGTTATCGGATGTGAGACGCGCGGATATCGAGACGGGCGAAGTGTTGGAATTGAAGACGATACCGGAATCGGCGTTTGGAGAAGGGTTGGTTTTTATGAGAGAGGAGACGAAAAGGGCGAAGAAGAATAGTTTAGTTCAGTTAGTGTGGAAGAGTTCGAGAGCGTTTACTCACGAGATTAAGGACATCGGAGGAAAAGTAGAGGAGAAGAACAACGCGTTGTTGTTCCAAGAGGAAAGCGGCGAACAAAAGATGTTCAACACGGATTTACGCGACGGATGGGGCGTAACTTCGTCGAAAAGAGAAGGGGTCATAGTCATTTCGAACGGCACCGCGCATTTGACGTTATTCGATATGAACAAAGGTGAATCCATAGGCTTTATCACAGTTCACGATAACGGCGTCGAACAGAGGTTCCCGAACGAACTCGAAGCGGTGAGAGGTGAGATTTGGGCAAACATTTTAGAAAAAGAGTGCGTGGCGCGAATCGATGAACGCACCGGAAAAGTTCTCGGTTGGATCGATTTTACCGGGTTGAAGAAACTGCAAGACAACGTTGGAAGTGTCATGAACGGTATCGCGTACGACGAACGACGCGACCGCATTTTCGTCACCGGGAAACAATGGAGACGCGTGTTCGAGGTGAAAATTAGTAAAGGGAGTCGCAAGAAGGGCGCGATCGAGTTGGGAAGGAAACGGTGCCGCTCGCCTACATCTTTACCAAATTACGGGTATCCCTAGAGAAAAAGAATAACATAGATTAGCGCATTCCGAGAGAATATATTAGAGTAGTTCTTAGCCTCTCGTTTAAACGTGACACGTCGCAGAGAGAAACATGTGACATCGACAACGTCATAAAAATACTCGATCCGAGAATATAACAACAACACGCTATGTTCCAACATCGCCTCGCACGCGCGCTCGTCGCCGCCATTTTCCTCGTTTCCTTCGTCCACGCGCAAGAATCGAGACATGCCGACCATCACGCGATGGTTCACGATCACGTCATGTCGCACATTGAAGGCATTCACAACCACGTGGATTCAATAACTCGTCGTGCAAGAAGATTATCTTGTTATCGCATGATTTCACCTCGCATGCGATTTCCGGATCAATGGTTAGATTACGTGGAAGAAAACATCGACACTTGGAGGAAAGAGTGGGTGGAATGGTTCTGCGACGTGAGTGCTGACGATTCGTTTTCTCGTCGTCTGTTTTGATTCGCGCAAAGCGCGCAAAAATTTCTGTCGCGCTGTTCTCTTTCCGAGAGGATAAGATACGCGAACTACGAGCGAATATTTCCGGCGAACTTACGAATACTTTCTCTCTTTAAATATACACAGAAACCAGCCAATGCGGAGACCTGTAAAGAGTACGAGGAGAAAATGAAGGAAAGAGAAGAAGTGGTGGCAAGTGGCGACGATATGGAGAAGGAAGCGATGCCGCCGCTCGAACCGATGCCAGTCTCCGAAGATTTACCGTCGTTGCTGGAAATCGCGAGTTCGAATCCGGACTTTACCTTGCTCAACGCAGCAGTCTCCACGCAACCGGACATCGTGGAGTTGATTCAAGGAGATGGCCCGTTTACAATTTTTGCGCCGGTAAATTCTGCGTTTGAAAGTTGGTTAGAAGAGAATAATTTGAGCGCGGAGGAAGCGTTAGCGTCGCCAACGCTCCCAGACATTCTCAAGAGACATGTTCTCGGGACCAGGCTGTTGGCAAAGGACGCGTTGGCCGCGGTGGCGGATGGACCAATTGAACTCGATACGCTTGGTGCAAAAGTTGTTGCTGAGAAAAAGGGAGATGACTTGTACATCGGAGGCGCTAAAGTCATCGCCACGGATGTCATGGCTTCAAATGGCGTCGTTCACGTCGTCGACGGAGTCGTCGAAGGCGTCTAACGAGAGAGCGCTCTGAACAACGATATAACTTACCTGCTACTACTACTACTACTGCTGCTACTACTACTGCTACTGTGAAACAAGAAGGAGAAGAAGATTGAAATAACAAGAGAGACACACGATAAGTGCAACGCATCAATACAAGTACAATTTAAAATATACGCGTGTACGTGGTTCTTTTAAAACTCAAATTCTAATGTTGTATCGTAGTGACTAACACCTCCCTTCTCCTTTTATATATATATATATATTATGACTATCTCGCTCTCGCTCCGTCATAAATCATCTCCCAATTTTCTCTCTACTATTTCCTCTGCAATTTATTTATTTATTTATTTTCTCTCTTACTTCGCCCGGAGAAGAAATTTAGAGCGCGGAGGCACCCGCAACCAATTCAATAATCTCCGAGGTAATCTTGGCTTGACGCTTTTGGTTGTACTCCTTGTTCAATCTGTTCTTCAAATCCTTGGCATTGTCAGAGGCGTTCGCCATCGCGTTCATTCGCGCCGCCAACTCAGACGCCAAAGATTCTTGCAACGCTCTCAAGACGATACCGTTCATGTATAACGGCATGATGGAGTCCAAGATTTGGTTCGGTTCTTGTTCGAATTGCATCACACCTTCGAACTGCGCGGTTTCCGTCTCAACCTTTTCGCTCTTCGCGACCAATTGGCCATCTTCGGAGGTCAATCGGAAGATTTCATCGTTCTTCGCGTCAATGCATTGTCCCTCAGAGTTGCAAACTTCACCCTCCTTGGACAACGGCAACAAAGTTTGGATGATCGGCTCGGACGCGATCAAAGAGACAAACTTCGAGTAGACCAATTCGACTTTGTCGACTTCTTCACCAACAAACTCAGAGTAGATTTCATCCGCAACCGCTTGCGCTTCTTGCGTCGTCGGCGATTGGCCCATGTTGAAGCCCTTCACGACGGTGTATTGCGGGCGTCTCTTGAAGTACGTGTTCGCCTTCTTACCAATCAAAATCAACTTGCACTTGACGCCTTGCTCTTCCAACTCTTGAACACGAGTTTCGCACTTCTTGATGGCAAAGTTATTGTAGCCACCGCACAAACCACGGTCACCGGTGCACAACATGATCAAGCACGTCTTGACCGGTCTGACGGCGCACAACGGCGCGTCGACGTCTTCGCCTTGCAACTTGCCGTTGATGGCAAACAAAACCTTGACGAGTTGTTCAGAGAACGGACGCGCGTTGATGACGGCATCTTGCGCTTTTCTCACCTTCGCGGCGGCGACGAGTTTCATCGCATCGGTGATTTTCTTCGTGGAGCCGACCGAGGCGATGCGATCGCGCATCTCCTTTTGGGAGGCATTTTGGATAACCTGTGGAGAAAAAGATAGGGAAAAAAGGGTGGTGAGCAAATTATTAAGAGGCTTCTTGTGCTTTCTTTCCGAGAAGAATCGATGATAAAGACCACATCGAAAGGCAGGAGCGCGCGTAATCTTCGTCTTTTCGTTACATAAAGGCGCGCCTCTCGAAGCGCCCGTCGTCGTCGGGGAGTAATCTTTTCCCACCAACGCGCTCCTTTAAAAATCTTCCTTTTTTCTCTCTCTCACCGCAGAGGGAGAAAAGGGAGAGATTAATCGATAACGAGCCTTGTGCGCGAAAAACGCATCCGCGCGCGCGAACGCGACCACGAAAAGGACTCTTTCGCGACAGAAACGCATCCACGAACGATGTGCGCGCAGAGATGTGTGCACTCGTTCCGCGTAAAAGCGCAAAACAACGTATGCGCGAGAATCTTCTTCGAAAAGATACCACAGAGAGCCGCTAGAAAAAGGATCGCCCCTCGTCTACAACGTGCCGAAAATGCGAGTAAAAAAATAAATGAGCGCGCGCGTACCAATTGCCCTCTCTTGCTCGGCGCCGCGGCGACGTTTCTCTTGGAAACGACCGATTTTCCGGCGATGGCAACTTTCGCCGTCACGGCGGTCGTCATGGATAAAGCAGACATAATTCGTAAATATGTGTATGTAGAGTGCGATATATGAGGAAACGAGAGAGAGAGCCGATGATGAATTTCTCTAGTTTATCTCTTTTCCAGAGGTCCGTCCTCCGCCTTGTTTTTCGGAGATTTTGATTCTTTGGACAAAAATTTTTCTGACTCAGAGAGAGTAGTTAAGTATACGTTCCAAACTCTTTAGTTTAGTACCAGAAGAAGAAGGAGCGAGGACGACCTGAATGTGTGCAGTTAGTGCAATACGTTTTGTTATTATATGGCGGCGCGCTATCTATTTCGATTATTACACTAATATATTTCCAGCTTTTCGTTGACGACGCGGACGGGTCCTCCGCCGGCGAGCAA
>Ga0115554_1001997_pt1 | contig 14286 bp, 9 predicted proteins | sample COGITO_mtgs_1104_3_FD_87283 | JGI IMG/M metagenome (GOLD analysis project Ga0115554, IMG submission 87283) | Pelagic marine microbial communities from North Sea - COGITO_mtgs_110404 | ecosystem: Environmental > Aquatic > Marine > Epipelagic | place: Germany:Helgoland, sampling site Kabeltonne... | reverse complement strand
TATGACACCGAGGGAAACGAAATCCCCTTTCGGGGAGGAGAGTTCTCAGCCGTGTATGAGGAAGGGTGTGGTCACATGGATAGCAACGCCTGCCTTAATGATATGAAGGATGTCTTGGATAGGGAAGGTGTCGACGTGCAATTCAATGCTAAGGTCGGTAAACTCAACATGACGAGCGGTGACTCGAAAGCGGTGACGGGACTGACCTTGGTCGACGGGACAGTTGTCAACAGCAAGATTGTTATCAACGCAGCCGGGCCGTGGTTCGACAAGATAAACAAACCGGCTGGAGTCACCACAACGACCGAAATGCTACCCACCCGAATTCAGGTGGGGCATAAGAACATCGAGGGTGAGTTTTTGGACCTCCCCTTTGTTGCTGATTGTCACGGCAATAGCGGCGTTTACTTCATGCCTCGAAAGTCAAATAAGCAGCTCGTATTTGGTAGTATCGCTCACAGGTTTGAGAGTGAGGTCGTTGATCCCGACGAGTACAACCAAAGCTTGGATCCGGAGTTTAAACAGGACTATCTCAACTGTTTGTTCCATCGAATGCCAACTCTCCCTCGGAGCGGAGAGATCCATGGATTCAGTCACATGTACACAGTCAATCAAGACGATGTCCACCCGGTATTAGGACCGTCTAAAAGTGCAGAGGGTCTATATCTCTGTCACGGAGAGAGTGGACATGGGTTCAAGTTGGCCCCTGCTGTGGGAAGTCTGATGGCACAAAGCATTACAGGTGGTGATAAGGTGCTCAATGAAACGTTCGAAACAGATGTCGATATCGACTTCATGCATCCAGACCGCGAACCGTTGTCACTTCAAGTGAAGACGCACTTCGCATAAGCCATTTTTTCGTGAGTGTGGTGTTACTTAAATTTTGACAAAAATACAAAATTTTGACGAAAATACGATATCTAACGTCTTCTTTAGCGGAGTTTTGCGCTTCATCAGAGATGGAAGTGCGACTTTCGCTATCCAGAGGTGGTGGTATTTAAGTCTGGAGGTCAAGCAGGTGAGAGACGGAAAATTAATTCGGAGAAAAATAAGAAAAGACAAAATTATTTCAATTACCCCCAGACAAAATAAAAAAACTGGATTTCTTTGTTGCGTGTCTCTTGCTGCTTGTCGGCTTGTGTGGTCTCGCTCTGCTGATTGTTGTCGGAGTTCAGGCCCCTCTGGAAGTTGTTCGGGATAGTAGGCTGTACATCTTCGGGCTGGTGTATCAAAACACAAGGGAGCCCCCTTCTCCCCTTGAAAGCACGGGCAGCACTGCTCCAGAACCTGTGAGCGGTACTGTTTCGACGAACCATTTGTAATACCATTGTTGACTCCTGTCTCTCACTCTTCTTCATCAGTTGACGTCTTGCATCTATTTGAAAAATGGTAGCTTCACACAAGGAGAAGGTATTTACTGCGCTTGTCTGTTGTGTCGTGTACAGTCTTGGACGATTTCATGAATATGCCATTTATTCTTCAACAGAGAAGGGTGTGGTACTTTCTGGGACAGAGGGCAACTTTGCGTCCAATTCCAAACAGGTGCAGGCTAACTCAAACGAGAACCTTGACGTCCAAAGTAGTTTGAATGATGAGATTACACGTGCTCGAGCTCAACTAGATGAGCTGGAGCGGATGTACGACAAAAAACAGCCTGGAACTTCTTCCTCTCCATCGTCATCATCATCATCATCATCATCATCATCATCATCATCATCATCATCATCATCATCATCATCTCCCGATGAAAAAAAAACGTGCAACCCTCGAAAATTCGTCAGCTATACATCTTCAACTTGGGAGCAGATTTGGCTTGATAATATATCCAAGTGGCAAGAGGAGAAATATATCTGTGATGCCCTCTTTGATCAACTCCCAATGCTCAACAAATTTATGTGGGAAACTTGCAACTATTTCCCAACAGATTCGACTTGGTGCATGAAAGATGACAGTTTAACACAGCTTTGGTGGAACAGTAAGAACGGACGCACCCTTACTTACCCGCCTTCTGGACATTCTCCCGGTCCCGTGTCCCCTGTTATTCCCACTGACGAGGAGATCTTTAGCAAGTTTGAATTTTTAGATGAATGCAACTCAAATGCACCCTATACTGAATTCATTGAGCCGATTGTGTCGCATCTCCGTCACCCTGTGAGCGGGTGCGGAACTAAGTTCTGCACACCAAGCTCTGATTGTGCACCCAACGAAGGGGGGGGGAAGTATTTTTATCATCGTAGCTGGGTTGTTCCACCCCCTCAGCTCCCTGCGTCCAGTCTTGATAGGTGAGAAAGGCGGCTTGCATTTGACTGTATTCGGATTCGATCTATTGACTTCGCTCACATCCTCTTTCTTCGCTTGTTTTGTTTTGTTTTGTTGTCCTTCGGCACCCGGCAACCCAGCAAGAATTATTATTTCGACGCTGGTGCCTCGTCTTGGGTGGCCGGTCAAGGTGGCCCTTCGCTCAGCTATTTTGCCACTGTATGGAATCGCCATGGGATCGACTTTGACTACATAGAAGCGTGGGAAGGCTCCACATCCGTTGACAAGTTTTACTCCACGGTACCTGGACAGTACAAAGATCGCACCCATTATCACCAGCAATTAATCGCATCGCAGCCCAACGCTGCGAACGGTGATCCTTTCGTGCCAACGGTGATAAAGAATACTGCAAAAAAAGAGGATTACGTACTTTTCAAACTTGACATTGATAGCGGGCCAGTGGAACAAGGGACTGTTGACTTTTTGCTGGACCCCTTGAATGACGAACTAGAATACATTGACGAATTCTTATGGGAACACCATGTAGACAATTATATCATGAATGGGCATTGGGGAGAAGGGGTTGATTATACCAAAACAATCCATGATTCATACCAACTGTTTCTTCAGATGAGGCAGAGAGGGGTCCGTGCTCATAGCTGGATCTAGCGAAACCGAATAATTGCAATTAAATGCACAGCTACCTTTTTTATACTACCCTATTGCTTACTCACTTCACTTACTCCCCTCTCGTCTCACTACCAGTATAACCAGAATAAGATCATGAGGGTGAGACACATTAAAAAAATGACAATATACCTGTCAACAATGTCTCTCCGCTCTATATGACGCATAGTAGTGTCGCTAAGGCCAAGCAATGTGCCCATGTCAAGTACCATACGTCGCACACTTTTTAATCTGTCGCGCTGCCCAATTAATGAATCCAAAGTTGCCGCACCAGTGTTCAGAATCTCACCCACCATCCTGTTACTTCGGTCAGTGCTGGCGCCCTCTTCAACCAGCTCCCCCATTGCAGATAAGTTTTCTCTTTGCCGCAAGTCGCCGCCAAAAAGTTCATTGCGCTCGCGGTGATAATTTACACTCTGCATTATCCTTGTTTCTATGTTTGCGACTTGCCCCATCATCATGTTGAAGTCTTCACTGAGCTGCTCAATCTTTACCGTCCAGATTTCACGGCTTTGGGGAGCTTCGTTGTTCACCAACGAGCGCAGCATGCCTATCCTCCTACTTAATTCGTCGAGAGATAGTTTCACTGTCGACAGCAGCTCATTTGATTTTGATCTACTGTCATGACTGTGATGCATCTGAGAGAGTAGGTTGATCTGCTCTCCCGTGTCAAATCGAATTTTTCGAGCCGCTGGGAACAAGCTGGCGATAGACGGATGGTTCGACATGATGAAAACAGATTCAGAACAGCTGTGAGCACCTAAGACGGGGATGAACTCTTAAACTTTCGAAATAGAAGGGAAACAGGCAACTCTTGGTTTGGGGCTGTCGTCTAAATATATTTTGTTGGAAGACAGGTCAAAATAAAGTCAGCAGCGACGAAGGAAAATCGCAGATTCGCGAGATAGGTGTGATAACGACAGACACAATATTTTGCATATTTTTTTTTGGCCCTCTCTCTCAGTCTTGACACCTCCAACGAAGGCTAAGTGCATTTGTTGGGATCCCCTGCACGACACGATTCAACCATCGGTGCTACTTCCACTGTCATATTACGAATAGAAAAGTCAGTCTTCTTGTCTCCCTTACAAAAGTTTTGAAAAATCTTTCTCCGGTTACCCCAAGTTGGTTACCCCCTGTAAAACCAATATGGCCCTCGAAAAGCGCAATCATATGAGCTTCCGTATAAGTCCGGTTAACTCCCCCCCGAATGGGCCGTCTGCTTCCGATGCCACTTCTGTGCCTGCACTTGATGAGGAGTCCTTCCAGGTGGTCACGAAACGCAAGTCAAAAGCTGAGAAGGAGAACCGTAGCGGAAATTCGACTGGACACAACAACCAGCCAAAGAAGCGTACTAACTCGAACGCAAGCACTGGTTCCAGCAACTCAGCGAACCCGAACAACAATGGCAGTGTCAGCAGCAGCAGCAGCAGTAAAGGGGGCAAGAAGAAGCACAACAAATCAAAAGTGGCGGGGACAGCTGAGCCGCCCTCCTCCCCGTCAGCTTCAATAAGTAGTAGCAAGAGCAAGAACACTCTCTTCGCTCAACTCCTCCGCAACGTGAACCACGCAGTGGATGAGCTGTACTCGCAGTGTGAAGCAGAGAATGAGACGGACTTTGCTCGTGATGCCTCCAAAATTCTAAAGCGCTGCTCTGATGATTTTACTGCTCTAGAGAAACGCATCCGGATGCAGGGAGAGTACATATTCCTGAACGCCGACGCGCAGGCGAAGCGAAAGAAAGGGTATGCGAAAAATAACCGCAACGTCATGGCATCCGTTTCTTGGGATGTCCGGAAAAGCTCTACCGACAAACGCAATGTGATGGTCCGCTCGTCGATAGAGCGGATGGAACGCGAGGCCCAGGAGCAGCGTGAAATGAATCACTTCGTGGACGAGGAAGACATAGATGAACAAGTTCATGATGACAACCAACCCTCCCCTGCTGCTCGTCTCCCGTCGGAAAATGCATGGAGTAAGCGCATCGCATTTGACGCGCCCAACGAATCGATTGGAGGAAATTCTCTGGAAATCACGGGTACAAAGGCAAAAATCTACGTATCGGATGGTCGCCTTCCTGCCCCTACAACCTCTGCTGTGCAGGTTGTCACTGTTACAAATTTTGTGACTGCAGAGGCGGCAGCGCAGTACCCACCGGCAACGACCGAAATGAGTCAGTCCGACTTTGGCGAGCGAATTTACACCCTTCTGTATCCCTCCCAGGGGGATCTGGCTGGAAAGATTACTGGGATGCTGTTAGAGCTAGACAGTTCCGACCTGGTCGCACTCTTGAATAGCGTCGACGCCCTCAACGTCAAGGTGGCAGAAGCTCTGCAGGTCCTGAAAGAGTACGAGGCCACGCAAGCCGCGCAGAACAGCAATGTCGTTTGCAGCGAAATTGTCGTCGAAAACAACAACCAGAGTGGCGATGATTTCGTCGACATTGTCGACGAGAGTGAGACTGACAAGGAGGAACACGAGGTCAGCGAGCAGCAGGACATTGACAAGGTTTTGGCTGAGGCGATGGAGTGGGTTGAACGCGTGTCGAAAGCTGAGGAGTCCGCTTGGTCGGACTTTTTGAACAAAAGCAAGAACGAAAAGCTGACTCTAGAGTGCGCGCCGATTGCTGAATCCCCTCGTAGTAACCATGCCGGTAGCTGGTACAGCAGTAGTGAGGAGGGGGAAGATGAGGACTTGTCCCATAGGGGTGGTGTTGGAGTCAGGGGGGGCGTGAAAGGGGGGTTAACGCCCCGGAATTTGCCCAAGAGCAAAAACCATTTGCGGACGCCGATAAATTCGACCGGAGAGGCCGGACATTACACGCCCCTTTATAATTTGCACGACAAATTGTCTAGTCCTGATCGTCGTCGGCCATCTCCCGCGGAAACGAAGCAAAAAATGGACGAACGAGCAGCAGCCGCTGCCCAGCGTCGAGCGGATGCAGAGAAGAAGAAGCAAAGAAAGCTGGCAAAGGCGGCTGAAAAAATAGAGCGCGCACGGACATCGCTGGAGGCCAAGCATCAACAGAAAATCACCAACATCAGCGAAAAGATGAGGTTAGCCGAAGAGCAGGCCCAGAGACATAAAGCCGCAAAAATAAAAAAAGCAGAGAGTGAAAACAGCAAGGTGACGGAGATCTCCTTCATCAACGCGCTGAATGAAAGAGACTTGGCAGAGCAGATGAGGCAAAAGCTACTTGAAACTGAGAATCGCATCAAAGCTGCGCGCGAAAGACGACAAGCTGCCCAAAAACAGACCACGAACAAGAACGAGATGCGTCGCGAGAAGAATAGCAAGGTTCTCAGCGAGCGTGAGTCCGAGCGAGAAGAGGCGCAGGCATCTCGACTTGAACAATTGCAGGCAAGGATGCAGGCGGTCAGCGAGAGACGATCCCAGCGCATGGCCGAGGCGGAGAAGATGGCCGAGCTGAAGCGTCAGAAAATGCTCGAAGCTGCCCGAGCTCGGCAAGCTCGGGAGGAGAAAATCTTGCAGCGCTCTGCGGAAAAAGAGACCAAAAGAAACCTGGCCGATGCCCGCCGCTCCGGCGATTTCAACAGCAACGAATCTCCCTTGTTCCGATTGCGGGCATCCTCATTCGGTGCAAACGAGGACCTTGACGCCAGCAACAGCGATACTCTAGCTCCAGATGTAGAGAAGGAACGAGATTCGCTTGACGATGTTCGGCTCTTGTCTCCTCCTGTCACTAGCAACACGGCGACGGCGAAGAAGAAAAACAAGGCGAAAAAGAACAGAGCGAAAACCGACAGTGTCCCTGCCGAGGATGATGAAACGACACAGCAACCCAATGAGCTCTCAGAAGAGCAGGTTGCTCGATCCCTCATCGCGAAGATCGATGCCGCTATTCAGAGCCTATCCCGGGACGAAAAGAAGAAGCGTCGAAAAAGGCTCGCTGCTGCTCGTAAAAAAATCGGAGACGTGGGCAGTTTCCTCGACGACAACAGCAACAGCAACGGAGTCAACCACGAGAACCACGATTACGGCGGCGGCGGCGGCGGCGGCGGCGGCGGCGGCGGCGACTCTATTCCGCCCAAGCTCGCGTCGATATATCAACGCATCGCCAACATTGCTTCCAATTTTAAATTCAACAACAGCAACAACAACAACAATGACGATTCTCTGATTCTCCCAAATGACAACACCAAGTGGGAGGCGAAAAACCTGGATGGTGAAATCTACCAGTTGGTCAAATTTTTCGACAAAAAATCACCCGAGGCAATAGGCGACAACTACAAAAGCCTCGTGTCAGCTACGGTCACAATACTGGTGAAACTGTACAAAGATCTCTTGACCCTGAATCACCGACTGCACTTCTCCCAGACGCTCTCTGGCGTTGTCGTTGCGATTGAGATAGTCACTGAGAATCACCCCAATGTCGCCGAGTGTCTGTTCGGAGCAAAGTGCGGCGATGTGTTCATTGACGGTGCTGTTCGCCTATTGGCCCACCAGTCCTTCGCAATGATGATGCGAAGTTACAACAGCAACGGCAACATTGATGGAAGCGCCGTCCGGCTTCTGACTAAGATGCTCAGCTCCACTGTCACGTCAGTCCGAGCAGACCAAATCGACCTAATGCGCTACTTGGTATTGACCCCGTTGTGCGACAGTATTGTTGCGGCTCTCCGATCTGTGACGAACCTTCCTGCGCTTTCCTCGGGGCTGATGAACGTGTTGTATTCTCTTGGGCCTTTCGTTGAGACCCTTGCTACTTTTTCGTTTGACGAGAGCACTATCGGTAACAACGTTAAGGAGAGAGGCACAGAGGTCGCTGTGCACACATTTGATGATATCGCGCGGATCAACAATGACCCCATATCAATATCTCTGAAGGAGTGTCTGGTTGAGAAAATTGGAGGCAGTTTGATTGGCGTTGTGGCGTCAGTCCTCCCTCTCGCCAATCAGGGCAGCGCGGGGGCCGGAGGGATTGCCAGTTTCGAGGTGTGCGTTGAAGGGGGGCAGCTCTCCGCGATGGCATTAAACGCACTGGTGACCGTGTGCAAGCTCGATTTGCGTCGGTTCCAGGTTCTTTGCCGCGGAGAGACCAAGACAGGCTGGGAGGGAGGTGGAGGGTATTTGGAGTTCAGCTATGTCGCCGGGGTCGTGTGCCAGGGAGTCGCCAAAATTTGCGGCGAGAAGAGAGATGAGTTCCTAGAGAGCTGTCTGGAGAAGATGATCGTACTTCTCGGTTTGTATACTCTCGAGAACGCGGAAAATCAACAGCGCCTTAACTGGGGAAGCGACGAGACTCTTTTATCTCGGCTGTCTTCCCTCCCCTTCAAGTACTTCTGCGAAGGGCCGCTGATTGAGATTCTGTTTCCCACGTTGATAAGCGCGACGTCATTTAATGACAACAACCGCGCAGTCATTAGTAACGACATCAACTTGGAACTACTCGCTGGCTACCTCAGTGAGAAAATGGAAAATATTCACAGTCCGAGCAGCATAGCTCTCTCGCACAGAATCCCCTGCGACACCTGGGGGAAGCTAAAAGCCTACTACGAATGAAGTAAGAAAAAAAAAGAGAACAAGAAATAGCTATTAACCCTAAAAACCTATTATTATAAGGCCAAAACTATTTACTATACCGGGTATGGTTTTTTTTTCCTCGTTATTTTTGGTATAATGTTTTTTCTGTCAAATCAATAGTCTTTAGTCTCTCAGTTCATTTCTCGCAACTGTTCCACCAGCTGTTTTTCTTTCTCAGAGATTTTCTTCGGGATGTCAACCGTGACGGTGACAAAATGATCTCCGCGAACGTCCTTATTGCCGAGCCGCGGGGCACCCTTCCCCTTGATGCGCATCACCTGACCAGGCTGCGTTCCAGGCGGCACCTTGATATCCACATTTCCGTCAACAGTTTCCACCGCCACCGTCGCCCCCAGAATTGCGTCGGTATAAGAAACCTTCTTATCACTGTAAATTTCTGGGCCCTCTCTCCTAAAGCGGCCGTCCTGCTTGACTTTCAAAAATATGTAAAGATCCCCAGCAGGTGCGCCTTTGGCTCCTGCATCTCCTTCCCCCCTCACCCTCAACTTGTTGCCATCCTCCACGCCCGGGGGGATGGAAACCGTGATCTCCTTGCTCTTCTGGACAATGCCCTGTCCGCTGCAGGTACCACAGAATTCCTCCACAATCTTGCCTTCCCCCCGACACGTGGGACACGCCTGCTGGGTCTGGAAGTTGCCAAGGGGGGTGCGAGTAACCTGCATGACCACACCAGCACCTCGGCAAGTACCACAGGTTTTGACCGACGCTCCGGGCTTCACACCGTCACCGCCGCACGTCGTGCACTGCTCTTTGTGCCTGACAGAGAGTTTCTGCTTCCCCCCAAAAATAGCCTTCTCAAAATCAATCTCCAGATCGAACCGGAGATCATCACCAGCCACAGGACCGCGCTGACGCTGCTGCTGTCCCCCGCCCCCGAAACCGCTGCCGCGCCCGGATCCGCCCATTCCTCCGCCCCCAAAAAAGTCCGCGAATATGTCGCTCAAATCAACCTGCTGCCCTCCGCCAAACCCTCCCCCCTCGCTGGCAGCAGAGCTTCCAACTCCGGCTTCCCCAAACTGATCATACCGCTGCTTCATCTTGGGATCGCTAAGGATTTCGTACGCGCGGTTCACCTTCTGAAATTGCTCTTTTGCGTCCGCGCTTGGGTTCACGTCCGGATGGAGCTTCCTCGCCTTCTGCCGAAAGGCTGACTTGATCTCCGAAGCCGACGCTGACTGAGACACACCAAGATCCGCATAGAAATTACGACCGGCATGTAGCGCGCTCGAGAATGGTCGAGAATGAGAGGAGCTTTTGTGGGATATTCTCTTGTGCCCGCGTGCATTATATATCAAAGGGCTGTGTGTCTGTGGGCTAGGGGGAGGAGTAAGAGTCGGTGGGGAGGAATGACATCGGAAGGAAGAGGGTGAAATGAACCCTCCTACTGCCGTGGCCATAAACGCAAGGGATAGTATGACTCTCATAGTCGGCGGTTGGGCAATTATTATTGCAAAAGTACTCAAGAATGAAGTGTATTGTGTGCTTTTTGCTTTTTGCTTTTTGCACCCAAAATCGTGGGTCGCTGAGTGCCTGTTATTTCCACTTTAAACTGACTTCTAGATTTCGTAAGATTTCAGTCAGACTTTCAGATACCTACTGTAGACCCTCTTGCTACCTCCATTTTGCTACTGCTTGCCTCATTCCTGCAAAATCGCAAGGTTACGGTATTTATTGCAGATGGTGATGAAGATGGTGGGTCTGGTGTTCCTTCTCCCAACACTCGCTGCGGCGATGTCTCTCAGTCCTCCCCCATCGTCTATAGCGACGACGCCTGAGGTGTTCAACTCTCTGGTGCTCCCCACTTACGGCCGTTATGATATTGGCAATGTAATCTCAGCTTCCGGATCGTACCTCAAGACGGACCGTAAAAGCTATCTGGACTTTGTCTCTGGCATCGCCACAAATTCCTTTGGGCACGGTAACCCCGTTCTCCAGTCTGCTGTTACCAGCCAGCTCCAGACCTTCGCTCACGTCTCCAATCTTTACTACGCCGAGAACCAAGCCAGACTTGCTTCCTGGCTCCTCACCAATACTTTCCCTGGTGCGAACGGTGGTGTTAACGCTGCGAAGTCAGGCGGCAAGGCCTTCTTCTGCAACTCCGGCGCGGAGGCGAACGAGGGCGCCATCAAGCTCCTCCGAAAGTGGGGCCACGACCGGCTCGGTCTCACGCACCCGTACATCATTACCATGTCTGACTCGTTCCACGGGCGCACCACGGGGGCTCTCGGGGCGACGAACTCGGGGGGGGGCAAGTATCAGAAGGGCTTTGAGTTTGGGGGGGTCGTTAGTGATGGATTCAGGAAGGTTACTTTTAACGACGAGGAGTCGCTGGAGAAGGTTGTCAAGTCGTTGAACAGGTTCAGGCTGAGGGATTTTTTGAGGGGCAAGAAGAGGGGCGTAGCTGGGATCATCACCGAGACTCTGCAGGGTGAAGGGGGCGTGCTTCCTGGGTCTGATTCTTTTCTGAAGAGATGTAGGGAGATCACGAAGGAAGTCGGTGGGCTGCTCGTTTTTGATGAAGTGCAAACCGGTATGGGGAGGACTGGCAAGTTGTGGAATTTTCAGTAAGTGTTGTTTTTGTTTTTGTTTTTGTTTTTGTCTTTGTCTGTGTGTGTGTGTGCGGTGGGAAGGCGAGGAGAAGCGGGACGAGAGACGGAGAACTCGTGGATTAATTAAAGTTAATGTGCTCGTCCATTCTAACACGATCGATAATACACCACGAATATCGAACATCGAATATCTTCTCTTCCCTATTTTTTCTTCTTCAGAAACTACGAAAAGTGTGTCCCCGACTGTGTGACCTCCGCGAAGGCGATCGGCGGCGGCCTGGTACCCCTTGGCGCCATGATAATGACCGACGAGGCCGCGGGAGTCTTCACGCCCGGGACGCACGCGAGTACGTTCGGGGGGAACGGTCTCGCCGTCGCGAGCGGTCTCGCCGTCGCGGAACTGCTCTCGGCCGAGAGCGGGGGGAGCGACGACGTGCTCGGGAATGTCGGGAGGAGGGGGGGGCAAATTGTGGAGAGCTTGAGGGAGGTCCAGAAGAAATATCCCCGGGCCATTGGGGAAGTGAGAGGCAAGGGACTGCTCATTGGGGTCAAGACCCTGAATGGTATCACTGCAATGTGAGTGAGATCGCTGCTGTCCGTCGTCGTGTTCGATTTGATTGATCCGTTCCTTCGAGACAATCAATCAATCAGGCAGTTCCTTGTTGTGTTGTGTGTCTAACTGCTGTATCTTTTCTTTTCCCACGATCCCACGATCCTACGATCCCACGATCCCACGATCCCACGATCCCACGATCCCACGATCCCACGATCCCACGATCCCACGATCCTTTTTACATTACACAACGCAACATTCAATCTACTCATCATCACATTCGTCCGTTTCGTTACTTTCCGCCCGTCCTTCCTCCCAGGGACGTCGTAAACGCGTGCATGTCAAAGGGCCTCCTCCTCGTCCCCGCCGGCGCCAACGTCGTCCGCTTCGTCCCCCCCCTAACCGTTAGCGAATCAGAAGTAAAGGAGGCCGTAGACATTTTTGAATCCGCCATAGGAGAATTGTCTGAGGCGTAAGATGAGGTTGGGAAGGTTAGGGTTGGTTGGTTGTTCTTTTTTGTGGTCGTGGGGGTTTCGAATTTTGAGGTAATTTTATTTTCGAGAGAGACGCTTTTGAGTTTTTTTTTTTCAAAATGTTTACCCGGGTATTATCTTAAAAAAAACTGTATCACTATTCCCGTGGTGTGCGTGGCGCACAACAAAAACCACTGCACTGTCTACTGCGGCTCAGCACTGTCCATTAACTCACTAAACCCTAGGAGACTCTCCTCGATATTCTCCTTCATAAGTTTGCTATCAGTCTTGTCCTCGCTGTCCTTAAAATTCGTGACATTAATAGGAATATAATCATCGTGAATCATATACCCCAGTCCGTACCCGTTCCCCGTGACGGCCCCGAATCCGAACCTGTCGAGGAACGGCGCGGATACGTTCGAGGAGCTGAGGAGCCAGGTCTTGCTCCTGTTGAACAGTTCGTCGTCGAAGATGGGGTGGCGGAGGCCTCGCCGCTTGGCCTCGTCCTCCAGGGCCAACAAGTGCCTGTCGATCCCGTTCCCCGACTTCGCCGCCCGGGCCATCTCGACGTGCCGATCGCAGGCCGACCGGAAAAGACGGCGACGGACCTCGCGGTCGTCGTCGTCGTCGCCGGCGACGTTCGCCTCGACAAAGTTCCTGCTCTCGTTTGTGAGGCTGCGGATGGTCTCGGTCCTGCCCCGGTAGAAGTTCCTCGTCGCGCAGCTCTCGTAGGTCGGGGCGTGGTCGCCGTGGACTACGCGGTAGGCGTTCTGGTAGGCCATCTGGACGGCGGCGTCGGGGGAGACTCCCCAGGTCTTTATTTTATTTTTGCCAAAGTGGGGGAAGAGGAGGACGGAGGTGGAGAGGTTCGAGGTGGCGGAGGAGAGGGAGGCGTAAGCGGACGAGAACGAGGAGGATATTGAGGGGGAGTTTAGGTCGAAGGTAAGGGGTGTGGTTGCATCACCGTCGCCGTCGCCGTCGCCGTCGCCGTCGCCGTCGCCGTATCCTTCCAAGGGCGTATACATCGGCGTCTCCACCCCAGCAACAAAATCAGTAACCTCCTGCAGCATCCTATTCCAAACCATCCCGTCCGAGAAGCTGTGCTCGAAGTTCATCCCGATCTTCCCGTTCCCCAGCCTCACCAGCTCGTGCTTGTCGAACCACCTGTTCCGCCCCCCGGGGTCCGTCCCCCCGTGGAGCAGCATCCTCGACTCGTCGTCCAGCGTCATTTTTTCGTCGGGATCGTCGAGACACACGACCAATAGCGCCTCGTCGATCAGCCTTACGTTCTCCTTATTCCTCTCCGAGAGCGCCACGACCGCCTCCCTGTTTTTCGCGCACTCGTCCCTCCCAACGGCCGTCAGGGGCACCCCTATGAACTCGTTGTCCGGCGTGGACTCACCCCCTTGCTCGATTCTGTCGAGCTGCCTCTCGAGGTACGCTCGCCCTCTGACCTTCCCCGTCTCCTTGTCGACGCACGTCACGACGTGAGGGGTGTTCCTGCAGAGGACCACGATGTGCCGGGACTCGGGGAGGTGGTTGAGGAGGACGTCGCGGGACGGTCGGGCGTCGCGGGACAGTCGGGCGACGCGACCGGTGCCGATGGTCAGGGGGAAGGATCTCATGCAGCCCCTGGAACGGATCTCGCACGCCTCCAGGCCGCCGGACCTGACCTTGTTCCCCCACAGGAGCAGGCCCTCCAATACGGACGACAGCACCTTGTTTGAACCGGGGTTACGGGCGGGAATCGTTTCTTGGAGGCCCTTGAGAACGTAGAAGACGTTGGAGTTTATGCAGATCGGCCAGCGGCCTTCGAGGTACATCGAGTCCCACTGGGACTCGATGTAGGAGTGGGGGTAGATGCCGTTTAAATCGTTCGACAACTGACGGTCCACGATGGACTCGTGCAGTTGAGGCGCAAAGTTGAGGAAAAAATCATCGGCGAGGAGGAGGTGGGAGGAGAGGACGTTGGAGGAGAGGACGTTGGAGGAAAGGACGTTGGAGGAGGAGGACCCGCCAACGCCGCCACAAACCGAAGTTACCGACGAGATGTATCGGAGCCTGGTGTCATGTAATTCGGGTATGGGTAGACTCGGTACGTTGAGTACGTTGTCGTTGAGCATTCCGGCGTAGGAGAGTCCGGAGGAGGTCGTTCCGGAGGAGGGGGTTGGTAGGGGTAGGGGTAGGGGTAGGGAGGGGG
>Ga0115554_1001975_pt1 | contig 14383 bp, 6 predicted proteins | sample COGITO_mtgs_1104_3_FD_87283 | JGI IMG/M metagenome (GOLD analysis project Ga0115554, IMG submission 87283) | Pelagic marine microbial communities from North Sea - COGITO_mtgs_110404 | ecosystem: Environmental > Aquatic > Marine > Epipelagic | place: Germany:Helgoland, sampling site Kabeltonne... | reverse complement strand
TAAATCTCTCTAGAATTATATTCTCGTTACGAATTTTTTTATGCCGCTTCGAGAGACAAAAGACTCCGCAGAGCACTACGAAGCGGTTCTGTCTCTGAAAAGCACAGGCCTTACTTACTTAACGCACGAAACGATTTATAGTCTTCTTTGCTCTGCGTGCGAGAGAGACATTGTCGAAAACGCACTCGAGACTTTTGTCGCGCTCTTCGCACTCGAGAGCTCTTTCATATTCTTCTCGATTATTTTCTCCTCCTTCTCTGCGTGATTCTTTCAGAACCACAACGAGAGATGATACCTCTGCGCGTTGTGGTTTTTCGCGGGTGTATTCACATGTGTTTGCATGTGTTTGACTTTCTGTTCTTCTTTTGAACGTTTTTTCTTTTTTCATCGTCGTCACAAAAAAAGCGATTCTTCCTTCGCGCGCGAGACAGACGCTTTTTATATTCTGAATCAGAAGACGCGAAGAAGTTAAAGAAGAAGACAAAGCGCATCAAAAATGATGTTCTCCTCTTCGCGCGGCGCGACTTTAACGATCGATCCTTCTTCGACGTTCGCTGCTTTTCTGCGAAGACGACTTCGTTCTTCTTCTTTATTCGCTTCTTCTTCTTCTTCTTCGTCTTCCGCGAGACGATTTTCTCGCCTGGCGGCGATTTCCGATAACCCAAAGAAGAAGAAGAAGAATTCTTCTTTCCCTGTAGAAGAAGACGACGGTGCTCCTCTTCCTCCGTATGTATTCGACGACGACGACGAAGAAGCAGAGGAATGCGACGACGAAAAGGACGACGACGTGATGGAGAAACTGATGATGAAAAGACGAACGTACAGCAGACGGAGAAAAGAGACCAACATCGTACGCGGGAACAAGAAGACGATTCAATCGCCACTTACTCCTACCACTACTCCGAATAAAGTGGTACAAAAGTACAAGAAGAAAGACGTGCTTTTCCAACAGGCGGTGGAGAAGGACATCGAGGAGGCGATTTTTGTGCACGACGAAGAACAGAAGGAGGAAGAAGAGAAGGAGAGATGGAGCGCGAAATCAGAGAACGAATTGGTGGAGGAGTTTTCGAGGTTGTTGCGGGTATCGGAAGGGACCATGAACGCGCCTTTGCAAGCGTTTCGGTTCGCGCGGCGGTACTTTCTCGAACGAGAGGATGATGATAGTGAGTTTAGCAGGGGGGAGTCGTACTCGCAGTCTCGGTTTTTTAAGAAGATGAACGTGGCGCAACACCACGGGCCGTTTTTTGACCAGTGCGCGAAAGCGAACGCGTTTGAGTTGATGATGGAGTATTACGGTTTGTTTGATCCGAGGGACGATAAGATGGACGGCGGACGGTTGGCGAATGCGTTTATATCGAGAATGTCGAGGGAGATGAGAGACGGGGAGAATAACGACGAAGGATTCGATTTGAACGCGTCGACGACAAAAAGCGCGAAAAAGAACCGCAACCAAAGCAACAACATTAAAAACAACAACGCGTTTTACTTTGAATTCGTGAGGCAAGCGTTTGAAATGTCGCTGACGAAGAATGAATACACGGTTTCGGCGTTTTTAAAAGCGTGCGGGAAAGCGAATCGACTGAACGATGCGAAGAAAGCTTTCGAGAATATGAAGAAAAATGGTACGCCCAAAGCGATCGTGTATCGTTCCTACATCGATTGTTGCGCGAGCTGCGCGGATTGCGAGGAGGCTTTAGAGACGTTTCGTCAGTTCAAAGTGGACGTACTAGGTAAAGATAAACGAATTCGAGACGATACGGACGCGGTGCGAGCGTTCAATGGCGTCATCGCGGCGGCAAAGAATGCGAGGAACGTCAACGTTGCGAAAAGTATTTTCCAAGAACTCACCGAGGACTTTGCGTACTTAGCGCCGACGGAGATTACGTACGGTGCGGCTATCACGGCGGCGGCAAACGCGTCTCCGATACCGGATTTAGAATTTGCTTTGGAATTATTCAATCGATCGAGAGAGGATCCGAGCGTTCAAGGCGACATGAACAAATACATCGTTTCCGCAACCTTGTCGTGTTTACAAAGATCGTTGGCGGTCGGGGCTTTTACCGAATCGAACGCTAAAGCTGTCGCGTTGGCGAAGAACATCACGAGACCGCTTTTGCAAAGGTACGAGGAAGAATCGAAGAGACTTCGCGAAACGAACAAACTCAACAACGGTAAAGATGATTATTTTAACGTCTCGTCGCAAGTCTTTAGCGCTTTAGTGTCTGTGTATGCGCGCGCAAACGACGTCGAATCCGCGATGGATATCATCGAACAAATGCAAAAACTCGGGTTTGCCGTGAATCGACACATCCTGACGTCTGCGTTGACGGCGTGTCGACCGAGGGCAGACGATGCGAACGGCCAAGCGATGGCTACGAAAGGCGTGGAATTATTCGAGCAATCGAACAAATCTGTGTGCGAAACGTCCTCCGTCGCGAGTGCGGCTATGTTTCTGTACTTTCATCTCGGCGATGTAAAGAAAGCGACGGATTTATACGACACGGTGAAGCTCAGAACGAATGAAAACAGCACGCTGGATAACCAAATTCTTTTCAACACGATGTTGTTACACTGCGCAAAGAAGACGAAATCGCACACGTCGAGTAACAACGCCGAAAATGCGATTTCAATCTTTCGCGATATGCGACGAGCAAACGTGCCCGCAACGGAACGCACGTATTCTCTAATGCTTACTGCTTTAGGAACGCACGGGAATCGGTTTACAGACGTCGAGAAAGTGTACAAGTTAGCCAATCGCGATCCGAACGTTCTCGTGAACGATTTCATGCGCACGGCGTGGATGGATGCAAACGTGAAAGCACACCGAGTCGAAGAAGCTTTAGATGTGTACGATTCTATTATCGAGTCGTACTCTAACATCGAAGAGATTGGGGAAGATACAAGCAGCAACGCGTCGCCGTCTATTGTTACGTTCGGAAGTGCCTTGTTCGGGTGCTTGACCATGAGCGTCGAGCGCGAAAACGTTGACGTTGCGGCGGAGAAGGCGTATAAAATTTTCGCGGATATGGCCAAATTCAACGTCGTACCGAACGATTGGTGTAGCAATCTCTTCGTGAAAGTCATCTCTCGAGCCGGACGCGTCGAAGATACCATATCGGAACTTAAATCTATAATCAAGTGCGGTGGTTCCATTCAAGACGACACGCTCGAAGGCGTCGTGCGCGCTTTGTGCCGAGCCGGATACCCCGAACGAGCTTTACGCGTATACAAATGGCTTCGCTCGAGACAATCGGACAACGAGAACAAAAGCATGAAAGCGACGATAAAAACAAGTACTTCCGTGGCACCGAAACAAGTCGCGTACTATCACTTAACCCGCGGAACATTTCAAGATTTGGTACAATCGTGCGCCGACAACGGCTTTCTCGCTGACGCTTGGAATCTCGTCGAGAGACGCAAGAAGTACCATTCTGGCGGAAAGATGACGGTTGCTGAAGAACTCGGTCCGTTAGCCATGGGGTCTCTCTTCAAAGCCGTCGCACGAAACGCGGAAGTTGTCGAACAAGAGGTTGACTTCATGAGCAAGACGAAGACCATGGCGAAACTTGCGATTGAATCCGAAACCTCTCTGTTTGGAGCGGACGTTTTGTGCGCGCTCGTGGAAGCATTCGCGCGATCCGGCGATCTCGCGTCCGCCATGGAGTTTTGGGAATACTACGAGAAACAAAACAGCGAAGCAGATGACTTACCGAGAAAGATGAAAAAAATCAACCCGTATCAAAAAGATACCCCACGATCGAAAATGTACGGCGCGCTCATCGACGAATGTTGTCGACTCAACGAAGTCTCCTCCGCCTTGAGCGTATTCGATAAAGCGAAAGATGCCGAGGTCGGTTTGAACACCGTCACCTTGGCGTTCTTGGAATCGTGCTGTCGACGATCGAGAGTGGACGAATGGCGCGTGTTTGACGTGTGCGCGCAGATGCGCATACAGTCGGAGCAGAGAAAGTCCATGAAGAATCCGCAAGCGCAGCGTCCTTTGTTCTCGCACCACGTCACCGGAGATTTGGAATACGAAACCTCGAACGGCAAAGAATCTACAGTCGACGCGACGATAACGGCAGCGATGACTCCGGCAGTGCCGCCAAAACAATACTCGGACGCGATTGAAAGCGCCTTGGAAAACCGGAGCGCTGCGCCGAAAAGCGGGAACAAGAAGAAGAACGGCAGCCGAGAGAGGAACAAATATAAATCAGCCGAAGAAATGCACTTCTTCGACGACGAAATGTACTGATAAAAATCCTATATACTACATACCAACTTTAGACTGAGCTTTATTTACAAAATTTGCGCGCACCGCGAGCGGCTCAGCTTTGCTAATATTATATACATCGTGTTGTTGTAAGAATAATCCGTTACTGTTGTTGTACACATAAAAAATGCATCCTCAAAGCGAGGTGTCATCTCGTCACTTATTCTTCGAGGCATTTTTTTCACCGCTGTCGAAAGCCTCGTGCGTCGCGTCGTACTTTGCCAGAATGTACTTTAAAAACGTCGTTTTCTCGTACTTTGGCTCCTCTCCTTCTAACACTATCGGTTCGATCTCGCACTCGTAACTTGGCTCGTAAAAAAATGCCGCCGAATATCTCTCTTTCGTTCCGTCCGTTACGACTCGATGGACGGTGGATTTGAATCGATCGTTCGTCCAAAATTGCATCAAATCGCCAATGTTACATATGAAATCATCCGGCCGCTCGCTTTCCTTCCCCTCCTCCTCCGCGCCGCCCAAATTGACTTGCATCCAACTCTCGCTCTTCTCGTCGAAAATCTCCAACCCTTCCGAGCCTGGTTGCACCCACAACATGGTGAGCACGCCGTAATCGCTGTGCGCTCCGCACGCGAACTGTTTCCCTTCGCTCTTCACTTTCCCGTACTTCAACGGTCTCAAAAGCGCGTTGTGCGGCTTGAACTTGTCCTCAAAAAAACCCGGTAACCCTAACGCCTCCGCAAACGTCGGGACGAATCCGTCGCAGAATTGCACCATCTCTTCGTAATATTGTTCCATGGCCAGGCGGAACCGGATGCCGATTTTTCTCGCCTCGGACTCTTCTTCGTCTTCGTCTTTCGCCTCCTCCTCTTCAGGTGGCCACCAAACATTCTTCCCGCGCAAAGGCAAGTCCATCTCCCAGTCTTCGCACTCGCGACCGATGTAAAACCCTTCTTTACTGTCCCCGTTCGCGTTCAAATCGAGTTTCTCTTCCATTATCGGCGAATACCCGCGGTTGTTCGCGTTTTGTTTCGCACGCATTTTGAACTTTACCGGCAGCGCGTAGAACAGTTTCGACGCTTCGTGCATCTCGCGCACCGTGGATTGCTTCACCGAATGGTTTCGCACTATAAAAAAACCGTTCGTTTCGCACGCCAAACGCACTCGAGCGGTGATCTCGGACAGAGTTAACGCGTTCACGTCGATTATTGGAAGCTTCATCGCGTGTCTTTCCGCGCGCGTGTAATGAGGGGATTTTGTGTTCAGGGAAACGTGGCTTCACTTTCCAATCGCTTCACTCTCTCTTAAAGACACCGGCGCGCGCAGCGTACGCGAAAGGATACATGCTCCGAGCGTCCTCGAGCAGCGCGGCGTTTACTACATCTTCTGCTTCGCAACCCTCTTTAAATCACAGTCCTCGTCCTCATCGCGTGCCAGAGTCGCCGTCGAAACGTAAACAGAATCGAACGACGATGAGTAAAAGCACAAACGGAGGAGGATCGTTCGCGGCGTCGACGTCTCCGTCGTCGTTTTGTCTGAAGACGCTCCTGCCGTTGCTCGCGCTCGCGTACTTACTCCTCCTCGCGGAGGAGTTCCCCACGTTTAACAACGCGAATTCGGTGGCGCGCGCGACGAATACTCGAGGATACAGCGACGAGAGAAACATCTTGTGCGACGTCGGGGTTCCGGAGTTTCTCGTCTTCGTCGACGCCGGGTCGACGGGATGTCGCGCGCACACGTTTCGCGTCAACTACTCCGCGGATGATGAAGACGAAGGAGAAGAAGGAATGCGTTCGTCGGGAAGCGACGATAAAACGAGGTTGTTCTCGCTGACGACTGTAGGGAAGAAAGTGAAAAGTTTGCACCCGTTGGCGTCTCTGCGCGGGAAGAGCGAAAAGGACATCGAAACCGCACTTCTGCCGATGTTGGAAGGCGCGATGCGGAAAATCGAAGCCATTGAAGAGGAAGAGAAGACGAACGGGAAGAGGAAAAGGAGGAGGAGGAGGTCACCAATAACGACGAGTTTTGGGAAAGGAGAGCAGAGTGAAGGGAAAAGCCGAGTGCCTTTGTACGTCTGGGCGACGGCCGGGATGCGGATTTTGACGGAGAAGGAGCAGAAAGAGTTGTGGCGTTCCGTCGCTTCGGTCGCGCGAAAAGCGACGCCGAGATTCGCCATCGGGCGGGAAGAGGAGCATTTTAAAACTATCGATGGGGAAGACGAAGGTTTTTACGCGTGGTTAGCGGCGAATTATTTAGTTGGGGTAGACGTGACGAGTATCGGAGCGGACGTCGATGGTTTCGGAGGGTTGACGGAGGAGGAGAGGAATCGATTGTTTAGAGAGATGAACAACGCGAGGAAGCCGTTGGAGGAATCGGTCGGGGCGATTGACGTCGGTGGCGGGTCCGCGCAAGTTGTCACGCTAAGTGCGAGTGGGTTTATGAGAAAGACGAAGAAGATTACGAGCATGGAGCAGTTGAGGAAAGCGGTGCGCGTGAAATCGTATTTAGGCTACGGGGCGAATCACATGGAAAGGAGATGGCGGGAAGCGTTGGCAGAGAGAGGCGAGAAGAGAGATCCGTGCGGGTTTATCGGGTACGAGGCGAAAACGTCCTCGAATGCAATTTTGATCGGGTCCGGGGAGTATGAAAAGTGCGCGTTAGGCCTGAAGAAACAGATCCAAAAGATGCTGGCGGAAGATGGGAACGGCGACATGAGATTGCCGAAAGCCTCGTTGAGCGAAGACGTCGGCCAGACGAAGAAATTTTTGGGCATGAGTCTACTCTATCACGTGACGCACTTCATCTCTGTCGTGATGCCGTCGTCGTTGGTGACGTTCCCGAAACCGACGCTATTGGAAATAGCGGACGCGGGGAAATCGTTGTGCGCGACGACTTGGAGCGTTGTCTCGTCTGATTTCGACGGGAAGGATCCGAACACGCCGTCGGATAGGTTGAACGGAAGATGTTTCGACGTCGCGCTTTTAGACGCGTTGTTGAGCATAGACGAGAATTCCAACACGGTTGGTTTTGGGTTTCCGAAATACAGCGCGGGAGTGAGTAGCGACGATTCCAGCAACGGTTTGCGAATGATTGAATACGCCGAAGATGTCAACGGATCCGAGGTGGAGTGGACGTTAGGTGCGGCGATTAGCGAGATCCATCCTGCAGCTAAAGCGCAAGCGAGCGGACCTGGCGGCGACGCGGCTGAGTTTGAGCAAACGTGCGACATTCGCTCGTCGTTTGCGACTGTTACGGGCGTGTTTAAGAAAATGCTCGCGATTGTTTTCGTGGCGATAGGTTTGTTTTCGTTGTACTCGGCGAGAGCGGTGAGCAACCTATCGTCGTCCGGGAACAGTTTTTCCTCGTCCGCGAGTTTATCGTCGCAAGTATGATTTTAATAACTTTTTATTAGATTTAAAGCGGTGCAAGAGTGTACAATTAAACTATTCTATCTAGACTTCTAAAACTCCGTGGTGTGGTACCACCTAAAGTTAATACTATTTATACATTTGATATCATTCATCCAAAGCGACGCACCTCGTCATTTCGAAAATGACAAAATCGTCCGAATCCTCGCGCACGTGTTCCGGCCACAAAGGATCAGTGTTCGTTACCTTTTTTATGCGAAACGTATCCTCGCACAAACTCTCGAACAAATCCACCGCGCTCGGGTTGTGCTCTCTGCAAAACGCCATCACGCACGCGCGACTTCCGCACAATTTCACCGTATCTGCTAAATTTTTGATGACTTCCTCGTTCGACGTGTAGCACAAATCCGCGCCAATGACCAGATCTATTCGCGAAGGCGACAGAAGCGTCTTCACGCTCTCAACATCCTCCTTTCTTCTCGTTTCGCCCCACTCCAAACGCTGCACGGAAACGAACTCCGAAGCGCCACTCTCGCGCACGTTATGCCTCAAAAGATGTAAAACGACATCTAAATCTGTCACCACAAACCGAACGTCACCGTTTCTCTCTCTCATCTTCTCGACCACGCTTTCGACGAGAAGTAGCGTCCCCGCCCCGGTCCCCGCGCCGAGTTCTACCACGCGCGTTGTTTTACCAGCAGCAGCTGAAGCAGCAGAAGCACCCAAAAACTGCTCCATCTTCTCCTCTCGCTTCAAATACGCGGCGAGAAGTAACGAGGCGTCCCATATGGTAAACCCAGTCTCTGGAACTGGATCTCGATCGTCCTTTCTTCGCGTCTTCTCTTCCTCTTCCTCTTCCCCTACTCCTTCTTCTTCTTTCATCTTCAACCGTTTCTTGAGTTCACTCGAGCTCGAACACTGGGAAATCCGCGCGTGGATGCCCCCGCTTTTCTTCGTCTCCTTCTCCTTTTCCTCCTCGTTTACGTCGTCAAAAGGAGGAGGAGAGTACGTGTCTTCGTACTTTTCTTTGTACGAGAGAAACGAACGACGCCACGACATCTCTTCGTATACCGCGCGCAGGTATTCGTTCTGAGGTGAACTTTTTCCAATTCAGAAGAGAGTTTTTGCCTCATTAGATACGAGCGCTTTCTCGCGCACGAAACACAATGCCTCCTCCTTTTCCTCCTCCTCCTCTCCCTCGCGGCAACGACAACGTAAACGACGACGACGACGGTTGTTGTTGTTCGCACCAAAAGCGTTATCGCTTCTTTTTGTTCAACCCGAAAGAATCGTTCGAGAAAAAACTCGAGTTTTGCGTCGAACATTTCGGCGGCGAAATGGAAAGTACGAGGACTCTTCGGACGACGATTCAGACGACGAAATTGAGAGAAGAAGAAGAAGAGAACGCGCGATTATGCGCCGAGTGGACGCTGAACGTATTACCGACGATCGTCTTAGATTTGGACGACGACGATGGGACGACGACGACGACGAAGAAGAAGAGTTTTGGGAAGGCTTTTGGTTCCCTAACAGGAGGAGAGGCAGAGACGAAAGCGAAGAGCGCGGAGAAACTGTGGCAGATATTATTGAACGCGCTGACGATTTGCCTGCGCCGAGGAGAAGAGACGACGACGACTGACAACCGCTGCGACGGTGGCGAGAACGACGACGTCGATTCAGACGAGGAGAGCTTTTCGTTCGTCGCGGAAAAGAGAACCGCGGAAGAAAAGGCGGTATCTTTTAATCCGGCAAACGCGAATCGGATGGTGAAATGTTTTAGCGAAAGCATGAAGCTCTTCGCGGCGGATGGTGACGGCTGTGGCAGGAATGCATCGGTGCTCTCGAAATGTTCGGATGCGCTTTCGAACGTGTTATCGGCGTCCAAGTACGCGCCTTCATTGGGCGCGTGCACGGAGATGTGCGTGGTGGCTTTTGAGCGGTTTCCGGAGATGCGCGAAGCGAGTTTGAGGTTGTGCGCGAGACAGTTGAGGAGAAAGGATTTGAACATTAGGAATATAGACGATGGGAGTAATGGTGCGTCGACAACGTTGGCGGCGAGTTCGAGTGCGGAGAAGCAGCAGAACGTGACGAAAGAGTTTGTTGACGTGTTGCTTTCGGCGGGTACGAACGACAACGCAGAGTTGGGGAGACTGATTGAAAGCGCGATGCGTTTGACGGTGGCGAGAGAATCTGTTTTGCGATATTACCCAGACGCGTTTGAAAAAATAAAAGAGGACGCCGGTAAGAAACGAAAACGAGGCGAGAAGCGAAAGAAGGGAGGCGACGACGACACCAGTGTACCGGAGGAAGATAAAACAAAAACGAATCAGCAAATACCGGCGTTCATTCTGCACTTTGCCAAACGCATCACGAACGCAAAGGATTCGCACGCGATACGGTTCGCGCCGTGGTTCTTTCAAGAATTCTGCGCGTCGAAAGAGCGAAAGAGAGACGCGGCGATAACGAAGAAGATTACAGAGAAAGCGCTGAGAGATATGAGAGAGGTGTTTTCGAAACTGTTCGGTGGTATTACGAGTTCGTCGTCGAAAGAAAAAGGAACGCACATCGTGCATCTCTTGCGCGCGTTAAAAACAAAAGAGGACGTTTACGAAGCCTACGACGATAGTAATCCTCCAAAGGTGGCCATCGAGTCCTTTCTCGTGGAATGTTTCGACGGGCGAAAGTATGAGAAGACGATGAATTACGCCAATGTCTTGGATGCCATTCTCTCCGTCGATTTTCGTTTACTCGAAAAAAGAGCAACTGGTTGCATCTCGCGCGTAGGTATGAATGGCACGACGGCGTCTACGTTTCTGCTGAACTTCTTGGCGGCGTTTGCGACGCGGCGTAAACTCGCAGAATTTGTCGATTGCGTTGGACACGCATTCGAGCGTGTTCCCAATGAGAGCGAAGATGAACTGTGCGGCATGAACGCGCTCTTCCGCTCGGAACTGGTTTTGAAAGCATTAGAATCTCACACTTCGAGTATGCTCGAAGGTCAGCGCGAAGAGCTTTTTGAGGTATGCGTGAAGATTTTGGGAATGCAGAAATCGACGAGGCTTTTAACTACGTTTGGAATGGTCGTGAAAAGCATCCACAAGGGGATGTTGGACTCGTTCACGCTGGAGCAATGCGATAAACTTGGACGAAATGTACCTCAAGATTGGGCGATATACGATGCCATGGCGATTTCTCCTGTCGTTGGAGATGTACTGATGAACAACCGCGCGCTCTTTGATCAATTTATTGAACACGTGCGAGAGTTGAGAACGACGGACGATTTCATTTCGATCTTCCCGTGCGCGATGCAAGCGCTCTCGAACGACAACGTCTCGAACGATAAGGCTTGGGAAATTATCGAATGCATTTTGACCGACGAGAACAAAAAGGACGCCGGAACTGATATGAGATATGACTTGTTACACCAGTATTCAAGCACATGGATCCCGCGTGCATCTACAGATCAAGCAAAGAGGTATTTCGGGTCGAGGATAAAACACAGAAAATTTGACGCTCTCGTCGATGATTTAGTTTCGGCGACGCTTTGGATTGATGCGCTTCGCGAATGGTTGAACGAATCTACTACGAATATGGAGAGAACATTGGTCGACGCTATGGAGGCGTTGGAATTGCAGATGAACTCTTTATTCTCTCGTCGCAAAGTGACGGACGAGAAGGAAATCGTGGGTCGTTTCTTTGCGTCTATGGAAGCAGTCGCGATAGCGGCTGAGGAGATTGTCTCGAAGCTTGCAAACAAAAGAAAAGCGCCATCATCGTTGAAGACAATATTACGAGTGCGCTCTGCAGTAGATGCGAGGAAAATAGAGGAAGATTTATCACCTTCCGAGTGGCCTCATCGCGAAAGCACGAGAGAGGCTCTGGGTAAAATTGAAGATTCGATTCCCGAGAGTGCGTGGCTTTCGTACCTCGAAGAATACGCGAGTGCTTCATATTCTGTAAATGACGAAGACGAAAATTTGTTTCAGCTATCGAGAACTAACGCTAAAAATGTGTGTTTTGAAGATGCCATGACTTTAGCGGTCGCGTGTAAACAGACGCGCGACGATACGTGCGACGGAAACGATGATGAAGCTATGGCGGCGTGGGTGCAAAAATTCAAAAAGAGGGAAGAATTGTTCGAGTCTCTCGTGGTGAAGTTAAAAGAAAGTGATGCCAGCACGCACGCGATGTCGGTATGTTTTGGTTTCATCTTGGCAGGATTGGGGCACAGTCTACACGCGCGAGCTAAAATATTCTCGTCTTTATCTCCTTCTTCCGCGGTGATGAAAGATCTCACGCGCACCTCGAGCGATTCGGTCGCCTCGCACTTGGACCGCGCATTGTGCTTCGTGAAGGAGGAACTCAAAGGTGATTTGAATACAAACACAAAAGCAATGACATATCTGTGTGGGTGCGTTTCTCTGCTCGCATCGCCTGGTATTGCGTTCGAGACGGAAGCGTTTACGATTGTTTTCAACGCGTTGCTGAAGAATTTTCAACATTTCAGCAGCAGTCACACAGTTAAAGGCGCGGAGATGGTTTTGAACGAGTTACATCGTGAAAGAACAAAATGTTTACGAATGATGTTTGAATCATCGAGTAAAGAAGCGCGGCGGTTCGCAGTGCAGTTTGCTGTGGACAGATTGCACAGGGAAGATTCGCTCGCGAGGAACGCGTTCATCAGAGGCGTCGACGACAACGCTCTCCTCTCGGCGCAAAACCAACGCTTGCATCCTACATTTTGGATGCTCGAAGTTTTTACCAGTTGCTCAAAATTCGCTTGGCGGAAAACCTTCGACGACGAAAAGAATGAAGCACTCGTCGATAGTTTGCTCCACGCGTGCGAACCCCATCTCAACAAGGATAATCGATGTTTAAACCGACGGCGATCGCTGGCTATTTTATGCAACATCGTAGCAAAAGGCGATTACGAGTGTGCACTCAGCGCCAGAGTTGTCGGTAGAATCGCTCACGTTTCCGCCCGGGCATTCAGCGGCGCGCTTCTTGAAACGCAAGAAACCGATTTCGATTCCTTCGTGTTGTGTTGCGACATCGTCACCGCAACTTTATATCATCGCAAAGAACAATTGAAACGATCGACAAATATCATCACCGCGACGATTGCGCATTTAGTGGACGTGTTGCGCCAATGGGCCTCAATGTCTTCAACTAAAATTGAACATCACGACGCTTTCATTCGGTGCGCCTCGAGTCTCTCGAAAAGCCTCGTCGCGTGTAAAGCGAGCGGATTGAAACAATTTTACTGCGCGCACATCTTAGCTGAAGTCATCGCGAGCGTCACAGCCACTTCCGAGAACCGAAAAATTGAGAGTACCACCGGCGACGAAAAGAACAACGAAATCTTCTCCTCCATTCGCGAGCGGTTGAAACCGGGCATTTTCAAGCTCTTTGAAGCGTGCTCTGATTTGGAATTTTCGTACATATTCGCAATGTACGGCGATAAAGGCGTCGGCGGCGCGAGACGCGTCGCGTTCAGTACTTTGCGCGAAGAACAAAAATTAGCAATATAGCGTCTTTATACTAGCACAAGCGCAGCGATAGGAGTAGCAATAGTGATAATAGTAATAATAGATGACCTTTCGTCAAAGAACGTTTTGTGTTGTTTACTCGAGATTTTCTCTCTTCCCTCTCTTTTCCGGCGAGATCAACCCAACCTCTACCGCGTCCAATCCGCTCGCTTCCACGTACACATTCGCTAACTGACTCTTTACTTGCCTCAACCTCGCCTCTTCAATCTTCTCCAACGCGCGTTCGATTTCCTTCACCCACTCTATTTGCTCTCGTCGATGGAACGTCATTATATTCTTAGTAGTATTGTTCTTCCCTCCGTGTTCAAACGCGCACGCGTTGGATGGATCGATGCCGCTACTCAGCGCTATGTTCCATAACAACGCTTCCGCGCGCAAGAATAGCTCTTGCTTAGCGTCTTCGTTGCCTTCGTCGCTCGGGAAAGATATTTTCATCGGCGATTGTCCGCCACCCTTTGGAGACTTTTTCGGCGAGTTCATCATTTTCGTCGTCGACGTCGTCGTCTCCCTCATTTCTATCGGTTCTATCGCTAAAGTTTGCCTTTCAAACTCCGTAATTACGTCTCTCGAGCTCAATTCCGGTATCGACGCCGCGTTCTTCTCCACGTCCCTCTTCGTCCCTCGCGCGTTTCGTAAAATCTCAATCTGTGCGTCGCTATACTCTTCGTCCTCCTCTGCCGTCGGCATAGACGACGACGGCATCACACCCAAATCGCTACTCCGCACGCTTTCCAAAGCCGCTCGCATCTCTCCTTCCGCCTCTCCTTCCTCCTCCTCGCCTCCTTCTCCCTCCTCCTCCGCATCCTCCTTCACGAACGCCGCTATGAACACGTTCTCGGACCCGACCCTCTTGACGACCAGCTTCGTCTCCTCCACAACTTCTAGCACTCTCTCGCTGTCCACGAAAATTATAATCACGTCAAACTCTCGCGTATTTGTAAACCCCGGCGCGATTGTCACGCTCACCCTTTGCGGGTCCATCTTTTCGATGCACTCGAACGCGAATCGCGTGGATGCGAATTTCGCATCTCCCGTAATCAGTAAGGATAAATTCCCATCCGCGACGGCGACTAAACCTTCCAAAGCGTTCGCCAGCGTTCCGATTTCATCATCATTTTTACGCTCTTCTTTATCTTTTTCTCCTTTTTTATTCTCTTCTTTATCTTCTTCTTCTTCTCTCGTTGTTCCTTTCTCTCGCGTCGCTTTTATCGCCAACTGTAATTGCATTCGCAGTTCCT
>Ga0115554_1001962_pt1 | contig 14461 bp, 9 predicted proteins | sample COGITO_mtgs_1104_3_FD_87283 | JGI IMG/M metagenome (GOLD analysis project Ga0115554, IMG submission 87283) | Pelagic marine microbial communities from North Sea - COGITO_mtgs_110404 | ecosystem: Environmental > Aquatic > Marine > Epipelagic | place: Germany:Helgoland, sampling site Kabeltonne... | reverse complement strand
TGGAGCTTGACGGAAGAGGACGAGGAAAGGGAGGAGGGCACAGTCATGTCTGTTATCAAGGTTTTTATTTTGCCAGGGAAATAATTTTTGTCGAGCCTCTTTATCGCAGTAAGCAAAAAACCACTTTCATCAGTGAATTCAGAGAATGCAGGAGACGTAGACGAACTCGCAGACGCAGCCGTAAACGCAGAGAATGTGTCGTCCAAAACATATGAAAATGAGACGGCGTTACTTTTGATGCAGCTGCTCTTGCCGCCGTCGTCATTTTTGTCGATTTCGCAAGTCTTTTTATCTTCAGTAGTTGTACTGCTGCTACTAAATATCTCGATTATCTGACGCTGGAACTTAGCGTGGAGGGGGGGCAGGTCCAGGTACTTATTTTTTTCATCATCAATAGTGAAAAATGGGAGGGAGCTCTGGAGAAGGAGGAAACACAGCGGATTCAAGGCAGCGGGAGGGGACTCAAAAAGTGAGGTTAACACGGGCAAGTACTTCAGGATTGAAGAGGGGGAAACAACAACGAACGAGGGGGTGGCCGCAGGAGGTGAAGGTTCCTTGCCTTGATTATCATCATTCTGGGAAAGAAAAGGTAAGGGGAGGGAGGTGCTGCGCTTGTAACTTTCTTTAATTCTGCAACGGAGAGTCTGACCAGGGGCACCTGACCGACCGGAAACGGGAACGAGTGCCACATTCACGTCCAACTTCTTAAAGGTCAGATGATCCATTTGAGGACGAACCTTAAACGTTAGTAGGGGAGCTCAAAGGAGTTTATTTTCGTACGCAAATCCCAGCGCGGTTGAGGCCCTTTAAAGAAACGAGAAGAACTGTGACAGCATCGTAAAAAAAACGGACCCGATGTGGAGCAAAATCTACTTGTTCGGAATTTGAGCTTTGGTGAGCTCGAAAATGTGACATGTGACGAAGTTGCAAATTTGTGCAGTAAAGAAATAAAATTGAAATCGCGTCACAGTAAAAAATTCTCGGTAAAGATAGCCGCTTTTCTCTCTCAAATCAAATCACAATTAGACGAAAGCACAAAGCAAATTCATTCGCATCATCATCATAATCATCATCATCATCATCATCATCATCATCATCATCATCATCATCATCATCATCATCATCATCATCATCATCATCATCATCAAGCAAGGTAAAGGTACATTTTGGGATCATCTTCGCTACGCTCGAGGTACTCCCTCTCGATAAGGCTCTCGATCCGCTGCTTGATGAATTGCGGAGTGGGACTGAATCGCTGAAGAACCTGCTTGTTGCACTCTGCCACAAGTGCATTATGGTTAAGCGATTTTCGAGACTTCATAATTCGAACAATGCTCGCCTCGACAGATAACTTGCGGGCCTCCTCGAGCGCCTTGGATACGTTGCTATCTTTCCCGCCATCTCCGGTCTTTTCTGTCTCCTTCATGCTCACAAGAGGAATTTTAACACGTTTCATGTTGCTGGTATAGTCATTGTTAAGGGTGAAAGAGTCATCCTCCGTGATGGCCTTGCCCTTGCTCTTCTTTTTCAGTATCTTGTGGCGGCTCGTGCAGAGAGAGATCAAATGCCTCCTAAGCTCTGCCTCTGGAATGTTCGTCTTGCTCCGAATATCGCTTAGCGTGATCGTCTCGCTCTCATTGAAAAGCATTAGGATGCACATCTGGTAGGTGGAGACGATGAGATCGTGGCGGCGTCCACCACCAAATGTCGCTTTCATTTCGCAGCTTCCTTCGCAAGTCTTCCACGCAAGCTTTCGTCCTGTGTGCTTCTTAAAGTAAAATGCCTCAAAATTCGAGATGGCAGACTCAATACTGTCAGGTAGTTGGCAAGTGGGATCATTCTGGGTAGGCCAGTAGCCAGTTGTCAATACGTCAACGTCAATGTCTATCGGCTTTGGGCCTGCGCCAGGAGACGCACCGGGGGTATTCGGGGCTGCGCAGCGAGAGTTCGGAGTGGCGCTCTGCGAGTTCGGGGTAGCGCCCCCTTGCACCGGTGAAAAGGCCCCTCTTCTGTTCGCCTTGAAGCTGCTCATTGTATCCTTGCTGATTCGCATATCGTTAAACATCCCCTCAAGCTTGCTTGTGAATTGGTATCCACACTCAGCCTTCAGCTTTGCCACAAACATCTTCTCCAGCTCATCGCTCAGGCTCTTGTTTTGCAGCAGTCGCTTGCCAAGGGCCCTCCGGTAGAAGTCCTCGAAAATATCCTTGTCCTGCAAGTAGCGAAAAACCGTGATGATTTTGTTGATGTGCGTATCTGCCTCTTGTTCTGTCACCCCCTTCAGCCCGCTCCTTAGAAGCTGGTCGACGTACACGGTCAAATAATTCGCGGCCCTGGTGTCGTGATTCATGAAACCCTCGAAAGCCTCCTTGAGCTTCTTCATGGCCTTCTTGTCGCCCTTGAAGCTCTTCTCATTGATTTGGTCGTATTTGTCCCTCAGCGATAGTACCCCCTTGACAAAATTGACGGGCTCCTTCGCTTTATCCTGGTCAGTCACAAGGGCCCTCCCAACTTTATTAACGTGCTTGCTGACGCATTCAAACAAGACTTCCTCCGTCCCCTTCACCCTGCAGAACAAGTCGTACATACTTCGCAAATCGTCCACCCGATCATCCTCCAGCATGTTCACCACCCCAGAACTCAGATTCACAATCTCCGAGGCGTGCCGAGTGACCAGCTCCTCTTCTACAATCGAAATCAACTCACTTTCCGTCGTTTTGCTCAAATAATTGCGCACTCGCATCTCCTCCTCAGAAAGCCGGGAGTGAGCATGGCGGACGTACTCCGCGACAGTATTCTTCTCGAGAAACTCCTGGGACTCGCGCCGGTAAAAATCTCGAGTCTCGATGAAGAAGGGGCGCTGGAAGTCTTTAACGTAGGGGGACGAGGGGGATGGGGCAGAGGAATTGTTGGAGTTGGAGTTGCCATTGGAATTGGAGTTGGAGCCCTCGTCGCCAATCTCCACCATCATCTCAGTTATGCCCTTCATCACGCTGCGGTCGATTATCATTCCCATCCTCTCTCGTCGGACATTATCGAGCAGTATGGCCTTCGCGCGGGGGGAGATGCGTGGGGAATCCCAGACACAGGTGCGAAAAAGGGAGAGACCAAGGTAGTATACAGGCTTTTTCTTAGGCTGGCTCTGCACAACGTAGGTGCGGTCCAAATACATTAGAATGTCGCGAACCATAACGAGAGTGAGCTTATGGTCCTTCCACGTCTCTTCCAGTGCGCCGAGTAGTTCTCCCCCGTCCTTCTTGGAGTCATTTGTTGTTGTGTAATGAGTGTGAGGCTCACTTATTGTCTTATCTGTTCCGCCAGTAGTTCCGTCGTCATCGCCGCTTTTACCGCAGTACTCTTCCCATCCTTCAATTGCTCCCACCTCCGCGCCAACAAACTTCATTCTCTCGGTGATGCTTTCCTTTACGCCGTTGTAAACCACCTCACCATGTTTGTGGAGAACAAGATTGTAAGCAGAGCGATAGAGCTCCTCAAAGGAAAGGGTGGAGGCGTTCTTGTTGTAGATCTGGGTTATGGATGCCGATAGAGACGCCCATTTTTCGACGGCCTCGGTGGCGGAAATCTTTGCATTGGGCTTGAAAGGCTTTATCACAAACTTCTTCTTGGCGTCCATGGCTGAGAAATGGCAGAGAATTCTGGGAATGATATATACTGGATAACGGGGCCAAGGCGCAGAGAGGAGAGTGTAGCGAGGGAAAAGAGGCAAGCGAAGGAATGGACGAAGAGACAGAGGGGAAGAGAAAGAAAGGAGAAACGAGGGAGGGAGGGGAGGGGGAGGGGAGGAGGGAATTGACTTTTCAAGGGAGAGGGCGGCGTTATGAGACTTAAGCAGGAACGGGACTTCCAAATTTTTTGTTCCCGACGTTCAGACAATCACACAATCGACTTATTAGCTGGACAAATTCGGATTGAAGGGAGGGAAGAGGTGCACTTTGTTTTCCAAAATGAAATTTACAATTATGGAGGAAAAAGACAGATTGAAGTCAATGAAGTTCGGTTCCGCATTGATAGGGGCCTTGGTGGCCACCTCCACAACATGTTTCACAGTCTCACCTGCTTTATCTTCTTTCAAAAGGTCGATGTCCAGTCCGCCATCATTCATCAGTCGGCAAAGTCCTACATCTCTCAGCTCTTTCACCAGCAATATTTTCACCACCGAGGGTACGTGTGGCTTGCCGCCTACAAACTTTTGAGAGATCACCGGGGACGTGAGCTTGCGGGACCGCAGGCTTTGTTTCCCCCTTTTGTCGTGTGTGCGGCTGTCAGTGTCAGAGGTTGGATCCTGATGATTTCAGATAGGGAATATATTTTACGTGGGATCATTCTTTTCTTAATTTCCTTTTCGCGGTCCAGTTCACTAAAACCTCACTAACGCTGACACGTTCGCAGATGTAAATTTCAGCGGCACAACCGAGACTATCGTCCGGGGTGGCCGCGATAAATTCCCCCTTGTCGGGAAGGCTTTTGAGGGGATCAAGAGTGTGGGTGTAATTGGCTGGGGCTCTCAGGTGAGTGTTGCAAAGACGTTAAATACTCCGAAAATTCCAAACATACAAAACCGAACGACGCGAAAATGTCAGCTTTACACACATCACCGATATGTGATACAATTACACAATTGAACTCAAAACTCACAAAAAAAAACAAAAAACAAAACTGCCGGAACACATTCATTCCCATTCCAACTTCTCCAATATTATAGGCACCAGCCCAGGCTCAGAACCTGAAGGACACCTTCGAGGACCAGGGTCTGGACATCAGCGTGACAATCGGCTTGAGGGACGGGAGCAGCAGCTGGGACCAGGCTGTCGGCGAGGGATTTGTCGTGAAGGATATGTGGGAAGTGGTCGCCTCGAGCGACATGGTCATCGTTCTCATCAGCGACGCCGCCCAGAGCAAGCTCTACGAAAAAATCTTCTCCACCATGAAGAAGGGCGCCACGCTCGGCCTGAGCCACGGCTTTCTGCTCGGACACCTCGATAGCGTCGGGGCGAGCTTTCCCTCGGAAATGCCGGTGATTTTGGTCGCTCCCAAGGGAATGGGACCCTCAGTCCGCCGCCTTTACGAGCAGGGGAAGAGCACCAACGGCGCCGGCATCAACTCCAGCTTTGCGGTCCACCAGGGCGGCCAAAAGGCTCGCGAGCTGGCCTTGGGGTGGGGCATGGCTATCGGTAGCCCCTTCTTGTTCGAGACCACCCTTCGCGACGAATACCGCAGCGACATCTACGGCGAGCGGGGAATCCTGCTGGGCGGAGTACATGCCATCATCGAAGGCCTGTACCGTCGGTTTCAGAGGGTTGACGGCATGTCCAAGGAAGAGGCCTTCTTGAACAGCGCCGAGTCCATCACCGGCAAGATCACCAAGGTGATCAGCAAGGAGGGCATTCTGGCCTTGTACGAATCGCTGAGTGGCGAGGACAAGGAAATTTTTGAGAGAGCTTACAGCGCGAGCTACGGCCCAAGCAAGGAAATTCTCCAGGAGTGCTATGACGAGGTGAAGAGCGGCAACGAAATTAGGAGCGTCATCATGCAGGGAGATCGGGTCAACAGCGGCAAGGGTTTCATCGGCAAGATTGACGGAACTGATGCGTGGGTAACGGGCGAGAAAGTGAGGGAGAACAGGGACGAGGACAAAATTCCACTCAACCCTTTCACGGCCGGAGTTTATGTCAGCATGATGATGGCTCAGATTGACATTTTGTTGGCGGAGGGGCACAGTTATTCTGAGATTATCAACGAAAGCGTGATTGAGGCTGTCGACTCGTTGGCACCGTACATGCATTACCGGGGCGTGGCCTTTATGGTCGACAACTGCAGCTTCACCGCCAAGTGGGGATCGCGCAAATGGGCGCCCCGTTTCGACTACATTTTGGATCAGGCTGCGTACACAAAAATCGACGCGGGCGTTGCGGCTGACAAGGAACTCATTGCCAACTTCGTCAACAACTCCGTCCACCCTGCTGTTATTGAGTGCTGCAAGCTAAGGCCAACTGTTGATATCAGCTGCACAGCACCCACGTCAACCAAGGAAATAGTTATCCAGTGAGGTTTGCAGCAGTGTTGTTGCTGTGCTGGCAGTAGGCATATGAAGGGAGAGAAATTGGCATTTTTTTAGTTTTAGGGAAGTAACTGATGGCAAAGAAGGGACATTTTTGCGGCCCTTGGCCAGGCCATTGGAAAAATATCCCGCTTCTTCGGGGCCCTCTTTTTATATATTTTATCATGTCAAGAGATGACCATCTATCTACCCTATCTATAACGTTGCTATGGCGTCTCCAAAAAGCATGTCAGCGGCGTATTGTCGCGAGTCTTTCGCTTGGAGATTCGTATCGTACCAAAACGAACCCCAAGGGACATCTGCTTCGTCGTAATCACCGGAGAACATGTACTTGTCCGTCCAATACCAAGTTTCAAAAGATTTACACCCATCAAATTCGTTCAGGCAGATGCCCAGAGCCATTGCGTAGGCTTCTCCTTCGATGGCCACCTTCTCCTCAGTTGAATTACAACTGTCAAACATAGCATCATCTGGCTTGATGGTCATCTCTGTGATGTGTATCTCTAGATCTAGATCTGAAATCCGCCCAAAGACAGCTCTCAGCGCCGTCTCATTTAGCAATTTCCCGTCGTTCGAAGAATCCACGTGCAACTGAAACCCAATACCGTCCAAGAGGCCTTCAGATGAAAGGTCCCTAGCCATAGCTTCCAACATGTCGAATTTGAAGACCTCATTGTGGACACCGTATTCATTCAAAAAAAGTTTCGCGTTGGGGTCAGCTAATCTCGCAGCCTTTAAGGCGCGGTGGATGTACGTGTCGTCATTAGTGTACCCCGAACATCGAGTATAATTCACAAAATCATCAGATGTCGTCTTTACCTTCAAGTTGCATTGCCAACTGTCCTGAAGGTCGCCCGTGCACCATGAATTCGGCGCTTCCGCAACCATCTCGTTCACTACGTCCCAGCTGTAGAGATGGTAAGGTGCATAGTGCGAAGCAACAGTTTTGATGTGATTGATCATGATGTCATTCAGCTCCTCATCAGTCAACATATACTGCTCTTCTACCAGCCAAGCTGGATTATGCGCCACCCAAACCAAATTGTGACCCCTCACAGTCATGTTGCTGTCCACCATAAGCTGCACGATCTCATCGCCTTTGGTGAAGTCAAACACATTGTTGGCCGGCTCTGTCGCCTTCATCTTCAAGTCATTCATTGGAGTACCAATGTTGAACTCACCGGCCTTGACAATTTCCCTGTAACCAGCATCATCAAAGAGCACGGTTGATTCCACCGCCGCTCCAAAGAAAAAACCGCGCAAGGAAGCAAGTGATCCCAGTGTTGGCGTTGGATTGGCTGGAGCGGAAGCAAGTGATCCCAGTGTTGGCGTTGGATTGGCTGGAGCGGGGTCGCACAAGCAAGGTCCTGAGGCGATTAAGAGTAAGATGGTATGGAGGAGATCCATACTTAAAAAGGAGAGAGGTACGGTGCTGTGCTCCAGTTAAATTCTGAAAAAAAAAAACGAAAAAAAATCTCTTGAGATAAAAAGATAAGAGGCCAAGATTTCAAATTCCAACCCGTCATGTCCGCTGTTACTGTCAGCGTGACGGGTGCGGCCGGGCAGATTGCATACGCATTCCTATTCAGGTTGATTAGTGGTGAAGTTTTTGGGAAGAAGAGGGTGAACTTGGTTCTGCTGGAGATTCCCCAGGCAGTTGGCAAGCTAGAAGGGCTGGTGTTTGAACTGGAAGACTGTGGGTTCGCAACTCTTGGCGACGTGAAATGCACAGCTGACGTGAACGATGCTTTTGTAGGTGCAGATTGGATTGTCTTACTAGGAGCGTTCCCAAGGGGCCCGGGCATGGATCGGAGCCAGCTGCTGGCCAAAAACGCAGGTATATTCAAGTCTCAGGGTGAGGCGATAAACAAGTATGCTAAAGGAGCAAAGGTGAGTGAGGACAGTGGGCGAGATGGTTTGGAGGGCAAACGGACACTAACTCCCTTCCTTTGCTCTGTGAAGATAATTACCGTTGGCAACCCGTGCAACACCAACACTGCTGTTGCTCGCGAGGCCGCTCCCGAAGTTGACGATGGCAATTGGTACGCGATGACGACGCTTGATGTGAATCGAGCGAAGTCATTGTATGCCAAGGAAGCCGGCATTCCTGTTGATACAATCGGAGACGAGGAGGTTGTGATTTGGGGCAATCACAGTTCGACGATGGTGGTTGATTACCGAAGTGGAATTGGGGACATTGCCAATCTAGCGGCTATCAAGCAACGTGTCCAAAATAGAGGGGGAGAAATCATCAAGGCCCGGGGTGGATCTTCAGTTGCTTCCGCTGCTAATGCTATTTTAGACACAATAAGGAATATATTAACAGTGGGCAAGTTCTTCAGCGCCGGGGTGGTAAGTGATGGGAGCTACGGTATCGAAAAGGGTTTGATATTTTCGTTTCCAGTTCGTGCAGTCGAGGGGGGACGGACGGAAATAGTGAAGGGGCTAGATGTTAGCACGATCCGGGGGGATCTGGACAAAACTCAGGAAGAGTTGAAAGGGGAAATTAAAACAGTCAGGCAAATTTTTGGTTTGGGAGAGGCTAGCAAGCTGTAATATTGAGGCGAATGGGTGCGATATGGAGGTGGCGACGGGAACTGTATAGATGTGTAAATGAACAGCGCAACACTTGCCATTTTTTTTGGGCCAGAAAATACCTCCCACCACCCTAACCTAACCTAACCTAACCTAACCTAACCTAACCTAACCTAACCTAACTCACTCTCGTCAATCTCACTCTCTATTAAATTTTTTTTTAATGTTGTCAGTAGCATATCATTCAAAAATCACATTTACGCATCAATCCCTCAACTTTCCTCAATTGGCGCGCTCAACCCCCCCAGACCCAGGGGAGAAAACAGGCTAGCCTCCAAATCTTCTTCTTCTGTTTCTGCCTTTTTCTCTTCTGCAAAGGCGTCGCCGCCGGCACCCACCAAATCCTGATTCTCACCATTCAAGGACACGGTGCTCAAAATGAACTTGGGTCGCTCATAGACAATCTTTTCAAATACGCCGGCAGTCTGCAACTGGTATATCTGCTTAGGGTCTATCACGTACTTTGGCATATCTTTGCTCTCCGTCAACGCGTTGACAACCTTATCTCCGCCCTGCACATAATTGTCCCAGGTTGGGTCAATTTTCTCGTGCTCAAAAGCGGGAACAGTCACATCGTCGACAATGAGCTCGCTCTCATACTCCGCAACGGTGATGAGTGCTCTCTCTACGACAACGTCTACATCGTCGTGGCGCTCCTCAAACATCGAAAGCACGGCGACTATGCTTCCCTCGCTGTACGTAACGGTGCTCTTAGTCGAGCTCATAGAGTTCAGGATGGAGCCACACATGGACACCACAGTTTCGTCCTCGGTGGAGCGACTGATCCGGCTGAGGATACCAGCACAACTGGTGTCGAGCATTTCAACCTTACTATGCTCATTCTCAAGCAAGTTCTTGACGATCTTCACGCAGTTCGCCTTCAGCTCCTCACCCTTCTCTGCGAGTTTGTTGAGCATTTCATCGAAGTAATTTTTCAGGACCAATTTCTTTACGGCGCTGCTCACGAAACTCAAGTTGAGATAGACTTGACTGAGCAAGAGTAGGTCGCTATCTTCTTCGTAATGTGCAGCGTCGGTGTCGTCGACGGTGTCGTCGTCAACAGAGTCATCGTTCTTGCCTTTGTTTTTGTCGTTGTCATTGCCGTTGAGGGCGTGGTCTCCGCCGCCGCTATTGTTGCCGTTGTTGTTGTCTTCAACGATCAGGTTTTTCCCATCATTATCATTATCATTTTCATGGTGGTTGTTTAGGCTTTGCTTGTTGTTGATGCTTTTGCTTTTGGGGGTATTGCGGTCGTTTTCGCCGTTGTCACTACCATCGCTTCGCAGCATCGCTTCACAGTAAACATCAAACATGTCAAACTCGATCAAACGACCCAGGATATTGGGGCTGTTGCACAGGAGAGCAAAGGTGCGAATCGCATTCTTGCAGATCTCTGCCTCATCCAACCCCGACTTTCCCACGCAGCCAGAGAAGAATTCCAGGCATTCGAGCGCGTTGTCCTTCACAAGTCGATCGTGGGTGACGGTCTGGCGGGCAAGATTCAGTACAATACGACTGCATAGCTTCGTGACGAATGTAGAAACGGCCCCGAACCTCTTGCAGAGGGAAACTACGCTCGGAACTATTCCGGTTTGGACAAGCTGGATACAGCTCCTGCCATTGTGACCGCTCCTGGTGCAAGTCAGGTGATAGAGGGCCGCCAGCCCAAGTTCGATCAGCTTCAAGTTGCTGGTACTAGCCAAGGTTGCCACAATCGCCGGGGCGATGTTGTCGCGGACCATCTCCCCTCGGGCTCCCATGCACATGGAGAGGTTGTAGATGGAAGACAGACTCGCGATGATCGTCTTCTCCTTCTTGGACTTGGCTAGGTTGATCAAAAGCGGCACGGCGCCCTCCTGCACCAGCGTCACCCTCGCGTCAATATCACAGTGGCTCAAGTTGTAGAAAATCGTGGCACAGTAGCGCTCATTATCGTCATCTTCCACGTCCATCAACTCTTTCATGAACCCAATTGCCCCCCCCTTCGCGTAAAGAGAGCCACTCTCTTTGCTATAAGCGAGGTTACAAAGCGCTCCGGCACAAAACTGCTTGGTCTGGTTGTCGACAAGTTCGGCCTTTTTCTCCGTGGCAATCTGCAGCAGCCTGGGGACTCCGTGCTCGAGGATCTTCTCCTGCATCCCAGGATAGCAAGAGAAGTTGAAGAGCACCTTAGCGCAGATATTCTGCGTTTGTTTCGACTCCATCTTGCTCAGTTTCATGAGCGCCCAAAGTACGCCTATCTCGACCATCTCGCCACGGAACTGTTCATGGTGAAGGAGATTGAAAAGAGACTGCGCGCATATCTCCTTAATGAGCTCGCTGTTGGTCCTCAATATCGCGATGACCACAAAGTCGCTAACGAAGCCCGTCTCGAGCAGTATTCCTGCGCAGGCTTCATCGCATGTGAGGTTGCAGAGCGTTTTTGCACCGTGAATTTGCGTATCGCACTCGCTTCCTCGCATCATGGAGATGAGCAGCTTGTGGATTTCCATATCGTTGGCAAGCATCTTCAGACACTCGGGGCGGGTCGACAGGCTAAAGAATGCCGCTGAGATATAATGAGTGACATTATTGACGGAGCTGTGCGACAAAAGTATGCTCATGGACAAGATAAGTCCTTCGACAGAGGGCTGAGAAAGACTTCCACTTAGACGCTCCAAACCGGCGGCGCAGCGGATCTTGGTTTCCGCAAGGCCGGCTGCATCGCTTGACAGCGAATCGATGATCCCTAGGACGCCCTGTTGAACCAAAGCCTCGTGGTTGGCGCTCTCGAACAATAGATTACAGAGAATGGTCGCACAGTAGAAATCAAGGCGGGAGTCCTCGACTTCAATCATCTGTCGAATCGAGGTGAGGATGCCTCGAGAGATCATGTCCGCGACGATATCAGCTTTCATCATGACATCGTAGCTGATGTGCACGAGCGCGTTGCCGCACACTAGGCAAATTTCCAGCTCCTTGTACTTGATTAACTCCATCCACTCATCAAAGATTCCCCGCGACAGAATCTCGTCTCTGATCTTCGGGTTGGCGACCAGGTTGCTCGTCGCCTTGACGCATATCAGGTTCACAGCCTTGTCTTGAAGGTCGGTTAGGCGGTCTAATACCTCAACGACGCCGGCGGCGACCATCTTATCGTGCGAAGAAGCGTCACTGAGCAAATTACACAGCCCAGTAGCGACAAGGATCTGGCGCGTCTTCAGCTGCAGTTCCTGACCATTCTCAGCCTGCCACTTCACCAGCAACTTGAACTCAGGATAGGAGAGTTGACCGCTACCGTCGTGGTCGAACCGCTCGACGAGAGCCTTCACATCAGCCGGCGAGCAACTGCGCCCAAGGGCATCCATGGCGAGGCCCAACTCGCTCGTGTCAATAAATCCACCCCCGTCGCTGTCGACCAAGTCGAAGGCTTCCTTGAGGGAAGCGACTGAGTCGTCATTACCTAGCGCCATCAATGCCACATGGACGTCAGAGCTAACGAGTTTCATGATGGAGCTCGTATGTATAGTCAAGTTCGTCAACCCGGCCGCCACACGGATGTCAATAGTGTCCCCGGCATCAAAGTTATCCACAATTTTGCTCATTTCAACGAGGCATCTGGCAGCCCCATTCATAACAACTGCACCAATCATCGAGGAGGACACTCCAGTCAAGTTGCTCATCGCGCACGCGACAAGCTTCTTCACCTCATCGCTTTGGCTCTTGCGGCCCAAATTGACGACGCAACCAACGATCCCTTCTCGGATCATCGTCTCACGGCCGTGGTTGCTCCCGTCAGTGTTGTTCGGCTCAATTACACTCGTCAGATTACTGATTGCGGTGACGATCTCCAATAGATACTCGTCAACCTCGGGGTAGCTCGCAAGCTTCAAAATCGAAGCACAGACACCGCTCTCGATCATCGTGATTCGAGCATTCTCGTACAGGCTGAAATTTTTAATGGTCTTCACGATACTAACCCTAATGTAGGATTTCTTGCTACTTGCGAGGGTATTCACGGTGGGCATTAGAATCTCCACGATACGCTGGCGCTCATCGCCTGAAATCATGGATTGCTGGTGTGCTGCGACCTTGTGTAACTTCATCGCGCCAGTGACATTTGCCATCGATGATACAGCAAAGAAACTCGTCTCCTCATCCTCACTTTTCACTAGACTCTCTAGCACCTCGCGGGTCTCCCGATAAACATGAAGGACGTGGGAGTCTAGGAGCGTAATGCGGTACAAAGCAATGGCTATGCCCAACTTCGCCTCGTTCGACAGACTCGCTTTGTGGTGCAGAGGAGTAACGACGTCCTGAATGACGCCACTATCAATCATGTGGGATGGCAACTTCGGATTCAGGGATAGGTTGGCCAGTATGGCAGAACAAAAGGTGTGCGCACGGGGGTCATCCAAATGAGCGAAATCGTCAAGGGCGTCGACAGCACCCTCCTCGTACATGTTGAGCTCAATACCCTGGCATGTGCTAAACTTGTAGAGCTGCTCGGCGATTCGGATCCTCTTCTCATTATGTGCATGGGAGTCCCGGCTCTCTTCATCACTATCGTCATCAGAATTGTAATCGTCCTTCCCACCGCCGTCAAAAAATGACTTGTCCACAAAGGAATTAAAGCGGCTTTTGTTGCCAAAAATGCCACCTCCTCCCCCCCCACCACCCCCAGTCGTCGACAAGTCAACACGCTTGTCAGTGGTGTACCTCGAGAGATATATTATACCATCCGTGTTCTCTCTGTGACCGAAGAGATCGCCGTGATACGGTTTCAAGATACGGCCGGATTTCTTGTTGGAGTGGGCATGGGTTTTCGGGTTGTGTGACTGAGGGCGCAAGGGCACGCGGCCCTCATAGTAGAGGTCGGATTGGTCGTCCATGTGATTCAGCAGAGCACGAATGAGGTCTTCCTTCTCAGGATGTGTTTTCCAAAATCCGCGAACCTCATGAAGTTTCCAGGTCCGCACAAGTTTTTTTAGCTCTTCAACAGTAATTACAGCGAGAGAAGGGTCCTTAGAAGGCGGAAATAAGTTATTTTCAATGAGGGGGGCTCGCAAACGCTCCACATCTTCGCGTCTCTTTAATTCCTTCAGACGGTCCTCAAGGATGAGCGCACAGCGAGGAGTACTCTTCATAGCAGTAGAAGAAGCGAAGAGGAACAAACTTAAAAACCCTTCCTTCCGCGAGGGAAATGACCTGGAAAATGGGTCAGGAGTTGCTGGAAGATCTGCAAGCTCAGAGACCTCAGAGAGAGATGAAGAAGGTTTTTAGGGGAGCCGAGAGACAATGACAGCTATTATCTTCGACCTAGGAGAGATTTTATCACAATTATTCAGATAAATAGTTTGTTCTGAAATGTAACTTCCCTCAGGAGGCTGAGGGGAGGGAGGGGGGCTGGGGGCTCGGGGCGGCTGTCTGGGCTGGGGGCTGTCGAGCTGGGCTGAGTTCGACTTACTGAGGGCCGAAGGTCCGAAGTTCGTTCACACACTCAAATATTTAAAAATCTCAAACTTTAAGTCAACAGATTGTCGAACACTTCCAAATCACATATCGTATCGTCGATTGAGAGTACAATTTTATGTTTACGTACGACTGCAGAATAACTCTCAACCAACTCTGCTCCAACTCCATCCCACTACTACGCCTTAGTCATCATTTAAGCCGTCAATTACCGAGCTTTGTACGTTTATCCGGGCAATCCGACAAGAACTACAACTAAAAAAGTCCAAAGCCCAAAATGACACAAGATGAGGTCAAAGTTCTTCGGCATAGCGAGGGCGCTCATTCGATTTCGGA
>Ga0115554_1001960_pt1 | contig 14466 bp, 19 predicted proteins | sample COGITO_mtgs_1104_3_FD_87283 | JGI IMG/M metagenome (GOLD analysis project Ga0115554, IMG submission 87283) | Pelagic marine microbial communities from North Sea - COGITO_mtgs_110404 | ecosystem: Environmental > Aquatic > Marine > Epipelagic | place: Germany:Helgoland, sampling site Kabeltonne... | reverse complement strand
CCTCCACACTCTCCACATCCTCAACCACCCCGTTCCTCACACCCAGCGTCTCGACATCCTCAACCTCCATCTCTAGCTCTTCCGGCTCTTCCATCACAAGCTCCTCCGTCTCCGCCTCTTCTGTCTCAACGACCCCCGTCCCCACACCCAGCGTGTCGATATTCCTGACCTCCATCACAAGCTTCTCCGTCTCCGCCTCCTCTCGCTGATTTATTTGATAATCAGCGTCAACAACCCTCTCCACCCTCTTTCCACCTCCCCCTCCCCCTTGCCTCAAAATTGTCAACTCCTCCCTCTGATGCTCCAAGACCCGCGAGAGTACATCCTGCTGGTACACCAGCTTGTCCTGTTGCTCGAACATTCTCTGCATCAAGAGATCATTTCTCTTTTGTGACTCCAAACGCTCTTGTCGGAACTCTTCCTGTAACCGATCGTGTCGTTCCTGCGCCTCCCTCCTCTCTTTCCGTAGCTCAGCTACGAGGCGATCCTCTCTGTCTTGCGAGCTATCCCTCATCTCCTGTAATACCGAATCCATCGTACACCGGTGTTTCTCCCTCTCCTTTAAGACAATAAGTTCCCTCATCAGCTCCTCGTGGTCGGCTCGCGCCTTCTGGGCTTCCAAACGCGATGCGACCACGTCGTTCAGCATCTTCTCCACCTCCTCCCTTGACTGCGGAGGAGGCTCGTTCATTGGTTCGAGGAGTTGAATTATCGGTTCGCAATTGGCATGCGCGAAAACCGATTCATGTTAATCGGATTGATTGCGAAGGGTTCGAATGATGCACTAGAGCCGGTTAGTTAGGTGCGCAGGTGTGAAAAAAGTGCGGAAAGGGTGTTTCTTAAAAAATGCAACTTACTCATTACCTTCCTCCCGGCAGCCGGCGATCCGGGCGAGCTGGGAGTGGAGGAGCGTGCAGAAGACGCACTCGAGCCTGCTGTTGACGGAGAGCATCGTGCACTCGATCGCGCGGGGAGTGGAGAAGAAGAGCCCCGTGGCAATGATGGAAGGGACTTTCGTGAGGTAATGGGCGTGGTAGCCGAGGATCTCGCCCGCGGAGCTGAAGTTGGTCTAGAGGCGCAGAGCGAACAAAAGCCGAGGGACGCGAGGGGTGGGGGGTTAGTGCGACGAGCGCTGTGAATAATACTCGGCGTGTTATCTCGGCGTGGAGCATCGTAGGAATTCTCGGTGTGCTTCAGCGACTTATTAAATAGTCCAACGTACAGGGAAAGTTGTCCTAGAAAAATTAAAAGCCATGTTTGAGAGGAAAATCGGCTCTTTTTGCGAAACGTCGCTCGAAAAGTGAAAAGTGATGGAAAATCGGGAGAGAATATTTAATATTTTCACTGCCACTGCCACTGCCAACGAGAGCGTTTCATAAACCCGCACTGCCACTGCTACTGTTTCAAATATTAACTCCCTAACTCCCTGTCACACGTGCGCAACTCAAAACCGACTGGACGGCCTCCCGATCCCGTAGTTAAAATCCTCCTGCTCCTTAACTCCCGTGCGACTCAAACCGGCGGCCTCCCGATCCCGTAGTTAAAATCCTCCTGCTCATCAGTGCAGGGGCAATCGAAGTCGACCTCCCCATTCGTAGGAACGAGGAAGAAGGCACGTACAGTGGAGTACGCATCGTCAGGCTTGACTTCCTTTGGCTGGGGGGAGCAAGGCGCGGTGTACGGCATGGTTAGAAAGCATGTCAAGAGAGGCGATAGTCGATCTCTTGCTCTCACCTTAATCTCGACAAAAGTCGACTCGCAGTACAAAGATCCCTCTGGGTAGCCTTCACCTTGAAAAGGATAACACGAAATCGCAATGTACGATTCTCCAGGCGGTGGCGAGCCAATGGGGGAGGGCTCAGCGGGAACGAACGTGATGCTGTTGCTGCGTGATGGGTTAGTTTATGGGAGAGCACCTTGCACATGAGCGGCGATCGCTGCCACTACGCTACTCACTCGACGAAGCTCCAGATACCCACATAGGGCAAATCAAAAAACTCTTGGCCGCTCCTGACTCTGAGGTCCAACTTGAAAGCGACGACGATTTCGCTCGAAGGAATTACGCTCAGGGTCGATTGAAGGGAGGTGCCGCCGTTGTAGAGAAAACGAGAGGAAGGCTCTTGGTACTGGGTCGCATCGTTCTCGTGAGAGGCGACGTCGACAGCTGCGCGTTGGTACTCGCAGGGGATGAAAGTGCCTTCCCCGCCGCTGGCGTAGAGGTTTTTGATGCCCTCAGCACGGGCGACGAGGAAGTCGGAGCTGAGGCACTTGTTCTTTCCCCTGCTTTTTCGCTTGGTTTTTGTGCGTCCCTTGGCAAGGGAGCGGGAGGCACCAACTCCTTCAAGCTCATACTCGAAGAGGCGCGATTCGAGCTCATCGAGCCTGTGGATGATGGCGGAGACCGCGTCGGCTTCAGCTGCACGGGCGCAGAAAGAAGAGAGTCCGAGGATAACGAGGAGTAAAAACTTCATCCGTCTTCAACGGAGCAGTTGGGTGGTGGGGGGTGTTAGTGTGTGGGTTGTAATGGTGGTGGAGGTGGGGGGGGGTAGGGTGGGGGGGGGAGGGGAGGAGGCGAAAAATGTAGACTTACAATAGGTTCCTAAGTAGATGGAGATCTTTATTTTCCCCGTTTCTGGGCGAAATTCCTGGCATTGTCCTGGGACGCCCTAATCCAAACTCGATGCCTCGAAGCGCCTCCCTTTCATCTCTTCTCTCGCTCCCCTCCCTCAAGCTCATCTCGATCGCCGCTGATGGTGACTGCTTCTACAAGGCAATCGCGACGGCCCTAGGAGACCCTCACACCGTCTCCTCTCTCCGAGCCCTCGTCAGCTCCAAGCTATCGGACGACCAATTCAGCATGTTCCAGCTGGCGTACGACGCCCAAGTAGCGGGCTACGAGTTCATGCGACGGGTGAGGTCGCTGGAGGCGCTGAAGAGCCTGTTCCTGGTGGAGGGGACGGATGCGGGGGGGGGGCACTGCGTTTGGGCGGAGGGCTTCGGTGTGCAGACTGTGGTGGACGAGGTTGGGGTGATTTTGTGTGTCGTAGATGAGGAGGCGAGGGCGAGGGAGGATCGTTTCGTTGTGATGCGGCCGGAGGGGGGCGAGGAGGTGGGGAAAGGGGGCGTGATAGTGCTGCAACGGACGAGACGGAGCCACTACAATCTTATAACTGATGGTGGGGAGGCAATTGTAAAGGACAGCGTGGTGTTGGCGAAATTTGGGGTAGATGTGGACGTGGATGAGCAGGAACCACCCGCGAAGCGTAGAAAGTGACGTGAACTTGTTGTTGTAGGGTAATCTGCTGTCTTTATACGTCATCGTTGTTGTTGTTGTTATCTTCAACTTCTTCCCACAGTGCGGGGTCGACATCTACTAGCAATTCACGGGGCACAAGCGCCCGATATTCCGCATCGAACCACAACGGTGGATTCGCGACCCACTCCCCCCACCGCTCCTTGAAGTATGCCCGCAGCTTCTCTTGTGGGAGGTAGTGGATGCTATTTCTCACGGCGATCAGCGCCCGGACCGCCTCCTGTCCCTCCATCGGTCGGCGTTTATGGTCCAGGATGCATGTTTTTTCGTTCCACAATATAGTGGCGTTGTATTTGCTCCCAGTCATCGGCTCGTAGAGAGTGTGTTTGTGGGTTTGGGGGACGAAGGCGACTGTTATCGCTCCCCCGATACAGACAAAGAATGTCGATATTCCGATGATAAACCACGCTAACCGCTCGCTCAAATATAAACTGGCGTTGAGATCGGTATGATAGCAGAGTGCGACGATGACCAAGTTTATCGCCACCATGTAGAGCAGCGTCCCAGAATAAATCCTCGGGGAAATTGCCAATCGTACTGAAGAGTCGGGCGCCGATAGCATGACGATGTAAATAAAGAAGGCCATCAGAAAAAAAATAAAAGCAACCACCACCACGCAACCCCGGTATGGGGCCATCAATATTGACAGATTTAGCCCAAATAATGACAGATTTAAATAGTAAAGAGCGGCGGTTATTGTTGAAACACGCAGAGGAAGATGTGAATGGAGGTACGAAGTGGAGGGTTAAGTCAAACATTTAAATCGCGGCCGGTATTTCTTTATAACCACACCTTTTTCTTTGGGCCTTTTTTTATTTTTTTCGAAGAAGGTAACTGAACTCACATCACCAAAAAACTTTCGAAAGTCCCCCCATCTGCCCCTTATTATCCCCTAGAAAAAGTAAAATCAGGGTTCAACAACACATTTTCTTTTCTTCGAAACTTCCTTCCATCGTCATTTATTATTATCCAATCGTTTGTTATTTGTCAACTCTCTCTCTCTCTTAATTCTGGGACTCCAAAGTTAAGAGTTTCCCTAGCGCCCCCTTGAAGACTCCGATATTATAGTCGACCAGGGATTTCTTCACGAAGTTCTCGCCTCGCGTTAGAACGACAAGGGCAAGCATGTGCTGGACCTCCCTTAGATACAATACCATGCCGTTGCTCAGCCGAATCACACTACTGCTTTCGGCGTCATAGGCATCTCCTTCTGAGCTGCCGCCCTGCGACTCGACGGATAGACTACTAGGTTGTTTCTCGATCCCTCCTCCTCCGCTAGATACGCCGTAGATTCCGCTTACGTCTAGCACGACGTCAATCATATCACTACAGAGCTCATAGGACTGCATGTCCACCGGTGTGCTGTCAGTGGATATGTACAACTTGGAGACTACATCGAACAGAAAGGCCTTTTCCAGGCTGCAAGTAGACACAAGTAGGTTGAGGAGGTTCTCGAGGGTGGGAAGCTGGGGGAGGAGTTTCTGTACAACCTTGCTGAAAGCCTCAAAGATTGAATGATCGTAAATAGATGTGAGATAGTAGGCAACCTCAGCTTCCAAGTCCAGCATGGCCAGCTCGTCTGTCACCTGCTGCATTACGTCTCTTCGGCATTCGAATTTTGCCTCGTCGCTGAGGAATAGCTCGCCGTCGACTTTATTAATAAAAATCTCGAATTTCATCTTGGGATTGCACCCCAGAGCATCCTTGATAGTAACACTGATCCCTTGGAGAACGTTGTCATAGGGCTCATCCTGAGCATCGATGACGAATATTATCGCCGTAGAAGTGGCGTAAATTTCTTTTAGTTCGGAATCGGTGGGATTTGATCCCTCCCCATCGCCCTCGCCCCCTCCTCCACCACCTCCTCCTCCCCCTCCAAACCCTCCCCAGCCTCCCCCATCATTGTCATCAATGCTGGCATTGCTTTGATACATGGCGTTGTTGTCAGTGTTTCCCCCTCCGTACTCGCCGGGGAAATCCAGTATTTCGAAAGCCAGGAGGTGATTGTTGTCGATCATGTGCCTCTCCATAAACTGTGTCCCCTCAAGCCGAAAGAGTGTCTCGTGTGGGCTCATTTTTTGGAAGACAACACGTTGTATGCTTGTCTTGCCACTCCTACGGGGGCCAAGGAGCAGAATCCTGGGTGGGCCGGAGGCACCACCGGTTGAGTTCGTCGTCGGTGAAGTAGAGGAGAGGGAGGCCATGGGAGAGGAGGGGGACGAGAGCACTTCACGGGAGAGGACCTCCTTGAGGGATGGGCGTTTTTATTCAGCGATAATCGTGCCTTCTCCTACTGCTCGGATATTGAATCAGATGGTGTCTTGAGAAAAAAATTAGTGAATGTCGATTAAAATGAGCTTAAATCGTGACTCCTCACCCAAGTTCGGAGTGCGGTGGGCGGTGCGAATGCCCACACCGCAGCTTTACTTGCCCCTCGCATCAAATTTCTCACCCTTCTCATTCTTTCACTGTATTTACGCCCGAACTGAACTGAGGCGTTTGTAAACTACCTGAGAAACTCGAAAAGGACAACACCCACACTCACTGCAAGCGTAGACACACCTTAGATACACACCAACGTCGGTACGCCGCAATCATGATGGCTCCGGATCCCATGGCGGGGATCGGGCAGCAAGCTGACCCTTCAAAAGATGACCCCAATTCAACAACAATTTTCAATCCTCATGCCCACATGCAGAACCTGAACAAGCTGGACAAATCGCGGACGCTACTGTCAATTGCGTCTGGTATCGGCGCCGGGGTTTTAGGTCTGCGTTCTTTGCAGGGATTTGTCTTCTTTTCTCTTGTTCATTGTCTGATTGGTGTAAGCTTTGGGGTGGTTTTGATGGGTGGCAAAATACGTGATTTTGTTGGAGGAGGAAGCTGGTGGAGCCTCGTCACTGCTGATTTTCAAAAGAGCATGCTTTCGTTTATGCTTTTTTGGACATTTGCTTACGGTCTTTGCTATTTGTTCTGATGTGAAGTATAGTTAACAACGACAAAATAATAAAAAAGACTTTTGTAGGGCCACCATCACTTCTTAAATGTTCGCTTTCAAATAACCTCACTTCCGGCGCGGCCGCCTATTTCTAGATCCGATCCCCCCCCCTCCTCTCTCTTTTTCTTGCAAATATTGTCCGTAAAGAATGCCTTTGCCTTGACCTTATCTGTAAAGCTCCAGAATAGCGTAAAGGCCGGAAGGCCCTCAGGCAAGTGATAATAAAACCACGGATACAGCAAATCATTCAATGTATCTGAGTCGAACTTATATTTGCCTGTTATAGGTGTGAATGAAAACATGACACTTCGAATCAAGAAGCAGATCAAAAAGATCAGCGAGATCCTTGTAATCTGCTTTAGTGCACGTTTCGATTTGTCCTCGGCCTCCTCGCTGGCTTGCGCCCCTCCCCGGTTCAGATTTTTTATCAAACCCATTAACTTCCGTCCACGAGCAAAAACGCCAACGAAAATTATCACAAAGACAAGCGCGAGGAGAAATATATTTATTCTGTACAGAGTATTTACTCCCTTTTGTCCTTGTCCGGAAGTTCCTCTTGTCGTAGAAAGGACAGCAAGATAGAAGACTATATTCAACGCGTAAACCGTGTACCACCACATCTTCTTTTTCTTCTCCACGTCTGGAATATTCGCAAAGAGGGAGACAGAGAACCAGATAAACACAAGATTTAGACAAGCGGTGAACTGCAGTAAAATGCTCAACCGGCTTATTATTCGCCAGAAAAATGTATGGTTTCCTTCTTCAAAGTGAGAGAGGAACCAAGCACACCTCAGGAGTAAGGCAATTATCATGGGGACCAGCACATGACGAGTAGGGTGCGGTGCTTTCTTTCCAGCGGTTACTCGTGTAGAGGCAGGTGGTTTTTTTTTCCTCCAGACGGTTACCACCAGCCCTCCGTATGCAGCAAGGACAAGAAAAAGTATTGCAGAAATCAACCACTTCCAGGTATCTACATCCGTCATAATCGATTGCCTTCTTGGGAGGAAGACTATATGTCCTTAAGCAACTTATAAAATCGATTGCTTTCTTAGGTGTCCCTTCAGCAACTGCTTTTTTCTCTTCTGCTTCTTCTTTCTTAACTTTTTTCTGACACGACGACGTTCCAGAAATCCAATTTTATCTATTTAACTTTTACCATTTAATTGTCATATTTCAGTAGACATATCAGACGAAGCTCGTGGATTCCTCCCTCCCAAAAAGCATTCCACCGCAATGTCAGCAGCAGTAAAAGCTGCTCTCTGTCAGCACTATTCTCATGCTGACGATCTTGTGTGGACAGGGGCTTCGAATTTCCGCTTGAAGTTTTCTCACAGTGGAGATGAGTTTGACTTTGATGTGCACGTAGCTATCGACCTTGCTACGAGTCCATTTACTATCACCACGATTATGATTTGTCCCTTTCTGCGTCCTCGCTTCAAATCGCAGATGCTCGCAGCGTTGAAGCGGTCACTTTACGATATTAGGGGAGAGGGTGATGCGTTTTGCCATGTGAGGCATGCAGTTGAATGGATGAAATGTAACATGGGCAGCTACTTCTCGCAGCAGGGGGGCGTTGCATTATCAGCCCCCCCACCCCCACCCCCACTCCCCCCACCCCCACTCATCGAAAGTAATAGCTCTCTGCCACCATTGCCGCCACAGGCCACCTCTGAGTCGTCACCACCACTTCCGCCCCCGTTATTAATTGATTACCGTGGCTTTGTATTATCTTGGCCTATCTGGCATAACCTCCCCCTTGAAGAGAAACGAACAATTGCAAAATCCCAAGGATTCTCTGTGGGCCAGTTCGAGGAGCAGATGATTTTGTTGCAGGCGATAGATGAGACGGCGGAAGATGCGAGTGCAATGAGCCGAGAAAATGGCAGCATCCAAAGTGAGCAGCTGGATACAGCGCTTGGTGCGCTCACAATCAATGATGGTGAGTATAAAGATGACGATGATAAAACTTCTGACAACGACGACGACGACGACGACGACGACGACGACGACGACGACGACGACGACGACGACGACGACGACGACGACATCTACGCAGGAAGAGAAACTACTGATGAAAAGAAGAAGGGCTCTTCTAGTGAAGTTTATGACGAGAAAAATCTTGACAACAATGACATTAACAACAATCATGGCATTGGGAGTGTCTACGATACCTCCACTGGGGGGTTGATCACAATGAAAATTCCGCAAGAGGTATTCTGCGATATCTTTTCGTTTCTTGAGATTTTTGAGGTTTCGAAATTGAGTCGCGTGCACAAGTGCTGGAATGCAATTGCGTCGTCGAACCAGGTCCTCTCCAATGTGGCAAAGCGTGCGTACGCACACCATTTGAAGATCAACTTAAAGAAGTGGGTGGGCAACTGGAGTACACTGCTGCACATGCGACCCCGTGTTTTGTTCGGGGGTCTCTATTCTCTCAAATATGAATACATTAAGCCAATAACGCGCGACATGTGGACTACTGTTCCCAAAGGGGTGATTCTAAAGGTGATTTACTACCGCCACCTGACCTTCCTAGAGGATGGGCGGTGTCTTTACAGGTGAGGCAGCGCTCTCCTCAGCTGCACAGCATTTTTTTCTTCGTAACCCTCGATCGACTCACATACTGCCTTTTTTAGCACAACTACCGAGACGCCCGACGATGTCATTCGAGTCTTCTCGTCAATAGCTCGAACCCGGATGCTCAACGCCGAATCGAAGCAGGAAAAGGTTGTCTCTGTTGGAACTTTTACTGTTAACAAGGCAACTATTTCCGTTGATGTACACCTGCCCCATACGACGAATCATTTTGTTCTGGAAATTAAGACGCGCAAGAATGATAGATTACAGTTTTGCAAGCACACTTCGGTGACATATACCTTCACTGGCGAGCGTTTGGAAACCGACTTGAAGGTGCCCGAGGGCGACAACATGTTTTCGTTCCGCCGTAAATGATTAAATGCAAGTAGATTTTCAGCGACGACCGCGGAAGACAATCTCACGGCAAGTTACCTCCCACTACACTACGCTCCACTCCACTCCACTCCACTCTGTCCCACATAAACACTATCTTGTTATCTTAAGTCTGCATGACACAAATGCTAAGTCACTCCCCTCCCCTCCTCAGCCACATTTCTACCCTACGTTTCAGCCGCTCCCTCTTCCGCATTTTGCTGACCTCTTTTGTGGTCAGCACTTTCTTTTTCTCTTCATTGACATCTTTCCAATCGTCCTCGAACATCACCCCTTCACCTTCCCCTTCCCCTTCCCCGGCTCCTTCCTCCTCACCGCTTTCCTCGCCGAAGCTCTCCCTCAAAGCTAGCTCGGCAACGAGCCTTTCTCCCACGGAAATCGAGTCTCCGGTGCCCTCCCCGAGGCCATCGTCATCATTCCTGCCGAGAAATAACCTGTCAATTTGCTCGTTGGTGGCGCAACTGCGGTTACGTTGTTAATATTGTGTTGGTGTGGGCGTTTACTTTGTGTCGATGATCATCAACTCATGATCGTTCCTACGTGAGCAAGCACACGCACGCATTCGCACCACTCACCTACGCTGCAATATTCGCATACTGATTTGACTCGTCAAATTCACCCCTTTGAGCTCGGGATTCACCTCCCGCATCTCTGCCACTATTTCTCTCTCGTACTTACTCCAAACCTCCTCCCAGCTCATTCCGTCCCAACTCCAATAACCAAACTGAGCCAAATGCCTGAACCCGTCGAATAGTGATGCTGTCACTCGTCCAGGTAAGGTATTACGGCTGCGTGCATATCGTTTTGCCACATTTCTTGCCTCACTCGCTCGCACGGCCCTCTCCTCTAAAGTCATCCCTTTCTCCCTCTCCACCATCAACAACGCCTTGGGCAGAAGCTCGTGGTAAAGCTTCCTGGTTTGTCGATTGTTTAAGTCGCCCCATAGACGGTTTTTGTTGCGGCCAAAAAGCTCTGTCAGCGTGGAGAGCGTCGGCGGGTTATTCTCGTAGTCAAAGTTCGCTTCAAAAGAGGTGGTGGAAGAGTTGGTAAAATTTGTTTTCATGGTAATTGCTTCTTCTGCATGAGCTTGGAGCACTGTGGGGAGGTTCATCGAATGTCGAGGACTTGGATGCCGCATTTTCAGGACATGAATTGTCGAGCAAGGCATTGTCCAGGGCGGCGACGTCGAGGTACGCTTTGTTGAGTGCAACACTGTTGAGGTCCTTGACCCACAGTCTAACTTGTGCACGAAGCCAGCTGTTAACATTCCCCCTTTGTATTGTGCCAGGCCTAATACGAACAACAGAAGTGGGCGCGCCATCGCTACAGTCGAGAGTGGGGTTGTACTTAGGATGGTGGAGCTAATATATTGCCCTTACAGATCAAGGCGTTTCTCCCAGAACGGGCCGACCCTTTTGGTTGGACAATGTGGATTTTTCCGAAAAATTTGGCGTACTCTGGTCTAAACAAGTCTGTGCAAGTTTGATCCAGCCAATTTCGGTGCGAAAGGACGAAGACTTCTCAATGCACAAATCTGTTGTCGGCGAGCCACAGAGGAAATGAAACAAATTCTAATTTCGACCTTTTGTATCATATTTAAACGATGCGAGGCCGTTCAGCCCTTGTTATTTTGTCCGCGGCCTCTGTTGCACACGCCTTTACCTCGCCTCCCATCCTTTCCTCGCTTCGTCCATCATCGACGCGCCACCGCCTCAGTAACGTCCTTCAGTCGACTGAGCCCTCAGTCGACAATGATGAGCCCTCTCCTCCAGCCTCCGCCTCAGTTGTCGACCCACTGACGAGTTCTTCGCCCGTTCCTGCTCCAACCTCCCCCTCAGTCCCCAAGACGGCTGCCGAGATTCAGGCTGAGATTGATGCGAAATTCCCCGAAGCAGCTAGGCTGACAATGGAGAAAATCAGGCCCGGACGATACGCGGAAACAACCCAGTCCGTCGCTTTTCCCTTCTTACCTCGGCCACCCAAGCTTGACGGCTCTCACGCTGGGGACTTTGGCTTTGACCCCCTTGGCTTCACTGAGAATTTTGACCTCTACTATCTGCAGGAGTCTGAGGTCCGACACGCCCGGCTTGCGATGCTAGCGGTTGTGGGTTGGCCGCTGGGGGAGTTGATCGGCCCCAATTTTTTGAAGGCCTCCAACGGCCTCGCCCCTTCCATCCTGAATGGCCATCTCCTCACCAATCCCCTCAACTTTCTAACCCTCCTCCTTGTTTTTGGTGGACTTGGTTTCTTCGAGTATAAGACGGCCTTCAGGAGCAACGTCGATACTAAATTCGGTCGGGTCCACAAGGCCGATCTGGAAGACGTGTGGAACTTTGGAGTTGCCGGAACGTATAATTTTGACCCCTTGAACTTCTACAGCAAGCTCGGCGACGATGCCTACGGGCGGAAGGCAATGCGCGACCTGGAACTCCAGCAGGGGCGCTACGCGATGGTCGGCATCGCGTTCTTTGCCTTTTGGGAGGCAATGACGAAGAGTCCCGTGACCGAGGGGACTTTTGGGATGTTTTTTCACCCGAATGTGTTCTTGCCCATCCTTGGCTTGGCCTGGTGGTATTGGAGCAGGTGAGGAAGGAGGAAGGAGGCTGGTTGATTTCTTGGTGTTGCATTTTGTTGCAGTCGTGGTGCATTGCATTTTTACTGAGACGGCATAGTTTGTGTCCCGCTTGTGCCTTCATGGCCATCTTTTGAGATTCGCCCTCACTCACCCACCACACCTTCCACTTCCATCTTTCTTTCCTATTTATTTTTTTCGCAGTGTCTATGAACTGACCCCAATCAACGAGTTCCCCATCACCCAGCGCTACCGCGTTGGGGGGCAGGAGACGGAGAGATCGATTAAGGCTTCCATCGAAACCCTTACGAAGGGTAGTAGTCCCAAGGTGGACGGTGCCAGTGGGAGTCCGATCGATTCTATTAAGGAAATGCTGAAGGACGTGAAGCTTCCCAAATTTTAGTGTAGGAACGTTAACAAAAACAAATGACGAGGGTTTTCCGTCAAAAAGGGTTCAAAAATCGCTCTCGCTCGAAATTGTGTTCCAATGTTACTATTACGTATTGCGACGCCTCTACACACACACACAGTGCAAATTGTACTATCCAAGAATCCTCCGTCCGCCGCTTCAGCAGATGTCCGATATGGGTGCTTCGTTCTGCCAGAGGTCGTGGAGAAAGTCGTACAGCTCTCCGCTCACAGAAACCTTGTACGGATGGGGGTTCAATCCCCTCAGATGAGAGCTAGTACGCATGAAACGGAATTAAGTCGGGTTCAGCATGAGTTAGAACCTCTGCGAGTCCGGTCCGGTCGGTGAGAGCGCCCTCTTTCTTCTTCCAATCCCACTCACCTGTGCACCTTCGAAAGCTGCTTGTGCACATATTCCTTAACGCTCTGGATGGACGGAATATCTCTGACAAGTCCATTCTTCCCATCCCACACCAGGCTGCTCAACTTTTCGACCCGCGTGGGGGTGACATATACCCTCTTGCTCTCGACGAAAGGGTGCCGGCAGAAGTACCGTTTTTGGGGTTCCGGGACTGGGTCCATGTCCGCCCGGATCATCAGGTCCAGGAGGGGCTCGTCGTTCTTGCCAAACAGACGATACGCCTGAGGTGGAAAAAAAAAGCGTGCGTGTAAGTATTTTCACGGTGGCACGTTAGGATTCGCTCAACAAATAAAAACGAAAGCGAAAGCGAAAACGAAAGCGAAAACGAAAACGAAAACGAAAGCGAAAGCGAAAACGAAAGCGAAAACGAAAACGAAAGCGAAAACGAAAACGAAACCTCACCTCCTTCTTCCCGGGAATGAGCACCTTTTCGATATCCTGGCTCAGCTTGATCCTGGGTTTGTTCTTGATCTCCACGAGCTTGTAAACGCAGCCCAGTGCGGGCTGCGCCTGACAAGTAACCAAATTCGTCCCGATGCCGAAGGCGGTAATACTGTGGGTCTGCTTTGACAGCGCGTGGAGCACCCCCTCGTTGATGTCATTCGAGGCGACAATCGACAAATTCCCGAAGAAGTCCCTCCCCTCCTTGGCCCCGATCTCGTCGAATACTTTCTTGCAGTGGTTCGACAGCCACGCGAGGTCCCCCGAGTCGAGGCGTATCCCGAGCGGGGTGTACCCGAGGTCGTGAAGGGCGAGGGCGACGAGGACGAAGTTCTTCACGCCGGAGGCGAGGGTGTCGTAGGTGTCCACCAGGGCCAGGAAGGCGGAGGGGAAGGCGACGGCGTAGATTATGAAGGCGGCGAGCTCGCCGTCGTTGGTGTCGTGGTAGGAGAGCTTCGCGCGATAGGCGAGGACCATTTCCTGGGGGGGGGGGGGGGGTTGTTTTTGTTAGCTTCGTGGAGCAGAAGAAGATAAAAGATGACGATGATTACGACGACTGCGCGCACCCTCTGACGACTGCGCGAACCCTCTGACGACTGCGCGAACCCTCTGCCTCGCACTGACCTTAATATTCTTCCCCTTAATCCTGCACCTCTCCTCATCAACCTCCTCCAAACCCCCATAAACCATAACAAACGCGTGCGCGTGCGTCCCCTTCACACTAACCCCCAGCTCCTTCCCCGCCAGCACATTACTCGTCCCGTCGAACCCCCCCTCCACGCAGTACTTGCTCGCGGAGAATCCGCCGTCCGGCCCCTGCGCCCTCCTGAGGCCGAACTCCAGCAACGTGGAGCCGGGGGGGGCGGCGAGGCGGAAACGGGCGGCGTTCGTCGTGACGAGGGACGGGTAGTTCACGAGGGTGAGGAGGGTCGTCTCGAGGAGCTGCCCGACGGCGAGGGGGCCGCGGACGCGGAGGAGGGGAACGCGGGGGAAGCATACGGTGCCCTCGTGGAGGGCCGTTACGGTGAGGGAGCTGCAGTCGACGGAGGAGAGGTACGACCAGAAGTCGGGACGGCAGGAGGGGAGGAGGGTCTGGAGGTAGCGGATGTCAGAGGGGGTGAACCGGAAGGAGGAGAGGTGCTTGGAGACCTCGTCCAGACCCGCGAAGACGCAGAACTCACCGCCGAAGGGACACTTACGGAAGTAGAGGTCGAAGACGGCCGGATCGTTGTGCCGCCCGTCGAGGTAGTAGGCGTAGGTCATGGTTAGTTGGTACATGTCGGTTAGGAGGGGGGAGACGAGGGGGTTTGTCGGGGTTAGGGTTTGGGGGGGGCGGGGGGGGG
>Ga0115554_1001947_pt1 | contig 14500 bp, 9 predicted proteins | sample COGITO_mtgs_1104_3_FD_87283 | JGI IMG/M metagenome (GOLD analysis project Ga0115554, IMG submission 87283) | Pelagic marine microbial communities from North Sea - COGITO_mtgs_110404 | ecosystem: Environmental > Aquatic > Marine > Epipelagic | place: Germany:Helgoland, sampling site Kabeltonne... | reverse complement strand
TCTCTGTGGCTTCTAATGAGATTAGCCATCTTTTCCTTTTCCTTTTTCTTTTCTGGGCTGTCGTGTTTAGAAATAGTCAATGGCAAAAACTCATATTTCCTATGCCCATTCTGATAGATGTCTAGGTATAGACTTATACCTCCACTCTTTAGTTTTCTTTTTCTTAGCTTAATACTCATGAGTAACAAATGAGTAACAAATATAAGTAAACTATAGGATAATGAAAGTCAAATAAAAGATTGTAACTATCTTAAAATCAATGTTATATTTGTTTATGATTGGATGACCATTGACCTTAACAGTACCCGCCTCTGGTACAGAAGCCTTCCCGTTTAATCGGGAGGGTTTTTTGTTTTTAAGCCCTTTCAACTAAAGAATTACAACAAAGAAGCCCCGACTTATCGGGGCTTCTTTGTTAAATAGCGGTGAATTCGAATGGACTTGTTTATTCTGATTTTTCAGGAGCTTGCATCAACTCTCTTTCATAATAGACCGATTCGAAATTTTCAGGCGCATCAACATTTTTACAATAATAAACCCGATGCACGTATCGTCTGATGACTTAACTTTCATAATTTCGCGTCATGGATTTCACAAAATTCTACGGAAATATTCGCGAGTGGTTGAATGAGCATTTAGAGTGGATTTCCATTTCTATCGTTGTAATACTCATTTACTTAATTAGTAGGAAGATTATTAAGCGCCTAGTTCATAGGCATGGCACTAAACATGATTTCGATAAATCAAGAATGCTTTACATCTCTAAGATTACGGGCTTAGCGAATAGTATAGTATTTGGAATTTTGTTAGGGTTTGTTTGGGAGATTTCTCTATCAGGTTTGTCTCTCTATTTTGCTAGTATTTTCACTGTTGTAGGTGTCGCACTCTTTGCACACTGGTCTATTCTGAGCAACCTGACGGCTTCTGTGGTCTTATTCTTTTTCTTCCCTTATCGCATAGGCTCACATATCCGAATTCAGGATGGAGATAACTCGATTGAAGGTTTGATTTTGGACATTAAGATGTTCTATATAGAAATCGAATTAGAGGATGGTCAGATTGCATCCTACCCAAATAATTTAGCTATCCAAAAGCCTTCTTTACAGAGGAAAGAAAAAGGTTAAATCCACTTTTTCCTTCTGAAATAGAAGAGCATTCCTAGCGCTACAGTAATTAATACTCCCCAAAAAATTGGGTAGGCGTAATGGTATTGTAGTTCTGGCAAATACTCGAAGTTGGTGCCGTAAATTCCCGCGACAAAGGTGAGCGGAATAAATACTACTGAGAAGATGGTCAGCACCTTCATGACGTCATTTAATCGATTTGAAACGGTGGTTTGATAAATATTTAATTGGTCTGAGAGAATGTCACTATAGGTCTCAACAGATTCAGCCGATAGGCTAGCGAGGCCTTCCAGATCTTTTAAGAAAGGCAGTGTGGTTTTATGTATCAAGGTAGAGTCACTTTTGCTAAAGTGAATACAGGCTTCTCTTGCGGGACGAATTACCTTTCGCAAGTAGCTCATCTCCCTTTTATAATCTGTTATTTTTTGGAGTAAGTCACCTTCTGCTTTCCCAAGGATTCTTCCTTCTAATACCTCGATCTTATCTCCAAACCGTTCTACAATATGAATATAATGATCAACGACCGTGTCTAGCATTACATAGCAAAGATAGTCTACTCCTCGATCTCTGATCTTTGCGCCTTCTTTTCTAATACGATCTCTAATCGGATCGAATACATCACCTAATTGCTCTTGAAAAGAAAGGATGTAATTTTTACCCACCACAAAGGTCAGCTGTTCTGAATCTACATAATCACGTTCTCGATCATACTTAAGCATCTTTACGGCTAAGAAGAAATAGTCGTCATAGTCAGTAAAAGAAGGTCGTTGTCCAGTGTTCAAAACATCTTCTATGAGTAGGTTGTGCAAGTCAAAATAACTACCTATTTCAGCAATGAGCGCTTCCTCATGTAGGCCACAAACGTTAACCCAAGAGACTGTAGGAGTCTCGTTGAGCCCTGATAAATGACTAGCTTCACTGACAAACTCTTCTCTTATTTCCTTATTTGTGTAGTCAATTATATGTATTGTGGTTTCGTCCGTGCGCTTTTTACCCACAAAGACAGCCGCCCCAGGGGCTGTGCCTAATTTTTGAGACCTATCTTTTAAGAACCTAGCCATTGATAGTGTTGATCTGGTTTAATCACATTTCTTGAATATAATCATTACTCACTTTTAGTTTCAGTGATCTCTTGATTATCCTTATTTAAATTGGAAGACAGCTTAATCCAAAAGGGACTTAGAAGTAATGTCAGAGATATTACTGAAATGGTAACTTGGTATGCGTAGTCGGTAATGATACCGCTTCCAAAAGCCAAAGCACCAAGTACAAAGCTGAACTCACCTATCTGAGAGAGCAATGCGCCAAGGTAAAAACTCTCGCCCCAAGGCACTTTAAACATGCGAGCAGTTAGGGCAGTGATGAGATTGTTAGTGACAAATACAACACCTACCAAAAGCGAGATCAATCCTATATTATCCGAAATGAATTGTAGGTCGATCAGCAAACCAATAGAAATAAAGAACAGTGCAAGAAAAATTACTTTTAGCGGATAAAGGCTATGATGAAACCATTGTGTGGTTTTTGATGACGCGACCAACATTCCTGCTACAAAAGCTCCAAGTGCTGTGGATAGTCCAAAAAACCCTGTAATAGCAGCAAAGCCAAAACATAGGCCAAAGGCAAAGAAGACCTGGATCTCATGGTCATGCTTTAATAGCTTGTGGAAGGGTAATTTGATTTCTTTTTTGTGATAGAGCCATATCGCAAAACTTATGATGAGTACTGCACCTACTAGTTGTAAGACCACATCTTGAGGATTTACTGGTTCACCAGACATATAACCTAGGATAATCATCATGGGTACAATGAGTACGTCTTGTACTAGCAAAATGCCTAGTGCGTTTTGGCCGACTCTGGTTTCCATTTCATTACGTTCTTCCAAAATGCGTAACACAACGGCCGTGCTACTTAGGCTGATTACAAAACCTAAGGTGACGATTCTTGCTAGTAGCCAGTCGAGAAAATAGCCAATGATCCATATGGCAAGAACACTGGCGGCTATCTGTATAAGAGTACCCGTCAATGAAAATTTCCAATTGGAAATAAGTTTGGGCAAGGAGATTTCCATACCAATGAAAAAGAGCAGAAGTACTAGTCCTAGTGAACCTAATTGTTCGATGAGGGCACTGTCATCTATCCATCCAGTTACAGAAGGGCCAAGAATAACCCCTGTAATAATATATATGATAACATGAGGCTGCTTGATGAGCCGAAGTAAAAAGCCAATTCCCACTACACCTAGTGAGATAATGACAAATTTCATTAAGAAAGGATTACTTTCTGTAGTCGCTAGTAGGCTAGTAATGTGCGCTTCGATGGTTCAATTTAGTATTTCTTTTTTGAGTTAGGTACTCAAATGAAGGGTCAATTGGCCACTTTATTTTTTCAATACACATTCAACAGAAGGGCTTACAAATTTTTGGTTTTTTAGGGCTACATAGAAGCTTAGACAAGCGGCTATAATTGAATATCTCTTTACCATCTAATTGAGAAGTGGAATGGTGGTTAAGCATGGATCCAAAAGTGTATTTGTCAATGTTAGCATACTTATTGTCATTCCTAAAGTCAATTCCATTAAACCTTGGAAGTCTGAATCGTTTGAGTTTTGTTGGTGCCCATGTAATTTCTATAGAGGAAGATTTTGTAACTTAAATATTCTTCGTAAAAAGGAGATCTATTTTGATAAGTAAGGCATGAAAGAGACCAGTAGTCAAGTCATTCACGATAAGGTAATCGTACAAAGGGCTTTTTACAAAACGGGAAAAACAAAATCTATTTCAGACAGGAGAGGACTCCTTAAGAAGTTAAGGGCAGTGATTTTGGCCAATGAGTCAGCGATTACTGATGCATTGTATTCAGACCTGCGTAAATCTTCAAAGGAGGCTTTTATTACGGAGATCGGTTTAGTGATTAAAGAAATCGATCTGCACATTAAGCATTTAGGTAGATGGTCTAAAACCAAAAGGGTGAGAACGCCCGTATATCTTCTACCATCATCAAGTTACTTAAGGCATGAACCCTTAGGCTCGGTTTTGATCGTTGCCCCATGGAATTATCCTTTTCAATTGATCATGACACCACTTGTGGGCGCAATTTCAGCAGGTAATTGTGTGATGCTGAAACCCTCAGAATTTTCCGGGCATATCAATGCCGTAATGGATGAGCTTCTTCAAGAAGTTTTTGAAGCAGGACATGTAACCATGGTGCATGGAGGCAAGGAGACAAATCAGTCGCTTTTTGCAGAAAAATTTGATCTGATCTTCTTCACGGGTAGTACAATGCTTGGAAAAATAGTGATGAAGGCAGCAGCAGAGCATTTAACGCCTGTAGTGCTCGAACTTGGTGGAAAAAGCCCTTGTATTGTCGATAAAAGTGCAGATCTCGATGTAGCTGCTCGGAAAATTGCTTGGGGGAAAACAGTGAACTTAGGTCAAACATGTATTGCACCAGATTATTTACTTGTTCATGCAAGTATTAAAGAAGAGTTAAGCGCAAAGATCATTGAATATTGGAAGCAATTCTATGGTGAAGACCCACAGAAAAGTGACTTTTTGCCACGTATGATTACCGAAGCGGCCTTTGATCGAGTATCAGGGTATTTAACTCAGGGGCATGTGATCCATGGGGGAAAAACTGATCGCAGCGATAAGTACATTAGCCCAACTTTGATGGATGATGTTGACATGATTGGAGGAATCATGGAGGATGAAATCTTTGGCCCAATTTTACCAATGATTACTTATGATAGCCTAGAAGAGGCAATAGACCTTGTCAATTCAAAAGCGAAGCCACTGGCCTACTACTATTTTGGAAAAAGCGCCAATGCACAGAAGTTTTTGGAGGAGAATACATCAGGTGGCGTTTGTATTAACGACACGTTAATACATATTTCAAACCATGCATTGCCTTTTGGAGGGGTAGGAACAAGTGGAGTTGGTCGTTATCACGGTAAGTACAGCTTTGAGGCCTTCTCGAATGCTCGGGCTATTATGAAATCTCCTACATGGATGGATGTGCCTTTTAGGTACCCTCCTTTCAAATATTTCTCCATAGTCAAGAAGATACTTTCTTAGTACGTTTTCGCTGGTATTTTATTCCTTGGGATAAGCAATGCTTGGGATATTCCATTATATTGTAGTGTTGATTTAAACACCCGTTTATGGAGTTTTTAGGAGTGCCTCTTTTTGATAATGACATCTACAAAATGGTTTTTCGGTTTGGACTGAATTTCTTTTTCATCAGTGTGATCATTAGAGGATTGTATTATAAACATGCCCGTAGAACGGAGTTTGTATTTACCTTCTATATGGTAAGCATTGTCATATTCTTTCTATGTTTTACGCTTCAGAATTTCACACTTGACTTAGGAATGGCGCTAGGGCTCTTTGCTATTTTTGGAATTATTCGGTATCGGACTTTAACGATAGATATCAAGGAAATGACCTACCTCTTTGTTGTGATTGGGGTATCTGTAATCAATGCTTTGGCGAATAAGAACATGAGTTATGCCGAAGTCTTTACTTCAAATATTGCCATTGTAGGAGCGATATATATCATTGAAAAATACGTGTTGTCGAAAGCCAGAGTGGAGCAACGTAGTGTTACTTACAATCACTTAGAAAATGTAAAGCCCGAGAACTACCATCAACTGGTAACAGATCTGAAAGATAAGACAGGGCTTGATATCACTGAAGTTTCTGTGCTAAAAACAGATTTGGCCAATGGTATTTGTACCTTGAATATTTTCTACCGCGTTCCGTCTAGGCGATGAAGCTCCAAACTGCCCTCATATTCTTACTCTTTTGCGCTTTGACTAGTTCACTGGCTGGTCAAACCAATAATCGAGTGACGGATACAGAAGTCTGGTTAAAAACGGGCGCTAAAATCGATCTGTTTGAAAGATGGGAATTGGGAGTGGAGGAACAAATTCGCTTTGATGATGATGTCAATGCGTTAAAAAACTTCCATACGGAGATGGAATTGACTTTTAAGCCTACTGACAACTTAAGTCTTCACGTGGTATCTCGATATATTACTCGAAATGATAATCGTGGCGCTATACAAGGCTTTGAAGATCTTTTTCGATATCAATTTGGCGTCAGTTATAAGCATGCCCTTGGAGACCTAAGGCTAAAGTATCGAGCACTTTATCAGCATAGAAATGAAATCGGTATTTCTGAAAGTCAGGGTAATATCCCTGAAAAATTTCTTCGGTTAAGAACAAGTGCCACTTACAAAATCAAAAACTGGAAGTATGACCCCGAATTTCGTGTAGAATATTTTAATGCACTTAATAATGAGGTTGGCACTAACAATCAATTTAGGCTTGGCATTGGTACCGAACGAGACTATAAGGAGTTCGGAGAATTAGGGTTCTTCTATCTATTCGAAAGCTCGTTGGGGCTGAACATCAAAGAGCTCACCCATATTTTTTCTTTCAAATACACTTACTCTTTTTAAGCTACCAAGCTTGAATTTCCGAGTCCATCCAAGTGGCGCGCTGTTGAATCCAGTTCTTTACATAATCAACTTCTTCTTCAAAGCTATTACCCACGAAGCTGTTAAACGGAAGGGCAAAACCGATTACCGGCCATTGCGTGAAATTTCGGTCAATTGCACCGTTGGCATCTAAATAGGTAATCCAATTATCGATTTTGCTATCGATAGTAGTTTGACTCAGTTGAGTACTTCTTAAGGCCGTCCATCTGGTTTTGACGGTTGCTCTGAATCTTGGATCGGCCAAGAGTTTCTCCCACCAAAAATGCACCAACCAAAGGTCATTTGGGTTTCTATCATTGAATTCATAAATCCATTCATTAGTGGCGCTTCGACCGTCATTACCAAAGGCAATATTGAAATCCCAAGCAGGTCCCATGGCCAATTTATTATTCTGATACTTGTGGAGGTAGGTACTCAATCTGTACGCATCTGGATTTGCGCTCAACTCATTCAAAATAAAAAAGTCTACAAAACTGTTGACGTCAATATAGTTCTCATAGTCTCTAGTTGCACCTGAAAAATCTTCCGCAACTAAAGCATCTTCAAAGTCACGGATATATTGTTGGATATAGTCTTTCTGGGCAGAATTGATAGCGTCTGCTCTTGGATATTCATACAGAAAGTAAGTCTCAGTTCCCCTCTTATTTCCGAAAGCGTCAAAAGCATGAACATTCTCATTCGGACTATAGTCAGATCTAAAGCCGAGCTCTTCGGTATAGGTGGCAGCGCCTGGCGTATCCCCACTCGTTTTATCAATTTTCAGTAAGTAACCACCGGTCAATTCTACGCCAGAGGTCACAGTTTGATCCATTGGCTCGATATCAAGGCGATCTCCATCACGCTTGACTTTTTCCATGAAGACATAAACGCCCGCATACTCCCCATTGATATTAAGCTCTATCAGTTGTGTTTTTGAGGCCCATCGACCAATGTCGTTGGACAGATCATGTAGCAAAACATTTCTCAGCAATGTCTTATCACTATAAGGGCCATGTAATACCCAATCTTCCTCTTTGCCGAAATCCAATATTTCTAAAGAGACATCTTCACCATTTTGGTCCCAGAACTCAATTCCATAGGGTGCTTTGGGAAAACTTCGTGATGTCGAGCCACGGAGCTCTATTCCGATTGGGTTTGAAAAAACCAATTGCTGATTTACAAAGACCTGAAGGCTGCCACTTACTTTAGGCTCATCGGGAATGGTATTTCCATTGGAGTTGATGACAAAGAATGGAATTTCGCTACCCTCTGGAATTTCAATGCTTGGATCGATTGGTGGAACACCGCTCCCGTTATCATCTTTACAGGAAGAGAGGACTATTGTCAACAGCAATAACAAGGCTAGTGTAATTCTGGTGGTCCTCATATTCTGTTCCATTGTGCGTGACATTGATCTTTATAACGACTGAAAATTAGCAAAAGTTATACGGAACGTGTGCCTAATTTGCGTTAAAGATAAAGAAAGCCTTGAAATTGTAACCATGAAATATCTCTTTTGATCTAAGGCTTATCTTTTGAACTCAAGTATATTTGAGTCCCAACGCAAAATGACATGAGAAAAAGAATAATCGCAGGAAACTGGAAAATGAATAAAACAATGGAAGATGGGCTAGCACTTGCTTCTAAAGTCACCAACATGGCAGTAGATGAAGTCTCTTCTGACGTGACGATGGTGATGTGCACTCCCGCCATTCATTTATCGCCAGTGGCTTCAATCACCAAGGATGTTACCAATGTTTCGGTTGGTGCTCAAAATATGAGTGAGCATGAGTCAGGCGCGTACACTGGCGATCTTGCTGCTGATATGATTGTCTCAACAGGGGCCTCATTCGTGATTATTGGTCATAGTGAGAGAAGAGAGTATCACTTTGAGACGAACCAGCAATTGGCGGATCGTGTGAAATTGGCAATTACAAAAGGTTTAACGCCTCTCTTTTGTTGTGGCGAGTCACTCGATACGCGTGAAGCAAATGACCATGTGAATTATGTAAATACTCAGTTGAAAGAAAGTCTTTTTGACCTTTCGGCAGAAGACATGAAGAAGGTTGTGATCGCTTATGAACCAATTTGGGCGATTGGTACTGGTGTAACTGCTAGCTCTGACCAAGCACAAGAAATGCACTTAAGTATCAGAAATTCATTAGCGGGTCAGTTTGGCCAAGAAGTAGCTAACGAGATTTCTATATTATATGGCGGCAGTATGAAGCCATCAAACGCTCAAGAACTATTGGCACAACCAGATGTTGATGGCGGTTTGATTGGCGGTGCTTCTTTGAAAGCGCGTGACTTCGTTGATATTGCTAAATCCTACTAATGGATTTTATCCAAATAAATGTTCATTGTGACCCTCCATTTAGGGATATTCTGACAGCCGAAATGGGCTACTTAGCGTATGATTCTTTTGTGGAAACCGAAGTGGGATTTGAAGCCTACATTTCGGAGGATAAGTTTAGCCACCCTGGTTTGCAGAGCCTATTCAACGACTACAGAAAGCAAACTAGGATTTGGTATGAACTCAAGAAGATTCCTAAAGTGAATTGGAATGAGGAGTGGGAGAAGAACTATGACCCTATTCTAGTTGATGATAAGATTTATGTTAGGGCAACTTTTCATGAGGCAAAACCAACGTATCCTTATGAGATTATCATTACCCCGAAGATGTCTTTTGGCACTGGCCACCACGAGACGACTCATCAACTGCTAGCGCTTCAGCTAGAGGTAGATCATAAGGAAAAAAAGGTCTTAGACGTTGGTTCAGGCACTGGGATTTTAGCGATTATGGCAGCCAAGTTAGGAGCTAGTTCTGTTGCCGCTACGGATATAGACGATTGGTGTGTCGAGAATTCATTAGAAAACTTTGCACTCAATGCTGTAGAACCAGCGTTTGTTGAGAAAGGGGTCATTAGGACTTTAGGACTAAAAGATCAATATGATATCATCATTGCAAACATTAACACAAATGTGTTGCTTGACGAGATCGCTGTGTATGCAACTTTATTAGTCGATCAGGGGTATTTGTTTTTAAGTGGGTTCTATGAAACGGACTTGCCTCAGATTTTGGAAATGACAACTAAACACAACTTGAAAGAAGTCAAGCACACCACCCGTAAAAACTGGGTTGGTTTGATACTTCAGAAAGTCTGATAAGTTTCGACTAATCTGACGAAATCTTCGTTCATTTAATAGGTCAATACAGACAACAATACTTTATGATCACGGGTCAAAGAGTAATTATATCATTCCTTTCACTGGTTATGCTGTGTACAATTTTACGTGCACAGGATATCCCTCTTGACTCCATTCCAATCTCTGCAGACGTTGAAGCCATCATCACAACTGATGATCCTTCCAGCTTTCCTCCACAGTATGCATTCTTTATAGAAAATTATCAGGGCAATGGCTTCTCTACTCCTGTCAAGAGAGACTTATTGATCAGTTTATCAAAGCTGGATAGTTTGAATATTCGACTTCGCTATGACCTGAGAGAGTTTTTAGAGATCCTTCAGCTGGCCAAGGAAAAGCGTGATTTCGATGCTGCTGCTATGAAGAAGTTGACCTATGCCATGCGAAAAGCAACCGAGCAATATGATCGAATAGAGATTCAGAATTATATAAAAGCGCTCCATACGTTTATGGCTGAAAACGCCATTTATAAAGATCGATACCAGTCAATTTCAGTTCAAAATGGTACTTATGAAATACTATTTAATGAAGAAAATTACGGTCAAGAAGAGGTAATTGTGTATACCCCAGCAAAGTCCGTTTCTGTTGAAGAGCTAAAGGCACGGGCACGTGGCGAATATGTCGAGCCAGAAGCACCACCTACTGATAAAATGAATGATGCACTACCGGAGATGTATCCAGAAATGGGGGCGGTTATTTATATAAAAAGGGGAGACCTGGTCTTTGCGAGTAGTCAAGATACTTTCCAAATCACCGGAATTGAGGGCTATTTTCTCTTAGATCAAAAGATGTTTAGAGGGCAAGATGGAATGGTAGATTGGTCAAATTTTGATTTGGCACCAAATGATATGAAGGCTCGCCTCAGTAATTACGAATTTGGTATTAATCAACGCGAGTTTAAGTTCGAAAATGTACTCTTCAGTCAACCAGATAAGATTGATGAGCCTGTATCAGGGGAGCTTAGTTTGAATATTAGGCCTTCAAGAAACGAGCGAGGTACCTACCCAAGATTTACTTCCTATACTGCCGATACACCTGTTAAAGGACTAGGTTCTGCTAAACTTACGTTTACAGGCGGCATAACCTATGAGGGCACTAATTTTTATTCTCGATCTGCTTATGAAGAGACTTCGACAGTAGAAGGTAGACTAGACGGTGAGATCGGGTTCAGGTCCAGAAGTAAGGATTTTGTCTTTAATGCAGAAGACTCGATTTTGACTTCTAAAGATGCCGAGTTAACGATCTATCATCAAGGCGACTCCATTTTTCATCCAGCCATTGGGTTTTCTTATGACTACAAAGCGGATTTGATGGAAGTAGAAACGAGTGTGCGTGGTTATAAAACTACTCCTTTCAGGTCGTCATTTTACAATGTAGATATCTCAGGAGATATGCTGACATGGGATTTAAATGCCGACTCACTGGACATTGCAATTAATTCTGCGAGAGCTGATGTACCCTTGATGATAGAGTCAAAGGACTTCTACAGTAATGAGAAGTTTCAAGACATGGCCCAAATTTTCAGCTTCCATCCGCTGATTATGGCAGTAAATATGTCTAAGAATTATGGAGGGACTTTTTATACCAGCCAGATGGCAAGAGACAAAAACCTTGATGAGGGTTTGGTGAAGAAAACCATGGAATTACTCATGGCGCGCGGTATGGTCAAATATGATCGAACTAGTGGTTTGGTTGAGGTTCTGGAGAAAGGTTTTCACTATGAGGAATCTGGCAGCAAAAACCCTTACTATGACGATATTTTGATCCCATCGATCATTGGGAATGCACCCAACGCTACGCTGAACTTCAAAGATTCTGTCCTGACGGTTAGAGGGGTTCAACGCTTTTTGGTGAGTGATTCTTTGGACGTGGTGATTGCCCCTCGAGATGGTGAAATCAAAATCCTAAAGAATAGAGATGTCGAATTTAATGGGTCCCTAGATGCAGGAAACTTCCAATTCAACGGCTCTGGTTTCAAATTCAAGTATGACAGCTTCTATGTCGACATGAAAAAGATCGATTTTATTAAACTTCAGATTGAAGTATCTAGGGGAAAGCGCGAAGCCTTGAGCAATCAATTGGTAAGTACCTCAGGAAAGATTCAAATCAATAAATTTGATAATAAGAGCAGTTTAAAGTCACTTCCGGAGTATCCCATCTTTACTTCATTTGAAAGTGCCAATGTCTATTTCGTTGGAGACGATATATTGAAAGGGGCCTATGATAGTACTGTTTATTTTGATATTCCACCTTTTGAGATTGATAGTGTAGCAAATGAAGATCCTTCCAAATATGAGTTTAAAGGGGTATTCTCTACTGGAGACATCCTACCTGATTTCAAAGAAGGGCTGAGGCTTATGCAAGACAAGAGCTTCGGTTTTGCTCATGCTATTCCAGATAGTGGCTATAACCTATATGAGACTGGCGGACGCTTGTTTGGTGAGTTAAGGCTTGATAAAAAAGGAATTACATCACCTGGCCAAATAGAGTACCTCACCGGAAGTTTTGATGTCGAGTTATCTACGCTTTTTCTAGATTCATTGGTGACTCCTAGGGGCATTAAAGCTACGTTGCAAGAAGGTTTTGTAGATACAGTGTCTTATCCTTCAATGCAAGCAGAGGCTTATAGCATGAGCTGGTTGGCCAGGCGGGATAGCATGGTAATGACTAACCTAGACCGGAATAAACCGTTTCAGCTTTTTGATAAAAGGGCTCAGTTAAAAGGAGAAATGACGTTGAGGAAGGGCGGTCTTTTTGGAGCTGGTGAAATGAATATTGAAGGGGCCAAATTGATGTCAGACTCTATCGCTTTTAAGAGCCAATCTTTTGAAGCCAGTCACTCAACTTTGACGCTTGCAGCACCAAATTCTAGAAAACCAATACTTAGCACTGACAACGCGAGAATTGATTTTGATGTTGCGAATGACATAGCCGCAATAAGTCCTGAAATTGTAGGGTCAGCCTCTTTAGAGTTTCCTTTTGCACAATTTAAAACCTCTATTCCATCAGCTATTTGGGATGTGAAAGCTAAGATGGTAACAATGAGTAAACCAGATGATATTCCTATTGAACAGTCGTTCTTTTACTCCACCAATAAGCGTCTCGATTCATTGGCTTTTAATGGAACGGATGGCTTTTATGACATTGAAAAGAAAGAACTGAATGTGAAGGGCATTCCCTTTATCAAAGTAGCAGACGCTAAGATTACACCAGAGGGTAGTGAATTAACTATCCTAGAAAACTCAAGAATTGAGAAGCTTCAAAATGCGGTTATCATTATTGATACCGCTAATTCATATCATAGGCTTTACAATGCCGAAATTGAGATTCTTTCTAGAACAAGTTTTAGAGGTAGAGGTACCTACGAATTGATCAATGCCGTTCAGGATACTTTCTCTATCGAATTCGATCAGTTTCGATTTGTTAAAAGCGATGAGATTAATGGCCCACATACCATGTCGAGTGGCGTAGTAAATGCTGCCAGTAATATTCGAATCTCCCCTGGCTTTATCTATCAAGGAGAAGTTACCATGTATGCGTATAAGAAGGCACTGGAATTGAAAGGATCTGTAAAACTTGAATTAGGAAAAATCAAAGAACGTAATATTTGGATTGAGTATGCCTCTAACGATGACATTCAAGAAGTGGTCATTCCGTTCGATCAAGCATTAACCAGCGATGGTTTTCCCTTGAATGCTGGGATTCATTTCGACTTGAGACGGACCCCTTACATGTCATTTATTACAGAAAAGAGAGATCCTGCGGATGATGACTTCTTTGTTCCACGAGGAGGGAATCTGTTCTATGACGCTGAAGAAGAAGCCTACAAAATCGAAAACGCTCAGAAATCTCAAAGCCCTGATGTTTATCTCGCAGGAAGTATGTTCTCTTACAATGAGTTCACACAAAACGTAAGTTTTGAAGGGAAGTTGAATTTCCTTTCAGGAGAAAGAGCTAATAATATTCAAGCAGCCGGTAAAGGCTTCGGCAACCTTGATTCCGCAAATTATGAACTTGATGCCACCTTGGTGATGTCCTTTGGTCTCCCCGTTGAAGGGCTAGCCGCTATGGGTCAAAACCTGAAGGAAATGGGAGAACAGTTGGGTGTTCCTAGGGCTCATCAAGACAGATCCGATATGATCTATCGTGTGGCGGAATTTATTGGAAACGATGCTACTACTGCTTGGGATAGAAGTTATGAAACTGTACCAGTTCCACTGGCTGCCGCTACTGAAACCGGTGAATTGATTAAAGACTTGGTGATCTCAAAGGTTCACTTGAAATGGTCGAAGCAAAGCAAGGCCTTCTATAGCGTAGGAAAAATTGGAGTTTCGAATGTCTCTAACATCGACTTGAATATGGAGTTGGACGGATTTGTCGAAATCAGAAAAACTCCTGAAGGTGATATAATCACAGTGCTTCTAGAGATGACAGATGGCACTTGGTATCATTTTACTTATGATGGCTTTAGCTTTGGATCCTTTTCATCGAATGAAATGTATAATGCCACGGTAATGAACAGCAATAATGGTAAAACTAAAATCGGGGCCTTTAAAGTATTCATGACTACCATAGAGGAGATTACGCGATGGGGTGCCGACTTCAAGAAACTCTATTATGGTATTGACGAACCTTATCGACTGGTGATGGCTGGTGATTCCGACCAGTCACTCAAGAAAAAGACCACTATC
>Ga0115554_1001940_pt1 | contig 14521 bp, 10 predicted proteins | sample COGITO_mtgs_1104_3_FD_87283 | JGI IMG/M metagenome (GOLD analysis project Ga0115554, IMG submission 87283) | Pelagic marine microbial communities from North Sea - COGITO_mtgs_110404 | ecosystem: Environmental > Aquatic > Marine > Epipelagic | place: Germany:Helgoland, sampling site Kabeltonne... | reverse complement strand
TAGTACGGGGTCAAGGAATATAAAAAAAAACAAAACGAGGGAAAAGAATTGAGAGGGGGAGACGACAAAAAAAAAAAAGAAGCAAAACGAAGAAAAAAAACAAAAAAGGACACGAGAGAAATTCGAGCGAGAAGAAAGAGGCCGCGGCGAAGAAAGAGGAATAAATCACAAATCCATCAGAGTGGAGGTGAACCATTCGACCACACTTTTAAGCACGAGCATCTCTCTCTCTCTCTCTCTCTGTTTGGGTTCGCAGGCGCGAGAAGCACAAAACGAGACGATGAAGGCGCATTATCACAACAGAAGAAGAAAGAAGAATACTACCGCCGCTGCGACGAGAAGAGCGTCGTCGTCGTCCTCGTCTTTGTTGAAGATGATTTCGATGAAATCTGCGGTCGGGGCGGTCTGTGTCCTCGCCGCGGCCAGTGGGGGATTGGTGAAAGACGCGCACGCGTGGTCTGGTGGAGCGAACATCGCGAGCGCGGCGCAGACGACCACGACCACGAGGAGTCACGACTCGCCGGTGGTTTTGGACGGCACGAGCAATGAGAGGACTTCGGACGACGGGACGTTCGCAGCGATCGGAGAAGAAGAAGAAGTCGCACGAGTTGATCAACAACAACGAGAAGAACAAGAACGCGTTCCACAAATTACAGCGACGAAGCGAGGTTCGACTTTGAGCAACACAAACGGTAACAACAACAAAGAGGAGGCTTTACTCCCCGTGGTAAAAAAACAGATGCTTTTGGAAGAATTGAAAGCGACCGCGAGGGAAAAGAAAGCTTTGGAGGAGTCTTTGACGCAAACGAAACAAGAAGCGGCGAAAGAAATGCAACGCTCGAAGGATGAGAAAAAGGAAAGAGAAGACGCGGAGAGAGAGAAGCGAGAAGAGTTGAGCAAGAAGAAGAATGCTAATGTTTTTACTGTGAATAATGGTGCTTCAAATGGCGATGGCAACACGATCAACAACGACGAGGGCGGGAGCTGGCCGGTACCGGCGAATGCGCTCGCGGATCCAAGAGCGCGGGCGGAAGAGAAACAGCGCCAGCAACGTCAACAAGAACAACGCCAACAAGAACAACAACAACAACAACAACAACAACAACAACAACAAAATAAAGATATTCACCAGGATGCGGCGAATGCGCTGAGTGCGGACGAACACGCGCAAAAAATTGTCGATCGCGTCGTTGAAAACGCCAAGAAGAAAGCGGAAGGCGTCGCGAAGAAAGTGCTCGAGGAGGCGACGATGAAAGCAGACTTGATCGTACAAAAGGCGCTTGCTCAAACCACCACCACCAATAACAATAATAATAATAACAATAACAATAACAACAACAACAACAATATCTACGAACGACAAGAGCAACGCCGAGTGGAAAATGTCCAAATGGAACAGCCGGCGAGCTTCGAGGAGGAAAAGGATGTTTTCGTCACCGAGGGTAAAAGTTTGTCGTCTCCTAAACAGCAAGCGGAAGAAAGACAACCGAAACAGCAAGAATCCGTGGAAGTGGATGAAGCGGAGGAAGCTCCAAAAGCATTTTGGCCGTCTCAGGATGAAGATTTAGAGAATTTGGGCGACGACAACGACGACGTGAAGGAATCGGCGGGAATGACTGCCCCGAACGCCAAAAAGTCTGTGTCTGTCGGTGCGGCTACTGCGTCATCATCCGCACCTGCAAAGAAAGTCTCCGAAGACGACGAAGACGAAGGCTTCTGGAAAGACGAAGACAACGTTGCAAAAGCTGGAGAAGGTGCACAAATCATCGACGACGATCTCGAGGAGGAGCAAAACGCGGTTAAAACAGTCGTGCCTAAAAAAGACGTCAATCCGTGGCTCGCGAAAGAAAAAGCGTCGACGATGGACGAGGAACAAGCTGCTTCGGTCGAAAGAATTACGCACAGAAAACCAGACGGTTCTATCGATTACGACTATCCTCGCGTTCACGACAAGCCGAAAGTCGATCGCACGGATGTCGATATGCTCGGCAGCGCTCAACGACAGAAACCGGTGGCGAACCACCCCGGATTCTCGCACCCGGAGCAATTCAAAACTGCTTTGGCCGCGTGCTTTCGTCAGTCTCCGGAAGGTGATTGCACGGATTCGTACTTCGGACACATCTCTGAATGGGACACGTCGAAGGTGACGAACATGGCCGGTGCTTTTATGTACAAGAGGCAATTTAACCAGGACTTGTCCAACTGGGACGTTTCGCAGGTAACAAACATGAAGCACATGTTTTACGAAGCGCAAACCTTCGACCAAGATTTAAGTCGGTGGAACACGAAGAATGTGAAAGATATGACGGGTATGTTTTACGCGGCGCTTAAATTCAACCAAAATGTTGGGAATTGGGATGTCGGACAAGTTACGGACATGTCATACATGTTCAAACATGCGCAAAGTTTCAACTTTGACTTGTCGCTGTGGAAAGGTCCAGCAGCGGAAGCTGCTGCGCACGAAATTTTTGAGGACGCGCAGAACTTCCTCGAAAGTTTCTCGTGCCCAGGCATGTCCGTTCACGGGCCAGTGTCTGGATGCAACTGGTTTAAAGCTGGTATTGAAGATTGTTTGAAGGAAGCACCGGTTGATGGTCAATGTCATGAATACGCGAAGACCTCTCGAAGAGGCACTATGCCAAACTGGGACACAAGTCAAATTCGCAACATGGAAAATCTGTTCAAAGATCGCAAAGACTTTAACGCAGACATTACGAAATGGGATACGAGTAACGTGATTACCATGAATAACATGTTCGAAGGTGCGACCTCGTTTAACCAACCTATCGGAGCCTGGGACACGAGCAAAGTGACGGATATGTCGAATATGTTCCAAAAAGCGAGTCGATTTAACAAGGATATTATCAACTGGGATGTGTCGCACGTTACGACCATGCGTTCGATGTTTGCGCACGCCGAAGATTTCAATCAACCGTTGGAGCGTTGGGATGTTCGCAAGGTCAAAGACATGTTTTACATGTTCACCGGAGCGAAGAATTTCCAGCAACCGATTCACACGTGGAAGGGTTTGGCTGCCGACGCTGTTCAGAATGGCGAGTGGGGAAGAATCTTCGATGGAGCTTGGGCTTTTAACAATAGGTACACTTGCAGAGATCGAGAAGGTGTTATCAACGTCGGACCGATTTCCACGTGCGTACCGAAAGAGTTGGCGCCGAAACCTCCGTTGGCGATTCCAACGTTGGGCGCACCGCGAGAAAAGAGATCTTGGATTTCAACCGTATTACCGGCACTCGGCAAACATAAGTCGACTTCAGTCGACGTCCCGATGGATGTTAGCGATCACTCGAAGAAGTTTACTCCCCAAGCCGGTGTTGTAAACAACAAAGCTTCGGAACAATCGGTCAAGCCTCTGATCACGGAGAGTTCAGACGGCGCGGAGGCAGAAAAAGAACGACAAGCGATTCTTCGAAAAATCGAAAAGCTGAACAAGAAACCATCGAGTAGAAAGCACGGGAAAATTATCGTGCATCACGACGATGGTGACTACGACGAGTACGAGCACGTTCCAGAGGAGGAGAAGAAAGGAATTTTTGCGAGGTTGTTTGGCAGTTGGACTTCCTCTTCTCCGGCATCAGACGACACGGTAGCATCGAGCTCTTCGTACTCGGAGTCGGATGATTACGAGGATGTATTAGCTGAACGCGAAGGCAGAAAATTTGATAAGAAACACGCTTCTAGATCCTCGAAGAAAGTCTCCGCTGCGAGAGATGATGATGACGAAGACACTGATGAGGCGGCGATGGGAGCTCTCGAAGAGGAGACGCCGAAGTCACGGCGGGAACAATTGGATGCGTTTGATACCTCCTCGTATAAAATGCTCGGTGCGGTGTGCTTGACGGTTTGTGCGTTGGCAATTTTGGTGGAAACCGCGCAGAAATACGGGCCAAAGTTCAACCACGGTATTACGTTTGATCCAAAAGCTCCGTTTTTCCGAGAAGCGTCCAACGGGAAAGGGGCTTCCTCCACCCAAGAAACTGGTGGATTCGGTATTCAAACGAAATCTAGCTATGGTGCGAGCGATGCAGTTTCTACCACGGGACAAATGTCGCCAAAAAGTAGAGATATCGAGGGTGGTTTGGTTAATGAAGCTCCTGGGAGCAAAAAGTTTTCCGTTCGCTCGTTGCTGAGTAAATAAATGAGTGCGCTCCCGGAAGTCACACCCCTGTACAAATGTTTTATTATTACTATTTATTCTATTTAATCAAAGTTCTCATTACGAAAACATTGCTGAATGACTACGAGGTGCTAATTGCGTTCTATTTGTAAACTAGTTATTGCTTCTGGTTCGTGCTACTTTCATCTTGTTCTTCTTCCCAATCGTCGAACTGTTTGGCATCGATCGATAATCGATCGAAAAGTTTTTTCTTCTTACCGAAACTCCATCCCGGATTGGCATCCAAAATGGACGCAGCTCTTTGCGCAAACTTATGCAAAGGATTTTTTTCGTTGTCGACGGCTCCGCGAGCCATATCAAACATGATTTTTCTGTGCTCAAAGACATCCTCCGCCGGCGATTCTCCGAATGATTCCGTTCGATACTTCTCCTTCGCGAGCATCTTTTCAAACTCCTCCAAAGAATCCTTCTTTAAACTTTCATATTGCGAATCTGAGGTCAAGTTCAATTGCTCCATCACAAAAGCCTTCTTTGAATCTAAATAATCTCCCGGTGATACGTCTTCGTTTGGATCCTTTTCACCAAAAATCCACGGTTTCTGGTCCATACCCACCGGCCAACTCGTATACTCACCGAATCGCATCTGCATGTCCTTCTCGAGTCTGGCGACGTCGTAGTCGAGTTCAACACCATCCGTCTGCATCTTCTTTGCCGCATCAACACGTTCCCGAAGTAGTCGCTTTATGCGATCGTTTTCGGGATTCTTTTCTCGCCTACCTTGCTGCTGCCCCGCGCCTGCCGCCGCGTTACGTTTTCTCAGTTCAAACGTTTTTCCACCAAACGCTGCGGCTCTTCGTGTTCTTTGGTCGCGAACTTGCAACGAAGGCAACGAGACATCGGTATCACTCGCACTGAGCGCATTCCCATCCCCGTCTCTTTTGTATCGTGGCACGTAACTTCTCGCTCTCATGGCTCCATCCGCTAGACGCTCGCTTCTCATATCCTTCATGACTTTCTGTTTCATTTCTGCTACTCTTTTTTGCTTCGCAAAGTGTTCTTGGCGTTGTTCGCGTCTTTTTTGCAAAGTCAACTTTCGAATTTCTAACGGGGTCATTCCCGACGTATCAATACCTTCCAGAGGATCTTTATGTACCACCATTTTCGTTTGTTCCTCCTTCTCTTCTTGAACTGTTCGTATTAGAGGTTCAGACTCCTGCGTATTTACGATCCTCGTGTTTCTAACCACATACGAGCCCTCTTTCCTCTCGCGTCGCATTTCAGCCACAACCTCACTTTGCTTCGGCTTCGTTGGATCGTATATTTCTCCTTTAATCTTTCTCATGCCGTCGTGATTCTTATCGTCGCCGCCAACAACATCTTCTTCGGAAGAGGGTGAGGTTTCCTCTCCCTCGCCAGCCGCCTCTCCTTCTTCTTTTCGTTTAAGCCGTCCTTCCCATTTTATCTCCGCGGGCGTCTTACTCGGTCCAATCATAATTCCTTCCTCGCTTCGTAACGCCTCCAACGCTTTCTCGGCATCCGCCAAAGATCGAAATCGGATATGCGCTCTCGGTTTTTCACCGTCAGGGCGAATAGACTTCACCGAACGAATCTCGCCAAACTTGGAGAACAATTTCCTGAGATCGTTCGCGGCGACGCCTTGCGGAAGGTTTCGTAAACCTAGATGCCCAGAGTCGTCTTTTAAGCCTTCTTCTTTCGCACGTTTGAACATTGGAACGAATTTTTTAAGGGTTCGCTTCTGCGGCGTAGAAGTAGAAGTCGTCGTCGTCGGCGTCGTAGCCGCACTTAAACTCTCGCTTTCGCTCTTCGCCTTCATCTCCTCATTCTCTTCTTCTTCTTGAGAGGTGGACGTATCTCCTCTTTCTGTTTCTGTTGTTGTTGCTGACGTGCTCTCTTTGCCGTCCTCGTCACCATCACCATCATCCGAGGAAGAAGAAGTAGACATCAGTCTCATCTTCCCTACCAACCCCGAAGCAGAAGCAGAAGACGACGATGAAGATGAAGATGTTGCAAAAAGACCCATCGATCGACGGTGTTGAAATTGTTGGTGTTCTTCGAGAATCGACGACGACAGAAACGCGCCTCCGACTGAGCTTCTTCTCCGCGAAGACGAAGAAGAAGATACTCCTCCTCCCATCACAGCCGTCGTCGTCGTCGTCGTCGACGTTAAGGTGTTCATCACCTTCTTCACGCACGACCCACACCGACGTTGAAGACGCATAATTTTTCGTTTCTTTTTTCTTTCTCTCTCTTCCTTCTGTTTTGTGTTGTTTTTGTGTAAGTCTTTTCTCTCTCTCTCTCTCTCTTTCCTTCCTCCTCCTCTGTCCTCCAGACACCACGAAAGACAAGTTTTTTTACTTTTTGCGAACCCTCGTCGAAAATTTTCCTTTTTTCATCTCTTTTTCTTTTCTCGAACGAGAGATCGTGAGATGAAAACTCGTGCTGCGTTTTGTGGTGGAAAAAAAAAGTCAACGCTCTTCTCTTCCGTCGTTTCAAAAAAGCGGTGTTTCAAATAGTGCTTTCACTGCGTCTTTTCTGCAGAAAACGTCATTAATATTTATACATTCCGCACAAGCAGCATTTACACACACACTGCAGGTACGCGCGCGCATCATCGTCTTTTTCTCTCTCTGCAGTCGTTCGCGCGAATGATGTTCAAGAAGAAGAAGAACACTCTTCTTCTCTTTCTTTCTTTCTTTCTTTACTCACACCCGCGCGTGCATAAACTCTTCTCAATAATCATTATCCACAACAATTCATAATTGATAACGAACAGACACGGAAAAGAATTAACAAAATTTATTATCAACGAACGAGAACAACAACGACATCATGGTTGATGCCGATGAAAATTTAAGCAACTTAACCACTCTGTGGTTGCTCCTCGGAGCGTACATGGTGTTTTTGATGCAGGTAAGCGATGATTTCCTCTTCATCTCGTATCATCCGTCTTTTTTTTTCCGTACAAATTGGCGTCGCTTGGGAGATATTTTAAAAAAGTGCTCAGAAACGACGCGATTGAAGCGTCGTTTTGAACTGTTTTTTCAGTCTTCCGCAAAACTTAAATTTTTTTTGTGGTTGTTTTTCGAAAGAAAAAAAAATTGACATTTTGACTGACTCTCTTTCTAACCACGAACCGTCGTGTTATTATTAAACTTTAACAGGCTGGATTCGCGCTTCTCGAAGCCGGATCAGTTCGCGCGAAAAACACGAAAAACATCCTGATTAAAAACCTAATGGATGGGTGCCTCGGTGCGCTCGTGTGGTATTTTATTGGGTACCACCTCGCGTACGGGACAAAGGACTCGTGCAAGGGCGGCAGCGACTGTAACGGGTTCGTCGGAAACGGCGCGGATGTTTTTATGAACAAAGCGGCGGAGCTCGCGCCACTCGGGAACGCTGGCTCTGGCCATTACTATGCCGGGTGGATGTTTCAGTGGGCGTTCGCGGCTGCCGCGTCGACCATCGTGTCTGGTGCCGTCGCCGAGAGGTGCAAATTCGGCGCGTATTTAGCGTACACGGCTGCCTTAACTGGAGTCATTTATCCAGTCGTCGTCAACTGGGGCTGGAGTGCCCACGGTTGGCTTTCTCCGTGGGTGCTCGCTGCAGACGGCGATACCGCCGTCGAGCCGTATCTCGGCGCGAACGGTATGATTGACTTTGCCGGTTCCGGGATCGTTCACATGACTGGCGGCGTAGCTGCGCTCGTCGGTGCTATCTTTCTCGGTCCGAGAACTGGTCGATTTTCTCCCTCGGGAGAGTGCATCGATATGCCCGGTCACTCCTCCGTCTTGGTCGCGCTCGGTACCTTTATCCTTTGGTTCGGGTGGTACGGTTTCAACCCAGTCAGTACGCTCGCGTTTGAATACATGGAAACTGCCGCGCGTGTTGCTGTGACGACGACGTTAGGCGCCGCGGCTGGCGGCGTCACGGCGCTTTCCATCCACTACGGCTTCACAAAGTCTTTGGACGTCGGGCCGATGTGTAACGGGATCCTCGCCGGACTCGTTTCTATCACCGGTAACTGCGTCGTAATCGAACCATGGGCCGCTGCGCTCATCGGAGCGATCGGTGCAGCCATCTATTACGGTTTCAGCGCGCTTCTCAGGAAGCTTAAAATCGACGATCCGCTCGATGCCTCTTCCGTCCACGGTGCCTGCGGCGCTTGGGGCGTCATCGCCGCCGGTTTATTCGCCAAGCAAAAGTACGTCGTGAACGACTACGGAGCCGTAGGCGGTGCCGACGACTACGGCGCTTTATACGGAGGCGGCGGTAAACAACTCGGCAACCAAATCGCCGGCGTTCTCGCCATCATCGCTTGGGTCGGATTCACCAGTTCCGTTTTGTTCGGCGTGCTCAAGTACGCAGGCATGCTTCGCGTTCCCGTCGAAGAGGAAGAAGTTGGTTTGGACACCTCCCACCACGGCGGAAACGCGTACAACTTCGAGAAAGAACTCGACTCCAAGGCTTAATATTTTCGAAAGCGTTGTTGTTCTTCCTTTAAAAAACTAAAAAACAATATTATTATTTATTGCGTGTGTGTGTGATACGTGAAGAAAACAGAGCAGAGAGAGAGGTCCTCTCACGCACGACGAGTCTCTTTGTAAAAAAAAAAAATTACCATGGGTTGCAATATTATTTATACCATCATCAACACATAATAGGAGAGACAATCGTACGCGCGCCGCACAACAACACGCACAAAAGCACCGTCAATATTAATAATACAACTCAATTTGAACGAAACTCTCAAAATTTTATCAATCGTTTTCTCTGAGTTTCTCGAGCTCGCCTTCTTGAAACTGCAACGCGTTTGGTTTGTAGTTCTTTTCCAATTCCGAGTCTTCGAGTTTCACGTACACTCTTAAACTCTTCAAGCGCACGGTCGTACTTTTGGACGATCCTCTGCCACCTCCAACCGTACCGAATAAACTCGTCGAAACGTCCGGGTCTGAGTCATTTCCGTAGTACGTGCCGAGTCGACTCGCGGCCATTTTCGATTCGAGCTGGATTTTCAAACCATCCGGTCCCCATTGAGGCGATTTACCCGCCTCGTCGATGATTGCCATTCCGCTGCCTCCGATTTTCGCGCACTTCGTTGGATTCTCTTTCGTACCTCTCGCGTACACGAACAAAAACGCGCTGATTGCGTCCGCCCACTCTCCGTATCCGACCCAACCTTTAGGATTATAACCGCCAAACACCACCCCGTCGGTTGTCTCCGCTATTAACAAACCGCACCCTTGTCCATCTAATTGCGTGTGAAAACTCGACCCACTCCATCCGTGCGTCTCCGCGTCGTACGCGATGCCCAATCTTTTCGACTCCATTTGCGTCTGCTTCAGAACTCTTCGAACTAAACGCAACTCTCTCGTATCGTCGATATCAGACATCGGTTCTAAAAATTCCTCGCAATTCGCCGGCCATTGGTCCGGCCACTCCTCTCTCGTCATTCGTTTCAACCCGGCTGGTTCTGGGTCGTCTAACATCCCCGGGAAGAGTTTCCCGACTAAGTTGGTGATGAAGTCTCCGCTGTCTTCTTCTTCTTCTTCTTTCTTGTTGTTGTTGTTGTTGTTGTTAAAGAAACTCCGCGTGATGATGATTGTTCTTCTTCTTCTTCTTCTTCTTCTTCTCGATGATGATGAAGATGACGATGATGATGGTTTAGTATTATTATTATTCAATGTTGTGCGACGTAAATGATGTCTTCTCGTTCTCAGCGACGACGCATCATCGCGAGCAGTCGCTGCCGAAAATGTCATCGTCGTCGTCATTCTTCTTCTTCGATTTGGTGAAAGAAGTGCTTTGTCTGTTTTTAATGGAAAAGATACGGGGGACTTTTACTCTGAAGTCTCTCCTCACTTCTCTTTACGCGCAACAACAACAACAACGTAAATGTTCGCCGTAACTTCTCCCTCTTCTTCGTCGTCGTCGTCAAAAGTCGGATTCGTCGTCGTGAAGAAAAAACAATCATCATCATCATCATCATCATCGTCGTCGTCGCTCAGAACGAGAACGAGAACGAGAACGAGAACGATGAGAAATGGTACGACGCAATCGAACGCAAACATCCAGCGACTCGGCCCGGAAGATCCACGGTTGTCGCAGATTGTCATTCACAACAACACGGTGTATTTAAGCGGTCAAGTTGGGAGCGGAGGTGCCGATATCAAAGCGCAAACGAAAGAAACGTGCGATAAAATCGACCAGTTGTTATCGCTCGCCGGGACGGATAAGACGAACTTGTTGCAATGCATGATTTGGGTGAAAGATATCAAGAACGACTACGCGGGGATGAACGAGGTATACAACGAGTGGATCAAAGATGGGAAACCGGTGCGAGCGTGCGTGGAGAGTAACATGGTGTATAAACAGGAAGGCGTGCAACTGTTAGTGGAGATACAAGCGACTGCCGCTCTGCCTCAATGATATGAAATGTAGTTAGACACAAGCGCACGCGCCGGCATTGTGATGAAGTTACGCTCGTCGTCTGCTTCTTATATATATGCTTTATTTTTACAACTCTCTTTTCTACTATATGTTTGTGTTGCTACGTGTGTTTGATTATTAATATTCTCTATCATCATTCGGAGTAACTCATCTCTCGACTGCTGTGACTGTGATGGTAGAACCCAAGAGTGGAGAGAATGGTTTGAAATCTTTCGCCGAAAATTTTCTGTCTCGCGGTGCGTTCGCGAGGATGCGGTCGATAATATTTCAACATTCCGTCCCAAGCGACCATTTTTAAGCCGGCTTTTTTCGCAATCATCGCCCGAACGCGTTCGGCGAATTCTATGCTCGTTTCGTTTTCTCCAATAGTTTGCGGTTCCATGAACCAAACGTCCGCGACGACGCTCCACGAGGACATTAATTTTATCAAGTGCGCGGTAAAGCTTTGTTTCCGAGAGTTCCAAAACGCGTCCACGAAGGTTTTATCGTACTTAATCGCAATTGGACATACCGGGACGCCTAAATCAAACGCACCTCGTTTAAACATGACGCAGTGCTCGTTGTTCACGCACGTGCCTTCTGGGAAAATCAACAGCGGTAACTTTGTGGGATCTCTGACGTGTTCTTTCAATCGTCTCGATACCGCTTGTTTATCTTTGATATCGGTTCGATTAAACGTGATGCAATCGACTGCTTTCAACGCGGTGTTTTGAATAAACCCAACCCACCCGGGGTGTTTCTGCATGATGCACGCGAACAAAGACACTTGCGCGACCACGTGATAATCAATCATGGACGTGTGATTGGACACGTACACGCACCCGCCTCTCCTCGTTGGTTTCGGTCCGTGGTATTTAATCACGCCCGTCCACGACATGACGAAAGCCGCGGCTAAATACTCCAACAACTTTCTCTTCACCACTTGCGCTCTCTTTTCCGGCAAAGTGTAATGGACGATAAAGAACAACAAGAAGAACAGAACTAACGATAAGACCAACCACGTGAATCGTAACGGCAGTAAAATGCAGTGTCTGATGATAAAGCCAACCACCCACAGAGGGTACAAGTAAAAGTTGAAGTTCCACGGCCTTTGGTCTTTCATTTGAAAACATCGATTGAACGAGTCGTCCACGATGGCATTGCACGCGTCTTGAACGACCCCAGAACAATTCAACAAAGCTGGCAAAATCGAGCTCTTTTGCTTTTGCAGAGAAATCAACTGCTCGGGCGTTTTCGGTCGTCGTTGTTCGTTCGGCGAATCCAAAAACTCAACGTCTTTTTGTTCGAACGATTTCTTATCCAGCTCAAATCCACTTCGAAACGGCCGAATAGATGGATCGTCTGGATCTGGTTGAAACGGTTCCTCGCCGACTTTGAGAAAGTCACCTTTGCCCAAGAAGAAAGCGTCCGAGGATTGCACTCTCGGGACGTTCTTTTGAGTATTCATGATTGAAGAAGTTTTCGTTGGTGCGAGATTTCTGTCGTCGTCGTTCACGTTGTTGTTGTTTTCCACGGATGAATCTGTTGATGGTGTTGCGATGCTGCTGTTATTCTTTTTCTTTTTCGAGGAGGAGAGTGACATCGCGCTCTTCATTTCTCTCTGAAACGCTCTCGTTACTGTGCTTCTTTGCGCGTTGTTGTTGTTGTTGTTGTTCTCAGCGGTGGAAGTATACGCAGTATTTGAGTGAAGAATTTTGTCTGACGAGTGTCTCATTCAGAGACGAGAACAAATGTGAAAATGAGAATAAAAAATATAATAATATTAACAACAACGATTATTAATGATGCTTCTGAAGATGAAAATGTTTTGTTGTTATCGCGAAACAGCCATGCCTTTGTTTGCTCTAATCATATCCACGAATTGGGCGAAGCAGTTATCGGAATCGTGCGGTCCAGGACTCGCTTCCGGGTGATATTGAATGGTCATGGCCATCTTTTCTTCCCAAACCATGCCGGCGCACGTGCCGTCGTTCAAGTTCAAGTGCGAAACTTTCACCTCTTTCGGCAACGAGTTCAAATCCACGGCAAAGTTATGGTTTTGCGCGGAAATCTCAACCGCTTGGGTGAATTCATTTCTCACCGGGTGATTACCTCCGTGGTGTCCAAACTTCATCTTGAACGTTTTGCCGCCAAAGGCTTGTCCCAAAACTTGATGTCCCATGCAAATGCCAAACACCGGGACTTTGCCGAGTAACTTCTTGCAGTTTTCAACCGCGTACGGGGCAGCGGAAGGATCTCCAGGTCCGTTGGAAAACAATATCCCGTCCGGGTTCAACTTCATGACGTCTTCGGCGGAGTAGTTTGCCGGCACGACGGTCAAATCGCAACCAAACGAGGCCAATCGGCGCATGATGTTATTCTTGATGCCGAAATCAAAGCAAACGACGTTGAACTTGTCCTTGTTGCTCTTCGCCTTTTCCGCGAATTCCCACTCGCTCGCGGTTGGATCGACCCATTTGTACGGTTCTTTCACGCACACTTCACCGATTAAGTCCTTACCGACGATATCGTAGCCTTTGGACATTTTCAACAACTCGTCGTCCGAGATGCTCATATCCGTCGTGACCACGCCATTCAACGATCCTTTCTCGCGTAATCTCACCGTGATCGCGCGCGTATCGATATCGGAAATCCCGATAACGCCTTGCTCTTTCAAGTACGAGTCCAACGTTTGCGTCGAGCGGTAGTTCGATACGTTCAAGGCCTCGTGTCTGACCAAAGTAGCGCCCATGTGCACTTTCGTCGATTCCATGTCGAGCGGGTTGATGCCGACGTTCCCGATGTGCGGGCACGTGAACAACACAAACTGACCGGCGTAGGACGGGTCGGTCAAGATTTCTTGGTATCTGTTGTTGTTGTTAATGTTGTTCAAATATGAATACGAGGAAGGAAGAGTTAAGAAGACAAAGAAGATGATATTGTCAGCGGTATTCGAGGAAATTTTTTAAATATTTTGTGTTGTTTTTGATGCGAAGAAGATTTGAACGTTGCGTGCTTGGGCGGCCGATCTCTCTCTCTTTTCACACGTCACGTGACGACGACGAGACGAAAGCGCGACGATAACAAAATAAAGAGAGAGTAAAAGAGTATCATAAAAGAGAGAATGAAACGTACCCGGACAGAGAGGTGTTAAACACAACCTCTCCAACTTTCGTCCCTTCCGCCCCGAACGCTTTCCCTTGCCACACCGACCCGTCTTCCAAAACCAACTTACAGGGCTTCTGGATGTCCCACGGTTTTGAAATCGCTCCTCCTCCGGCGAAGCACTTTAAAGTCGCTTTTCTTCCTCCTCTGGACAAAGAAGAAAAAGAAGTCGAGCACGACGACGAGGCAGACGAAGAGGTCTTCCCGACGCGGCCTCTGAACGACAATTGTTGGTGTTGATGGTGTTGCGCGCAAGACACCGAGGACGACATTATTATTTGTTTTCAAACCTCTTTTTTCCCTTTTCGTCTTTTATTTTTAATGACTTTGGAGGAAAACCGAAAATTTAAAAAAACGTCGTTCTTTTTTTTTTTTTTTTTTTTTGCATGTTCGAGAAAAAAAAAGAGGAGAGAAAGAGAGAAAGATATGCAGAGAGAAAGATATTCTTCGTCTTCTTCAAAAGAACAACAACAACAACAACAACGCTTTCTTTATTCCTACCACCGAAAAGCGCGTCGAGACAACTTCTTTTAAAAAAACGTGCGACTGATGCGCGTCGTCGCAAATTCTCAAACGACGACGATGTCGAGCGCGCGCGCGAGTGATAGCTTTCATACGAATAACAGCGCTATTAAAAAATCATCATCACCTCCTTTGTTGTCATCATCCTTTTCCCGAAGACGACGAGAACGAAAAGATGGATTAGTGAAAACGTCCGCTTTTTTCGACGATTTGAAACAGAAAGCCTCGCAAGTGTTGGAGAAATCCAGGGAC
>Ga0115554_1001939_pt1 | contig 14528 bp, 6 predicted proteins | sample COGITO_mtgs_1104_3_FD_87283 | JGI IMG/M metagenome (GOLD analysis project Ga0115554, IMG submission 87283) | Pelagic marine microbial communities from North Sea - COGITO_mtgs_110404 | ecosystem: Environmental > Aquatic > Marine > Epipelagic | place: Germany:Helgoland, sampling site Kabeltonne... | reverse complement strand
GGTTGATGAGTCAATTGGTTTGGGGAAAAATGTCAAGCGCATTGGCTTCATAAATAAAGGCAGGATGATGCGCGCACTCTCTGCTCCTCCTCCTCCCCCTCTCGTCGCGGTCCACGCGGGGAGTACCACGACGACGAAGACGTTACGTTCGAGACGTTTTTTTAACAGAGATGGTCGTTTTTACGACAACAACGACACCAACACCAACAAAGACAAAGACAACAACCGGCGACGACTGCGGCGAGTAAAAGCAACTTCGAATAATAACAACAACAACAACAACAACGACGACCCGGAAGAGAAGAAAAAACCATCCTTTGGCGGCGGCACGGATTCAAACGGCCGCATGCACGTTCCCACGGACGCGTTTGGCGGGATGAGCCCTGAATTTAAAGCCGCTTCGGCGTTGAAAACGCTGTTCACCATGGTGGCGGTCAGAATCGTCTTGGCGCAAGAGGAAGGGTACGATAACGAAGGCGGAGGCGGGACGCCGACGTCAATCGCGCTCGGGAAGTTTCTGGAGGAAAATCCGTTGAGAGATGGGAACGAGTGGCTGCAGAAGATGTTAGAGTGCGAACAGACGGAGCTAAGGTTGATTGCTTTGAGGTTGATCGAGGTGAGGAGAGCGTACGCGGAGAGTCAGTTTGATTTTAACGAAGTGAGGAACACGGCGAGACTTGAAATCGAGAAGGATAACGACAAGCTGATGGTTGACTACATGAAACAGAGTTTAAGCGCGGAATAAAGAAGGACGAATAAGCGTCTTTATGTATAATGTTTGTGTATTTGTATTGATGTGTATGTTGTCTACTACTACTACTACTACTACTGCTACTACTACTATTTTACGCTAAATATCCTCGACAGTTATGACTGGCGCAATAGCACGGCACTTTACCGTCTTCTATTTCAAAGCGGTAGTTGTACGTCATTTCCGTTCCTGCTGGGACGTCGACCCGTGTAAAAAAACAAACGTGGTGTTCACCGCCGGATTTGATGATTTTCGTGTACATGTTTGGATCGCAGGAATGATTCGTAAATCGAGCGATGTTCCCCATGTTGGTGCAATCTACAACGGTGTGGTCGTCCGCGCGTAAGAGATAGCAATCGGTACCGTCACGTTCGTAACGTGCTTCGCGGAGATCCGCGATGGGAGTTCGAACGGCTTCACCACGGTAAATGATGACCATCGCGCCGGCTTTGATTGGAACTTTTGAAATTAACCCCCAACCGTGGATGGCCGATTTCCCAAACGTTAACCGTTTCTTGACCGTGTTTGTACATTCGAGCATGCGCTCTTTTAACGATAAGCCAGTACCCTCGAGAGGGCCTTTATTTGGCACGCTGGCTCCGTGCTCGCCGCCGAGTTTTCTGGCGGCTTGCGATTTTATGTACTTCTCTCTCCACTCCTCGGGGGTGTACGACCGACTGGTGACCAGCGCTCGATGCAAACCACCTCGCGTGCCTCTCACGATGTACGGCTGCAAACCGACGTACTGTCGCTTCCCAGTTTTCGGCGGTGGACCTAGATTTTTAGCTTTCAACAAATCCGTCGATTTAGGAGGTTGCACGCCTAAACGCCTATACACGTTCAACTGAATTTCTCGCAACTGTGCCGGAGTTAAACCTTGACCAAACTTTTTCATGCCGTACGGTTGATTCTCGTCTGCTTTTTTGTTCTTCTTTTTCTTCTTCCTCTTGGAAAGTCGAACGCCGAATCCTTCCAACCATTTACCTAAAGGCATCAAAATACCACCAGCAACGCAGACACGAATCGAAACGCGCCATTTTTTCGAAAATGGCATTCCAGCGTGGTCTTCGTACTTTTTCGGGTCGTGATATACTGGCGGCGCATCGGGTGTCGGCTGACATTTTTCACACAAACATCGAATGATGGACTTTCGAGTGTTGTATTCACCAATAATGTTGCGACATACGACTGAAACTTCAATTGGGAGCTCTGGATGCCACGAATCATCGTCGTCGTCCACAGCTTTCTTAGCCAAATCTTTCATCTTAGAGCTGTTTTGTAAAAGCTCTTTCCTTTGCTCTCGTTTCAGGCGCTTCTCGGCTCTGGCTTTTTCGTACACCACGTCGTCGTCGCCCATAAACTTCGGCTTTTTCAGCTCAATTCGTCGATCAATTTCATCGTCCAAGAACTCTTGCTCGATTTCGCAATCCGCGAATCTAGGTTCCGGGTTCCGCTCGCACGTCCACACGTCCGCGTCGTCTTTCGCCAACGCTTCTGCGACGGATTGCGGTACTCTTCGCCACTTTCGACAATCGTCGTTTTCGCATTGAACCCAAGCTTCGCACTCTCGGTCTTCGTCGTCGCTCTCTTCGTCGTCGTCGTCAAAAATGCTTTTGAATTTCGACGGATCTAACGGTTTCGAAGGCTTTGGAGGTCCAGGTTTCCTAGCCGTCGCTGCCAACGCATGCGCGCGCTCCTGGGTGTAATCTTCATCCTTCGATGCGGCAACTTTGGGTATGAAGGAAAGGTCCGGCCACTCGTCGTGGTGTAACGTCTCATCGGTTTCCCCGTTTAACCACTTGATAGCAAACTTTGGATCATTCAGCGACAGCATGTCCGTTTTAATCGCTTTCAAGCCACCTTCGTCGTCGAAGTTTAATCTGTGTCTGCACCCCGTTCTCGTCACGACGGCTTCAGTGATAGTTGCTTTCACGAAGATAGATTCTTTAAACGTCGCCGTAGAAGCGTCAATCGCTATGCGCCTGCCTTCCAGACTTTTGGCTTTCTCTTCAATCGTCATCTTCTTGTCGTCCTTTTTTCCAAAATTATCTAAATCGATTTCAATATTCCTCAGAGCAAGTTGTCCAACCGGATAGACGGCTTTCTTTTTCGGCAGCGGTGGCAAGCTCGGGTCGCGTTCGAGATTGACGTGTTTTGTCTTCCCTTTCGGGAGAGGCCGGCCGGCTCGAGACAGGACGGTGATTTGTGGATGTTCATCCAGATAAGAACCGAAGGTTTCGTACCCGACTCGTTCTGTTCGATTCGACGGATCGCCCCCTTCCGGTAAAATTTTAATGGAGATTCTCCATTTTTTCGCGTGACCCATGCCGCAATGGTGTTCCCACCTGTTGGCTTCCCATAACGATGGAGCGTCCTTTCCGAAATCGCTCACCATATGCACACACCGCGCGCAGTGGCATTTGATATACGTGTCAGCTGGACGGAAAGTTCCGACTGTAGATTTACACGAAACAGAAATATTTGGCAAATTCGGGTCGCCGACATTGTCTAGAGGCAGCGGTAAACCACCCGGGAGAACAGGAGGTGCATTGATATCGTCTGGTTCCGCCTCGGCTTTAGGTTTTGTCACGGCAGCCTTGGCGAGCTTTTCCGCAATCTTTCTCCGTTTTTCTTGATCCCTTTCCTCGCGTCGTTTCTGAATCGCGCGCTGCTCTTCTTCTAACTGCAACTCTCGTTCGTTCTTCTCGCGCCCCTCGATTTCTTTTTGCGCTTCGTTATCCTCGTCACTATCTTCGTCCTCGGAATCTTTGCCGCCGAACACACGTTCATCATCAGAGTCATCGTGTATTAATCGCTTTCTGATTTTCGGTTTAACGACGTCGCCGTCGTCGTCGTCGATGTCGGCTTCCGTTCGGGGATGGCCCTTGGGGATGTATGGACGCAATTTCGCGCACAAACCGTCGCCCTCGGAATCAGACAGGTCTGAATCGCTGTTGTTCGTAATTTTCTCCTGCTCGCGCTGCTCACGCTTTTTCCGTTCTTCTTCTTCGGCTTCAAGCACTCTTGCAACTCTCTTTGAGACTTTAGTTTGGATCCAAGGTCCACTGACGATGACGCCGTCGTTTCCTTCTTCGCTGTAGCGCATGCCCTCTACGCATCCATACATTTTTTGACGTTCCTTGTCTACTCGACAATGTCGATGACAATAACTGATTAGGTGCATGGTATCGTCTTCCGGGTCTTCGTCGGCGTTTCCGTACTCGTCGCCTTGGTCCATGAACAAACCAGCGCCTCGGGCGCACAGCGGATGGTACGCTAAAAAGCACCCAGGATGACAACACTGCACTTTCGTCCCGCATCGTTGTTTGCAAATGGTGCACAGTAATTCCCATCGTTCGCGTTGAATGGCAGCTATGTTATCGATTGGCTCCATCGTTTCGATGTCCAAAACAGTGGTTTCCGGAATCCATTGGCAGCACGCCGAATGCGCCCACACACCGTCCACTGTAGTTGGTTTCAAAGCGCCGCCTATAACTGGACAAAGGCAACACTTGGGAGTTTCAGAGACAACTCCACCGGTATGTTCGCAAGCGCGACATAACCAGCCGACGGCTTGATCTGGAATTTCGTGGACGCCGTAGCAACTTTGATGCACAGAAACTTGACATCCTTCGCAAGTGATCAATTGATCGAAATCGAAATCGCGCTCGTCGTCACACACGGCGCATCGATCCACCGTCCACGCGATATGAATAGATTTGTAATCCTCGATTTCTTGATCTTCCTCCACTACTTTTCTGTTCTTTTCCGGTATTGCCTTTGAAAACTTCTCTTTCTTTTCTGTTCTTTCCTTATACTTTCTCACAGGCACGCCATCGAGCCATCGACCAACGGGCATGCGTTCCGGAACAACCATCCGTAACGATGCTTTCCATTTCTTCGCTTGTCCCATTCCGGCGTGCTTTTCAAACTCTGTTGCCGTCAAAGAACCTTCGCGGCCTTGGCACATGGAGCACAAACATACGACGCGATACTCTTGCGTCAGAAAATCGCCTTTGACGCCGTTGCATACAACTTGCACTCGCTCCGGGCGTTCGCTGAGATCTTTAGGAACTAGCGACCAATCAACGCGAGATTTTCTTGTAAACTCCGCAAACGGTACGCCAGAGAGTCCAACTCTTCTTTCGGCGGCACGCTGAGCTTCTTTGGCAGCCAATATGGTTTTTAAGTTTGCGTCCTGATCATCGTCTTTCTCCGTCAACTTTGTCGTTTTCTTCTCCTTCTTCTCCTGTGAATTCTTCTTATTCTTCTTCTCGAACGCGTTTTCTTCTCTTTCTTCTTGTAGTACTGATTCTTCGTCCTCATCCTCTTCTAATCCGTTTAATTCCTCCTCCGCTTTCTTTATATTCGCGGTGATAATTTTTTCCGCGTGAGTTTTATTTTGGCGCTGTTGCTGCTGTAACATCAATTTTTTCTCTTGTTCTCTCGCGTCTACGGAAGGGATGGACTTTGCCAATCTCGCTTGTAAAGTACCATTCTTCTGCATTTTTAAAAGCGCATTTCGAAATCTCATCGCCGCTTCGCTCGCCTGCACCTCGTACCTCTGTTTCTCCGAGCCCGAAAGTTTCTGCCAGGCCATGCCTTGCAACCGATACATCTCCGCGTGGTTGGAAATTTGCTCCAGATGGTTTTCCGTTTTGTACTTTGCGGTAAAATCAGCACCGAAGAGTTGCCAAGCAGTTTTCGGCCGACTGGGTAACTTTCCAACTTTCGTCGCGCTCGGTGGAGAGCTTATTTTGTTGTTGTTGTTGTTGTTGTTGTTGACATCCGTTGAAAGCTTCGATGCATCTCTAGCTGGAGGCGGCGAAAACATGTTGAGATTCTCGGCGGAAGCAGGTCCTTCGTCTTGAATTGACTCCTTTCTCGTATCGTTTTGCGCTTTAATATTGTTGTCACCTGCGTCGCTTTGATGAATCAAGTCTGTGTGCGTGTCGTTTACATCGATGTCATCACATTGCATCATCGCGTCATCTTTTACTTTCGCGAGCGCCTTTGGGAGTTTCGGTATTTGCGAGAGTAACTTTTTCCTCTCTAACTCCGCCTCTCGCGCCTGTCTCGCGGCTTTAATTTTCATCGCCTCTTTATCAATCTTCCCAGCCGCACACGTGGGGCAGTTATACGGAATCTCTTCCTCTTCTCTTCCTTCTTTGAGTGCGTCGGCTTCTTTCTTCAAAATTTCCGCCGCGGTCGCGTCGCACAAATCGTGCACCCACATCTCGCACGTGTCGCATTGAATCATCGGCCCACAGTTCGCATAGTGCCAAACTTTTCCACAGCATGGACAATATTGCCCCTCGCCGTGCATTTTCGCGCACAGCAAACAAAACTGCTTCGCGTCGAGTTCTTTCCTCGCGCAACTCACGCCGCACGAAGCGCACTGGAGCCCATTTTTCATCAATTTCTTCGGTTTCTTATCCTTGTGGCTGCTCGTGCTCGCCGCAACGGCACCCGATTTCCTCTTTTGAGCCGTCGTCGACGACGCGTGTTTCGCATTCCTCTTCTTCTTTCGATTGTTCGTCCCGTCGTATTCTTCGTCCTCCGTATCCTCTTCGTCTGTATCGTCCGCGCCTCTCTCCTCGTCCTCGTCCTCGTGCGCCTCTTCCGAATGATTTTGAGGCATCACGACGCCTTCAACAAACCCTAACCTAGCCGTCCCAAACTGCTTATATACCCTCTCAATCTCCTTCACCGCGGTTTCAAACGCTCTCGGCCGCATCCGTTTCGGCAACGCCTGCGTCTTACACGTCCGCGCGTTTTCCTCGTCGAACGGTGCCAACTGCTCCTTCACCGCCCAACAATAGTCTCGGTCGTGTTTTTTTATCGTCGCCGGGCCGTAAAACATCACGCACACCGCATCCGGAACGCACGACGCTCTCACCGCACTCGGTGCTTCGATTGGATCGATCAGTTTCCCCGGCCAAAACGGTTCAATCGCTCGTACCGTCGCTTTGCAAAACACCAAATCGCCGACTTGGTAATGGTTTAAATCGTTCGGTTGTTGAGGAAAGACCGCCCAAGACGGGGGTGGATCCGCCGCCCAATCCATTTTTCCTTCTTGAGCCTCTTTCCTCTCTGCGCTTCTTTCACCTCTTCCTCTTTCTCTCTTTCTTACCCAGAAAGAAGCGAATGGACTACGATAAAATAAGAGTAAACGTTAAAGTGTGTCTGAATTTTATCACGAATCAAGGGGGAAAAACGAGAGGAACGAGCAGTTATGAGTTTTCGCACCACAAAACGTCGATATCAAATCAAAGTACAATTCTTTCTTCGTATTAGTATTAAAACAAATGTGGTTTTGTATACAGTAAGTACATTACGAGAGAAGGAGTTTGCGCAAACTCCCCTCTCTTTCTCTTTCTCTCTCTTTCTTTCTCTCTTTCTTTTTGTTCGCCGGCGGAGTTGGGGACTCGTTGTTGCTACCAATTTTACAATCCGCGTTGTCATCACTATTTGCGTTTTCATCGTCGCCGTCGACGAGAGAAAGACGTTCCTTTGCGCGCATAAAAAGGGAACATCGATCTCTCTTCTTTTGTCTCGACTGTTGATGACGCAAGAGCAACGATAATAAAAAATAACATATCTCTTTTCTTCTTCTTCTTCTTCTTTCGCTTACTACTGCGAAGAGGCTAACGATTTGCACATCTTTTGAACGTACTGGACGATGTTGACGCTGTGATCCATCTCGTCGGTTAAACCGAATTCGACGACGCCGTTTTCCACCGGGACGCAGATTATGGTTTTCAATCCAGCTCTTTCTGCTTGGACTTTTCGCTGAAAAGACCATCCCGGTAACAAGGAAATGTCTTCGTGCCACTCGTAGTTTCCGGAGTGACAGACGCGACCTGGCATGCCAAACCCAAGAACGTATCGAGTGAACAACGTTTTCGATGTATTAACGAATAATTTTAATTTACTCGTATCGGTGGCGATGCGTGGGGAAATGACCGATTCATCGGGCATTAAACTCGTTCGCTGTCGATCGAGTTTCCAGAATATGCCGTAGTCAAAGCCTTTAGATTCGCAGACGTATGACATTCGATCGCGCATCGGAGAATCTACCATCCAGCTGCCACCAGAGAAAGCCGTCTCGCCGCCAAACGCGTGTCGATTTTTATGTCTCTCGGAACCGCCTGGTTTCACTTTACACAAAGGGCTGGCTAAAGGTCCGTCGCGATGGAAAGCGTCCATCGAATCTCTCAACATCTCGTCAATGCGCTGGCAAGAGACTGATTTTTGCAAATAGTTCGCCGAAGACATGGACACGACGTTTTTCATCGCCGGATTATTGCCACTAATAACACTGCCATTACCACTACCGACGTTGTTATTGATAGTATTATTACCTTGAATCAGCCTGTGCCCGACCATTTGGGGAACGTCTCCAAAGGTTTCAGATTGCGCGTAGTGGTGTTGCTGAAAGGAAGACACAGAGCCGTTCGATCCTAACGTTGGGTGTAACGTCATCGCCGAGTGCGGACGAGGTTGCTGCTGGTTGGCATCCATCATATCACGTTGGTGTTGCTCCTGCTCATCTTGTTGCGTCATCAACTGTTGCTTTTGATATTCCTTAACCTGCGAAGAACAGTGCATGGGAGACCCGTCGTCGCTCTCGCTCTTTCGTTCCTCTTCCTTCTGCTCTCGATACTGCACCGCCAAGTGATGCTCTCTCTCCGCGATGACACCGTTGGCTGTTCCTTGCGACGACCCTCCGGAACTTTGGTTCGATAACGTCGTGCTCGCGCTCGACGTGTCGTTCCCTCCCGCCATGGACGTGTTCGGAGAGGACCCTTTCTCTGATTTCAGTTTCACTCGAACGTCTACGCCGCCGTTGTTGTCGCTCCTTCCACCACCATTCCTGGCGATAGCGGTAGCAGTCATATTATTATAATGTACATCAGAATAATTATTCATGTCGGTAAAATTTCTTCTTCTTCTTCTTTTGGTCTCTCTCACTCTCTCCCCCTTGGGAAACAAACAATCGCCCGATTAAAAACAAATAATACACAAGTTTTTGTATATATTATATATGAAAACACACGATCTCCGCGCCTTCTTCGAGCAGATCTCGCTCGCACTCTGCAAATACAAACGCGCGCTCTGTGGAAAGACTGTCTCGATCTTCTTCTCACCGACGCTCTCAGAGGCAACCCGCGCAGATTTGGATCTTTTTTTTGAGATGCCTTTTCCGTACTTTCTCTCACAGCCTTTCCTTTTTTCCACACTGGAATTTTACCGAAGCGCCAAGGAGGCAATCTCCTTTTTTGGCAACGACAAACTCCTTCCGCGTTCGTCCGTTTCTTTGGAGAATCGATCGAGTGGTGTTTGCAAGAAAGAAGAGGTCCTGTGAAGCGCGAGTGTTTGATGAAAGAGTCAGTAAAGGTGAGATCTGAGAGGAGTCTCTCTCTGTAGTGTGAAGCCTTTTAAAGCGATGATGATGGATTTTTGTTGTTGTTTTTTCTCTCCAAAACTCCTCCTTTTTGCCTTCGAAATAGGTTAAAACAGAACCAAGATCTGGTAAAAAAGCGGTTCTTGTTTTGACGCTTTTTACGGAGAGAGAGAAAGAAATCCAACGCTCCGAGAAAAACTTTGCGCGTTCGTTTGGTGGTACGTTTGAATCTGAACAACCACCAAACGCGAACGCACGAAAAGTCTTCGAGCGATGAAAACTGTCGTCTTCGCTTTCCTGCGATTCGTTTTCGTTTTTCGCCTTCGCGAATAGAAGGCGGAAACTTCAAATCTTTTCGACAGCTCGCGATAAAAAAACGGTTCGGTTTTTGCTTATCTGTTTTTCTCTTCCCCTCTCGAGAACGAACCGTCTTCGACAAATTTTTACCGAACGTACGCGTAAACGATTTGAAGCGCGCGCGCGAGTACGCGAACGACGAAATATAAAAACAAACGAGCGCGTACCTGGTACTTTTTCCTTCTTTACGCGCAAACAATAATCTATTCTATTCGCGTGTGTTGTCAGAGAGAAACTTTTACCCTTCTCTCAAACAACACAAGAATTGATTTTGGGGAGCTTTTTACCCTGAGCTCGCTTTTTGCCACAAATTTTTCCGTCTCTTCGTTTCCAACCCTATTATTGCCCAACAAAATTTGGATCTTTTCAAGACAGTGTTGGATCTTTTTCCTTCAGAGTCAGTCAACAATAATTTTTGTCACCACAGGGAGAAGGAGTAAAGGTTCTTTTCAAGGACCTCGCGACGTAGGAGTAGGTTATTAATCAGTTCGTATTATTATGTATAGTATTAAAATCGTTTTGTGTTGTTATATTTATTATAACGTGTTGTTGTTGTTGTTTTATTGGTGTTATTAATCTCCGTCCAGAATCTCTTTGAGACCTTCGTAGTGCGCGATTTCAGTCGCCAAAGCTTTCTCTTTGTCGTCTTCGAAATCGGCGACAAACTTCAACAAGTCCAAGTTGGCTTCTTCGACTAAAGCGTGCGCGTCGGCTTTGACGGAGTCTTCTAATTCAATCTTCGAGACGCGAATGAGTAGTTTACAGAGCAAGGGCAAGGCGTAGCCTTCTTTGACGACGTGACCGTCGTCGCCGCCGTCGGGTTTGGCGGCTTCCAACGCCTTGGCGACGTCGGCGAGTTTGATCGTGCCGTCGGCTAACGAGTGGGCTAATAAACCGGCTAAGATGGAATCGGCTTTCGGGAGGTCGCAGAGGACATCTTCCAATTCGTTGAAGATTTCTGCGATGCCGTCTAAGACGGCGTCGGAGTACCCGGATCGAGAAAGTTCTCGGGTTAAATCTTCGCACGCTTCCCATTCCATGCCTCGTTTCTCAAAACCAACCGTGCACAACTGTTGGATGAAGATGCCAATCTTAGCGTTATTCCACGTGGAGATGGATTTAATCGCTTCACCGACGTCTTTATCGTCCAAAAAGTATTCTAACGTGCGTTTGCGTGCTTCCTCGTTTCCGGCATCATCGTCAAACTCAGAGTCTATGTCGCTTCTCGGAGTTTCCGGACGACTGGAATCGTCTTTCGATTCACCACCTTTACCGGTGTTGATCTTTGGCGTGTTCGATCGCGACGGTGGGTTGGAGCGGCCTTCGACGACTTTGAAGTCGACATCTGCGCCGCCGCTACCGCCACCGCTACCGCCGCCGGAACCGCCGCCTAAAATGGAAGAGCCTCTCGGTTTTTGCACGATGCGAGGTCGCTCACTCGGTTTGCTGCTGTTATTTCTGTTGCTACTACTTCTAGAATCACCATCTCTACCGCCGCCGCGCCGGTCACCATCTCTACCACCACCACCATCTAATCTACTCGTGGATGATCGCGAGTCGGACCGACGAAGACCGGGTCCGCCAGGACCGCCTCCGCGCTCTCTCCCTGACCCGCCGCTACCTCCACCGCCGCGTCGATCGCCACCTCTCGCTTGCTCCATAGCCTGTCGCTGCGCGTCGCGATGAATTTCATCGATTTTCTTCGGACCTTCTGCTGCACGACGTTCTTTCCAACCTTTCTGACGCAATTCTATGACATCTTGTAACATGAATCGGTGTCGCGAACTCAAGTGCGGCGCTTTCGTCAACGTCTCAATTCTTCGGAAATAGGCGTTCAAGTACGCCTCGGCTTTCGGGTGGTCAATCATCGCTCCAACGGTGGATAAGAGCTTGGACAAGGCTTCGACGTCTTCCTCGTCTGGTTCACTCGGCCCGTCGTCGTCGTCATCGCCGCCGGCGGCGGCAGCTGCATCTTTTCCGGCTTCACCTTCCTTGAGAAGCTTTTGGATGCACGTGTGCATGATACGCTCCGTGAGCATGGACTTCTTGAAGAGTTCGCCGATAAACCGAATGTTCCCTAACATCCGTCGTCGCGATTTCAACAACTCTTCCTCTAATCGATTCATTTCGCGTCTTCGATCCAATTCAAGTTCTTCGAGCGTTTTCACTTTTGGCGTCGGGGCGATTTCGCCTTCTTCCAAATCTTCCGGTTTCACGTCCGCGCTGCCGTCTTTACTCGCTTCCTCTTTCGCGATTTTTTCGGCGTCTTCTTTCGTTAATGGTGTTTTACAAGCCTTTTTGTGTTTTTCAACGAGTTTATAGTTCGCTTTGATTTGCGCGTCGCCAGATTCAAACGCCTCTTGACACTTATTCAACAAGACGCGTTTGAACGTGATTTGGTTTTGACCTTCCGGCGCCGCGGTGTCGATGAACTGGACGTTATCTTTGATCAATCGTTCGGAAAGTTTTGCACACATGTCCGCGTATAAAGCCGAAAAAATCGGTTCCAACAACGCCTTATCGAACATTTGACCAATCAAACCCATCAGAGTCTTCGGCTCGGTGATGCCGACGTCGACAACCTTCTCCAACAACTTCCCAAAGTTTTCCGGCGTGAGTTTATTGAGTAAACTCTTGAACTCTCTTTGCTTCTTCTCCTCTTCGTCTTGGACTTTACCGATGACGTAGACATTCTCCGTCTTGTGCAACTCCGGCAAGACGACGCCCGGCGGCGGACCGCGGTATTGGTTGTTATTTCCGTACCCACCGTCTCGACGGTTGCCTCCGCGACGATTGTTGTGTTCGTCCGGTAAACCGCGGTGCTCCCAGTTTCCGTCGCCACCGCCTCTGCCACCTTTGTCCCAGTTCGGTTGACCTTGGCCTCCACCACCTCCGCCGCCGCCGCCGCCGCCGCCACGACCTCCGCCGCCGCCTCTGCCGCCTCGCGACTGATTTCTTTGTTGCGACGATTGTACGCCCGGCGGTACGATAAATCCAGGCACGGGCCAGTAATCCACGTCCGATGGAACTTCAAATCCTTTCAAAAACTTCGTTGTGCTGTACGGAGAATCCATCAAAGAACGCAAAAATTCTTCGGTGTACTTTCCATCCGCCGGCTTCTCTGCCATTGTCGCTTCGGGAAGTGTCGATTGCGCCGCAGAGGCGCGCGCTTCCACCACCGCCGCGACTGCATCTCCAGAAGAAGGCGTCACTTTTTTCGGCTCATCTTTGGGCGGTGGGGGCGGTGGCGCGCCTTGCGGTAGCATCGGCGCACCCGCCGGCTTCGGCGGCTCCGGCGCTCTCGCCGACGAGGATGGCGGCGGCGCCGACGGAGGATGTGCCGGCTTTTGCGGAGACGCCGCAGTCGGCGGAGGAGCGTCTGAAATCGACACTTTCCGTGCCGTTTCCGCGGCCAATTTCACGACATCTGCCGCGGACACTTTCGCTGGTGACTGTTGCGCCGCTGGTTTTTGCGGCGACGACGTTACAGCCGGAGAAGACTCGGGCGCTTTCTGCGGCGCCGCGGCAACTGGTGGCGGCGCCGGTTTCTTCGCCGCCAAGTTTGCAAAACTTGGACGCGCCGGAGGTTGCGAAGGAGCCGCCACTGACGGAGGCGGTGCTTGTTGTGGACTCAGTGGCGTCGCCGCTGGCGGTTTTTGTTGCTGCGCCGCAGCGGCGACGACTTGCGCCGCAGACTTGCTCTGTTGCTGCTGTTGTTGCTGCTGTTGCTGTTGCTGCTTCTGCGCCGCTTCCAATAACTTCTCCTTTTCTTCCGCCGCTTTCTTATCCGCCTCTTCTTTCCTCTTCTTCGCCTCGGCTTCGGCTTTGATCACCTCCTCGGACTTTTCAATCTTGATCTCGGCTTTCGTGTTCGGGTTGAAAATCTTAATCGGTTTGCGTTCTCTCACCGGCGTCGGCGCCACCGCCGGAGGCGCGCCGTCGCCACCACCGCCGCCGCCGCCACCAATCGGTAATCCACCACCGACACCAGGTACGCCTCCAACGCCACCCGGCGGCGGTCCCACGCGCATGCCTTGCTGCTGCAACATCTGGGCCTGCGCCGCCATCGCCATCTGCGCTTGCATGTAGTTCCCCGGATGCATCCCTTGCGGCATGCCTCTCCCGGCGCCGCCGACGCCGGGATACGATCCCATCGGAATACCTTGCGGCCCTCCGTACGGGACAAACATCGGAGGACCTTGTTGCACGGGTATGCCGCCTTGGCCTCGACCGCCGCCTTGGCCTTGTTGGCCGCCCATACCTCTTCCCATCATAAAGTTTGGGTTAAAATTACCCCCAGGGCCTCGTCCTCCACCCATGACGTTTGGCCCGCCAGGACCTCTGTTGTGTTGTTGCTGCTGCTGATGTTGCTGCTGCTGCTGCTGCTGTTGTTGTTGCTGCTGCTGATGTCCATCTTGCGACGATCGTGTTTGCTGAACATTCGGAGCTCCACCTCCTTGTTGTTGTTGTTGTACTGATGACGATGACGACGAACCCGATCGCGGTGGCGGTGGTCCTCCTGCTGCTGCTGATGTTGCCGCTGCCGGCGCGGCGTCTTTCCGCGGCGTCGGGACCACCGGCGCGGGAGAAGAAGAAGAAGACATGCTCTATCGCTGCTGTCGAGAGAGATAACGCAACACACTCTGCACTGTATCGATCAATCGAGAGAGAGAGAGATGTTTATATGTGTGTAATAAAAAGTCTCTTCTTCGTCAATTTTGGGTTTTTCGCGGCCGCCTCGGGATGATGTGCAAAACAATCAAAATCAATCGCTCTTCTTTTCTTACTGTCTTTCTCGATATAAAACTTTACAACACGGAAGAAGAATAAAAAAACAGCGCGTGTTCGTCTTCTCTGCCTTTGTGTAAGCGCGAGAGTAGTAGTATTAGTATCAAAGAGAGGAAAGAAAAGAGAGAGAAAGGTTTCAAAGTCTTTTCCTTCTTTTCTCTCGTCTGTTTTAATGAGGAGTCGAATGTGGTTGCGCTTGTTGTTGAAAAAAAAAGCACACGAGCT